>Ga0316187_10002088_pt1 | contig 17472 bp, 9 predicted proteins | sample CroRivburrow1_MG_FD_204927 | JGI IMG/M metagenome (GOLD analysis project Ga0316187, IMG submission 204927) | Coastal sediment microbial communities from Maine, United States - Cross River worm burrow 1 | ecosystem: Environmental > Aquatic > Marine > Coastal > Sediment | place: USA: Maine...
CATTCAGTCCGTACCTTTGTGCCCCCTACGTCACTGTTCCGTCTCTGATGATGGTGGCGCATGCCGATGAGATGGTGCACGCCAACCCCAAGGTGAGCCGACAGGCCTTCGAGCTCATACCCGGTGAGAAGAAATGGTATGACCTCGACGGTGGCCACTTCGGTCTTCTCTACCACCCGAGCGACCTGTTCGAAGAAGCAAGCAAAGTCCAAGCTGACTACCTCGCCCGCCACCTACTCCACCAGCACGAGACCCGCCCATAACGAGGCACGTCCAGGAGGGTCGCCAGCTACCGGCTCGCCACTCGGTGTTGACCCTCGTGGTCGCCAGTGTGGCTCGGACCGACCAATGCGGCCACTTCGCATCCTTGGCGTTCCAGCCGCCTGTAGATCCCATACGCCGGAGATTTGAGCGGCCGCGCCTAGAATTCCTACGGAAACGTTGAATCAAAGAACGCGTAGGTATTCCGTGCCCCGGGGTCGCCCCACCACAGAGCAGCTTCTCGCCCGCGTCGACAGCGAGGTCGGAGTTCTCCGCGATCGTTTTGGAGGGCTGCCGCACAGCCTCGAACTCGACCAAGTGCTGCGCGAGATCTGGCTGTTGGAGACCCACCACTCGACGGCGATCGAAGGGAGCTCGCTGAGTGTGCAGGATGTTGTGGCTGTCGTCGAGCGCGACGAGGCTCGAGGCACGCTGGTCGAGGCGCTGGAGGTGAAGGCATACGCCGATGCCGCCGGCTGGGTCTACCAGACCGCACCTAAGGCCCCATCCCGGATCGACCTGGCAACTGTCCGGGAGGTGCACCGCCGTGTGGTTGGACCTGTCTGGGCGACGTTTCCGCCCGTGACCAGGGATGACCCTGGCGCGTTCCGTACGTCCGGAGTGACCGTCGGAGGCGGTAGGCGCGTCCAACTGTCGGCGGCACCGTCAGTCCACGCCGACATGACCGAATGGGTCGCGGCCAGCCGCAGCGACACGCCCGACCACGTCATCGAGCGGATCGCGCAACGCCACGCCTGGTTCGAGCGCATTCATCCGTTCACCGACGGAAACGGGCGAGTCGGAAGGCTCCTCGCCAACTGGGATCTCGTTCAGGCCGACTACCCGCCGATGGTCATCCGATTCCAGCAACGCGATCGCTACCTCCGAGCGCTCAATCGTGCCGACCGCGGTGACGTCACCGGCCTCGTCGAGCTCTTTGCCCGAGCGATCAGCGAATCCATCAACAGGTTCATCCTTCCCCGCCTCGCCGGAGATGCGCGTCTCGTCCCGCTACGGGCGCTCGCGGAGGGCAGCCCCTACTCGTCGGACTACCTCCGGCAGCTCGCCACGTCCGGTCGGCTCCGCGCCGTTCGTCACGGATCACTGTGGTTGAGCTCGGACGCAGCGCTCCGCGAGTACATGGCGAGCCGGAGCCCACGCGGCCGGCGGTGAACCGCGCGCACATCGCGTGCACACGACTGGGCAATCCCGGCAGCTATACCGACCAATCGGCCCCCGCGGCAATATCCATGTTTCCGACGGGGGTGTAGCTCTCACCGGCGAACAGGACATCATGGGCAATCCCTGGACCGGTTACTGCACCAGGAAGGGCGAAAAGCTCACTCGCGCGGGCACTGAATGGAACGACGGTGACTTCACTGGAGCCTTCTGGAGCGACGACCTGTGGAGCGGCCTCAGCTGGGAGTGAGTCCAAGCAGTTTTGTCGGGATCTGGACCCTCAGGCCCCTGGCGGGCCTAGACCGTACGTTGATGAAGCGGCCTCACTGCAGAATCACAGCCGGGTGACTAGACCCCGGGGTTGCGGTCCTCGTCGGGCGCTTTTTCGCGGTAAGCGATCATCGTGTCGGTGATGAAGACGGCCTGCTGCAGCGATCTCACCCGGTTACGCGAGCGGCCACCGACCACAGCGGAACCCGCCAGCAGCACGAACACCGAAAGCATGATCAGGACTTCTACCGGGAAGATCCCGGTCAGCAGACCGAGCAAGAACAACACGCCCGTCGCAATCACCACGTACCTCATTGGACGCACTGTACCCCAGAACTCGTAGCGGGACCTAGGCAGTATCGGCAACCAGGGCGCGGAGATCGGCTAGTCGGGCGGCGAATTCCGGGAGGGCGAGGCTCGGACAGGCACCCGTCTCCACTTCCGCGGTGACGAGCTTCAGAGCGAACTGCCAGCAGCCCGGCAGGCCGCAATCTTTGCAGTTCGTCGCCGGCAGCAGCTTGTACACAGCCATCGGTGTCGGCCGCGCCTTGGTGGCGACGCTTGGGATGATCTCGGCACGCTGCTGCCAGGTCCGGTTGATCAGGTTCACCAGGTCGTCAATCACGCGTTCGGCGTCGTCACGATCGGCAACATCGCTCACTGCAATCTCGTGGGCGTGGAAAGCGATCGTGTGGGAATCGTCTTTCCAGATAAGGGATTTCGCCTCAGGCAGGTAGCTCGCTTCTGACAAAGTGGCGTTGAGGTAGGGCAGGACTGGGGCAATGTCGGCGGCCAACCGGGCCTTGACCACCAGCCGGGAAGAGCCCGGGTCACAAGGGGGCGTGAGAATCTCGAGGTCGTAGCTGTCGATCATCTGATGGCTCTCGCCTCAAGCCTAGGGCGTAGAGGCTCCGTGCTGCAGAGCGCCGACGAAGCGGCGACGTGGGGGGCCCCGCTAGCCAGCCTGTATCCTGACCGGCAACACTGCACCTCTGAGGGTCCGTGGATGATCGGGGGATGGGCCATGGCTGACAAAAGAGTGGAGAGTCTGACGCAAGCCGCGCCGATGAGCGAGGCCGACTTGCTCGCGAGCTGGAACAACACCTCCGTTGACTATCCCGCCCCTCACCTGCTTCATGCCGCCTTTGAGAGGCACGCGCGGAACCACCCCGGAGACGTGGCCGTGGTCGCCGAGGGTGAGGCCCTCACGTACGGCGAGCTGAACTCGCGGGCGAACCAATTGGCCCACCTGCTGCTCGACACGGGCGTTGTGCGCGGTTCGCTGGTCGGCGTCTTCATGGAGCGCTCCCTGGAAATGGTGATTGCGTTGTATGCAACAGCCAAGGCTGGTGGAGCGTACGTTCCGTTGGATCCCGAATACCCGAACGAGCGACTGGCCTACATGATCGGAGACGCGGCCATGCCGGTAGTCCTCATCCAGGAGCGGTTGCGCGAATCGCTGCCGGAAGTGGATGCCCGAGTCATCGCTGTCGACACCGAATGGGAGAGGGCGGCGGATCTCCCGAAGGAGGACCTATCGGTTGCGGTGGGGCCCGACGACATCGCCTATGTGATCTTCACATCGGGCTCGACGGGACGCCCGAAGGGTGTGATGAATTCCCACAGGGGCATTTACAACCGGCTCATCTGGATGCAGGAGTTCTTTGGTCTCAGCGGTTCCGACAGTGTGCTGCAGAAGACACCCTTCAGTTTCGACGTGTCGGTTTGGGAATTCTTCTGGCCGTTGATGGTCGGCGCTCGACTCGTCATGGCCCAGCCGGGAGGCCATCGGGACGCCGGCTACCTGATACACACCATCGTCGAGAACGAGATCACGACCATCCATTTTGTGCCGTCGATGCTGCGGTTGTTCCTGGAGCACCCCGAGGCCGACTCATGTCGGAGCCTGCAACGAGTTATCTGCAGCGGGGAAGCCCTGACCGCCGATCTGCGCGATCGGTTCTATTCTCGCCTCGATACCGGGTTTTTCAATCTGTACGGTCCCACGGAAGCCGCTGTCGACGTTACGTATTGGGTGTGTCGTCAAGATGGAGACGCCGCCATCGTCCCCATCGGGCGCCCAGTCGCCAACACACAAATCCACATACTGGACAAGGACTTGCGCCCGGTGCCGGTAGGAGACGTCGGTGAACTCCACATCGGTGGAGTGCAGGTCGCGACAGGCTACCTGAACCGTCCCGAGCTGACCGCGGAGAGGTTCATTCCCGATCCGTTCAGCGAGATCGCCGGGGCCCGGCTGTACAAGTCGGGCGACCTGGCGCGCTTCCTGCCCGACGGGAACGTCGAGGTCAAGATTCGCGGTAACCGCGTCGAACTCGGCGAGATCGAGGCCACCCTCCTCCAGCACCCGAACGTCAAGCACGCCGCCGTGATCGCAGAAGATGACGGTCGGGGAGGGCAGCGACTCGTCGGCCATGTCGTATGTCAGGATCCGCGACCCTCCCTAGAGGAAATCCGCAGCTTTCTGGAAGGCAAGCTGCCCGGATACATGAATCCCGGCAAGTTCATATTCCATGATGGCTTCTCGCTGACATCGAGCGGCAAGGTCGATCGGCAGAGCCTGCTGGCGTTCGGTAGAGCCCGACCACAACTCGACACAGCGTACGTAGCGCCGCGTGATGACCTGGAACGTTTTGTGGCCGAGCTGTGGGCCGAAATCCTCGGCCTGGATTCGATCGGAGCCAATGATCGGTTCTTCGACCTCGGCGGAGACTCACTACAGGCAGCAGACTTCATAAACCGGCTCCAAAGCGAGTTCGGCGAGTTCATCTACGTCATAACAGTCTTTCAGTCGCCGACGGTGGCCCAGTACGCGGCTTTCCTCAACCGGGACTACGGCGCAGCGATCTCCCGCCGATTCGGCCAACCAGGGACCGACCCGACTCAGCCGACCACGCCACACGCCGGCCGCGAACGGCGCCTCGGTGAATCCGCCGTTGCCCGGCTCCAGGCAGCGGTACCGACATTTGCGCCTTTCGAACGTTGGGACGATGAGAGCCCGAACCGGCAAGCCATCTTCATCCTGGCGCCTCCACGGTCGGGGACGTCCCTACTGCGGGTGATGCTGGCCGGTCATCCCGATCTCTTCGCCGCTTCGGAGCTTCAACTATTGGGTTTCGACACGCTGCAGCAGCGACGAGCCGCATTCAGCGGCGCGCACAGCCTGTGGCTCGAAGGCACCATCCGAGCGGTGATGGAGCTCCGCGATGTCGATGCTGAAGCCGCCAAGGAGGTGATGGACTCCTATGAGCGGAAGGATGCCACCTCAAAAGAGTTCTACGGAGAGCTGCAAGATTGGATCGGCGAACGAACTCTCGTAGACAAGTCACCGGCGTACGCTTTCGACCCTGATGTGCTCAACAACGCAGAGACTGGTTTCGCCCAACCGCTCTACATCCACCTGGTGCGTGACCCCTACTCGATGGTGAAGTCGTTTGAGAACTACCACATGGATCAGGTCCTGTTCCTCGAAGAGCACCCGTACTCGCCGGCGGAGCTCGCCGAACTCGTCTGGCTTCTGAGCCACCGCAACATCATGGAGTTCTTCGACCAAGTTCCTCCCGAGCGCCGCCATCGTTTGCTCTTCGACGATCTCGTCACGCGGCCCGAGGAATCGATGAGAACCCTGTCCGCAGCAATGGGTTTCGACTACGACCCGGCGTTGGTTACACCGTATGAGGATCTCGACCACAAGATGGTCGATGGGATCCACCCCAGCTCGATTCCGATGGGCGACACCAGGCTGCTCGAGCACGGCCGGATCGATCCGGATGTAGCCGGCCGCTGGGGTAAACCCGCTGCCGAGCTATTGAGCGACGCCACTCTCGAGCTGGCAGCGGCACTCGGCGCCGGAACGACGCAAACCAGTCCATCCGGCGAGGGTTCCGGGCGCGGCCGGGGTCGCCGCCGGCTGGCCGATCAGGCCAGGAATCGACGACAGCGGCATCGGGGCGACGGACAATGACCCCCGAGCAATCCCAGGAAGCAACCGATGAGCGGCGGGAAGACATCGCCATCGTTGGTATGGCGGGGCGTTTCCCCGGGGCCGGCAATGTATTCGAGTTCTGGGAGAACCTCCGCGACGGCGTCGAGTCGATCCGGACCCTCACCGGCGACGAATTGAGAGCCGCCGGAGTCACCGAAGCAACCCTGCAGTCGGCCGACTACGTGGCGGCCGGCGCGCTCCTCGAGGACGCCGACTGTTTCGACGCCCCCTTCTTCGGTCTCACCAAGCGGGAGGCCGAGATAATGGACCCGCAGCACAGAGTCTTCCTCGAATCGGCGTGGTCGGCATTCGAGCATGCCGGCTACGACCCAGATACCTACGAAGGCGTGATCGGTGTCTTTGGCGGGGTGGCTCCGAACACGTATCTGCAGAACGTGCTCCTCACCCGGCCCGACATTGTCCGAGTCACCGGCCGCTATCCGCTGCTGATTGGGAGCGAGCGTGAGTACGCCGTCACCCGGACGGCCTTCAAGCTCGGCCTCACCGGACCGGCGATCAGCGTCAACACGGCGTGCTCCACTTCCGGGGTAGCGCTCCATCTGGCGTGCCAGAGCGTGTTGAGCGGGGAATGCGATATGGCCCTGGTCGGCGGCGCCCGGGTCAAAGCTCCACTGACGTCGGGCTACGTCTACGAACAGGACGGAATCCTTTCGGCCGACGGCCATTGCCGGGCTTTCGACGCCGAAGCCACCGGAACGGTTGTCGGCAGTGGCGTCGCGATGGTCGTGATCAAACGGCTCTCAGACGCACTCCGCGACGGTGACACCGTTCACGCCGTCGTCCTCGGCACGGCCGTCAACAACGACGGCGCCATGAAGATCGGGTACACGGCTCCCAGTATCGAAGGTCAAGCCGCAGTCATCACGGAGGCCCTCGACATGGCCGACATCGACGCCGCAACGATCAGCTACGTCGAGGCGCACGGGACCGGGACCTTTCTCGGCGACCCGATCGAGATCGCCGCGCTGACGCAGGCATTCGGAACCGGGGCCGGGAACCACTGCGCCATCGGGTCCGTGAAAAGCAACATCGGCCACCTCGACGCGGGCGCCGGTATGGCCGGCATCATCAAGACCGTTCTGGCGCTCCAGGCCCGCCAGTTGCCCCCGAGCCTCAACTTCGAGAATCCCAACCCGCAGATCGATTTCGCTTCCAGTCCGTTTGTCGTCAACGCCGCCCTGTCCGAGTGGACCTCGCCGGGCGCACCTCGCCGGGCCGGGGTTAGTAGCTTTGGCTTGGGCGGCACCAATTCCCATGTGATTATCGAGGAAGCGCCCCCACAGCCCGCGGAGCCCTCCAGTCGGAGGCACCAGCTTTTGGTGTTGTCAGCCAGATCTGAGGGAGCCCTGGACGAGGCGACGTCGAACCTTGCCGCCCACCTCGCTAATCATCGTGAACTCGACATTGCCGACGTGGCATACACCCTTCAAGTCGGGCGGCGGCACTTCCCCCACCGCCGGTTTGTCGTAACACCGAGCCTGGAAGACGCCATCACCGCGCTCGACGAACGCGACCCGAGGCACGTCCCAACCGCCGAATTCCCGGGAGGGGACCGCAAGGTCGTGTTCATGTTCCCCGGAGGCGGGGCCCAATACATCGGGATGGGGCGCGATCTGTGGGATTCAGAACCGGTGTTTCGCCAGGCGATTGAGGATTGCGCCGCGGCGATCAACCCACGGATCGGCACCGACCTCATGGTCCTCCTCTACCCGGAGGATGGCTCCGGCACCGGCGGCGAACCGCTAGAGCGACCCGCCACGGCCCTGCCGGCGCTCTTCGCCGTCGAGTACGCCCTCGCCAAGCTTCTCATCTCGCGTGGTGTCGAGCCCGACATGATGATCGGCCATAGCCTCGGCGAGTACACCGCCGCTTGCCTGTCGGGAGTCTTCTCGCTTGAAGATGCGCTGGCGCTCGTGGCGCTCCGCGGGGAGCTATTCGAAACGCTGCCGGAAGGTGCGATGCTCAGCGTTCCGCTCCCCGAAGACGAGGTGCGCGCCCTCATCGGGCCGCAGTATTCAATTGCGGTGGTAAACAAGCCGGGCCTGTGCATCGTGGCGGGAGCCGTCGACGACATCGATCGCCTGGCCGAAACGCTGGCCGCACGCGATGTCGACTCCAGCAAACTCCACATCTCCGTCGCCGCCCACTCGCATTTGGTCGAACCGATCCTCGACGACTTCGTCGCATTCGCCCGGACGATCAAGTTCAGCCCACCGCAGATCCCGTTCGCCTCGAACACCAGCGGAACCTGGATCACACCCGAAGCGGCCACCGACCCCGAACACTGGGGACGGCACCTCCGCAACACCGTCCGGTTCGTTGACGGCCTGGCCGCGGTGCTCGACGGGCCCGATCGGGTTCTCGTCGAAGTCGGGCCCGGCCAAGCACTGAGCGGCTTTGCGCGCCAGCATCCGGCCCGAGCCGACGGCCAGGTAGCTGTTGCCTGTATGCGCCATCCCACCGAGAGCACGCCCGATGACGCGTTCTTACTGAAGAGCCTGGGCCGGCTGTGGCAGAGTGGCGTCGCGGTCGAGCTCGATGAATTGCACGCTGGAGATCGCCGCCGCCGGGTTCCGTTGCCGGGCTACGTGTTCGAGCGGAAACGATATTGGATCGAGACCGGATCGACGACCGCTAACGGGGCGATCACCGCTACGGTCGATCCGATCGAGACACCCGTGGCGTCAACTACCCGAACGAGTGAGGAGGAGAACGCCGCAGTGAGTACCCAGCCGGCCGCGGATCGCAAGTCGCGCATCCTGACCAAGATCCAGTCGATCTTCCACGAGTTGAGCGGCCTGGAACCCCACGAGCTCGACCCCTACGCCACGTTCCTTGAACTCGGCTTCGACTCGCTGTTCATGACCCAGGCGACCTCCGCTGTCGGTAGCTCGTTCGGTGTCCGCGTCTCGTTTCGGCAGCTTTTTGAGGAGGCACCGACGCTCGACGCCCTGGCAGTTCACCTCAATGAACGCCTGCCCGTCGAAGCGTTCGCGGCCCCGGCTGCGCCCCCACAACTCGCCGCACCCGGCGCGACGCCCTCTCGATCGGTTCCCGCCGGCGGGGTGGAACAACTCATCACGCAGCAGCTCGAGATCATGCGGCAGCAACTCGCCGCGCTCCGCGGGGAGGTTGGGATACCCGCCGCGGCGCCGGAGCCAGTCGCCGAGCCAGTCACCCGCGAGGAGGCGCTTCCACCATCCGCCGCCGAGCCAAGGCCGACCGGGCCGTGGCGCCCGATTGCCCGCCAGCGCGAAGAGCTGAGCGCCCGCCAGAGAGCAGATGTCGCCGGATTGGTGGACCGGCTCACCGCGCACTCCCCCGGCTCGAAACAGCTCACCCAGGAGAACCGGGCAACGCTCGCCGATCCGAGAACCGTCGCCGGTTTTCGTTTGCCCTGGAAAGAGATCGTCTACCCGGTTGTCGTCGACCGCTCGGCCGGCTCGCGAGTGTGGGATGTCGACGGAAACGAGTACCTGGACGTCGCCATGGGCTTCGGCGTCAATCTCTTCGGCCACTCTCCACAATTTGTGATCGACGCTGTCGGCGAACAGCTCACCCGCGGCATCGAGATCGGGCCGCAAACGCCGCTCGCCGGTGAGGTTGCCGGCCTCATCAGCGAGTTGACCGGCCACGAGAGAGTGGCCTTCTGCAACACGGGATCGGAGGCCGTGCTGGCGGCGCTGCGGCTGGCTCGAACCGTCACGGGCCGATCGAAGGTCGTCACGTTCGCCAACGACTATCACGGCTTGTTCGATGAAGTCCTGGCGAGGGGTATCAAAGTCGGGTCCGAGCGCCGCTCGGTGCCGATCGCTCCTGGAATCCCCGCCCATATGGCACAAGACCTGGTGATCCTGGACTACGACGACCCCGAGTCGCTCGAGATCATCGCCGACCTCGCTCCGGAGCTCGCCGCGGTTCTCATCGAACCGGTCCAGAGCCGGCACCCGGATCTACAGCCGCGGCAATTCCTCCAGGACCTCCGCCGCATAGCCACAGCAGCCGGGGTGCCTCTCATTTTCGACGAGATGATCACCGGCTTTCGGTCGCACCCGGGTGGCGTCCAGTCACTATTCGACGTTCGGGCCGACATTGCCACCTACGGCAAGGTCATCGGCGGCGGATTCCCGATCGGTGTCGTCGCCGGTAGTCGCCAGTACATGGACGCCCTCGACGGAGGAACGTGGGCCTACGGCGACGACTCCATCCCGGAGGCCGACGTCACCTGGTTTGCCGGGACATTCGTCCGGCACCCGGTTGCGCTGGCTGCCTCACGGGCGGCGCTCCTCCACATGAAGGAACAGGGCCCGACTCTCCAGGAGGAACTAACCGCCCGGACGGCTGCCTTCGTGTCCGAGCTCAACACCTTCCTCCACGACCGCTCGCTACCGGTCCACATCGAGACGTTCGCCTCGCTGTTCCTCCCCCGATTCAAGAGCGGACAGCAATACGCCAGCCTGTTCTACTTCCACCTCCGTGACCAGGGCATTCACATCACCGAAGGACGGGCCGCCTTCCTCTCGACCGCCCACAGCGATGCCGATCTCGAACAGCTATCGGATGCTTTCAAGGCGGCGTTCGACCAGATGGCGGACGCCGGGTTCCTCACCTCCGAAGAAGCCGCATCTGCGCTCCCATCCGGGGAGGCCGTCAGCACCGGTGGACCGCTCGAGGCACCACTCACCGAGGGCCAGCTCGAGATCTGGTTGGCCACCCAACTTGGCGACGACGCCAACTGCGCCTACAACCTCGCCAACACCCTGGAGCTCGACGGTGAGCTCGACCTCGACACGCTGGTTGACTCCATCCAGGCTCTTGTCGACCGGCACGAGGCGCTGCGGACCACAGTCGATCGCTCGGGCGAGCACCAGCGGATCGACCCTTCACTTCGCGTCGAGGTGCCGATCGTCGATCTCTCTTCCCTGGCCGCCGCCGACCAGGAAGAGCAGTTCGCTGCGCTCCACGTCGCCGCGGTAGAAACGCCGTTCGATCTCGAGGCGGGGCCGCTGGCCCGATTCTCCGTGGTGCGTTTCGCCGCGGATCGCCACCTTCTGCTGTTCACCGTGCACCACATAGTCTGCGACGGATGGTCGAGCGGTGTCCTCTTCGCTGACCTGGCAGAGATCTACGCGGCTGCCGCGCAGACCCGACTGCCGAATCTCGATGAGCCGATGCAGCTGCGGGACTACGCCAACTGGGAAGCCGGCTATCGATCCGGAAAGGGGTGGAAAGACGACGAGGCCTTCTGGACGGCCTCATTAGAGACCCCATTTCCGGTTTCGGACTTTCCGCCCGATCGACGGCGCGGCCCCACGAAGACGTATCGGGCCGATCGGGAGGAGATCCGCCTCGAACCGGCTCTCGTCGCGCAGTTGCGCGACGTCTCGGCGACCCACGGGGTCACTCTCTTCACCGAACTCCTCGGGGCATTTGAGGTCTACCTCCATCGATTGAGCGGAGAATCGGAAGTCGCGCTCGGCGTCTCCATCGCCGGCCAGACCCAGTTCATCGGGCGGCACCTGGTGGGGCACTGCATCAACATGCTCCCGCTGCGGCGCACCGTCGATGCGGCGGGTACGTTCGAGGAGCATGTCCGCTCTACTCACGGCGCCTTCCTCGACGCCTTCGACCATCAGTACTTCTCGTATGGATCCCTGGTCAGACGACTGGACAGTCGGCGCGACCCGGCGAGGACACCCCTCGTCTCGATCATCTTCAACATGGACTCGCCTTCACCGGCACTCGACTTCGACGGTGCCGTAGGCCACACAGGTTCACTCCCCCGCCACTTCGAGAATTTCGACATCTTCCTGAACGCGGTCCCGGACGGCGACAGCCTCGTCATCGAGTGCACCTACAACACAGGCCTGTACGACGGCCTCACCATCCGCCGTCGCCTCGAGGGGTTCGCAACGTTGCTTGCGGCGATCGGCCATGACGACGGGTCGGCGGTCGCCGCGCTGCCTGTGGTGTCGGCCTCGGAGCAGCAGCTGATGGCCGCCTGGAACGAGACCTTTGCCGACTATGACACCGCAGCGGCACTCCACGGGCTCTTCGAGAGCCGGGTCGCAGCCGACCCGGATTCGATCGCGCTCATCTTTCGCGGCCGTGAAGTGAGCTATGGCGAGCTGAACGCCCGGGCCAACGGCCTTGCCCACACCCTCATCAAAACCGTTCCGGGCAACACGCTGATAGGAGTGTTCATGGATCGCTCCGTCGAGATGGTGGTTGCGCTGTATGCGGTCCTCAAGGCGGGCCTGGGATACGTGCCGCTCGATCCCGAGTATCCCGAAGAGAGGCTCCGCTTCATGATCGAAGAGACTGCAATGCCGGTCATATTGACCCAGAGCGAGTTTGCAGTCCGCGTGCCCGGGGCAGACGCGGCCGTCGTCGTGGTCGACGCCTCCGGCCCGGTTTCGGCCGACCTCCCCAATCCGGCACTGCCTTTTGCCGCTGCCCAGACGGCCTACGTCATGTACACATCCGGCTCAACGGGGCGACCCAAGGGAGTAGTCGTCTCCCATCGGGCGATCTGCAATCAGATGCTGTGGGCTCAGGAGGCTTTCCAGCTCACTCCGACGGATCGGGTGCTGCAGAAGACACCCTTCAGTTTCGACGTATCCACTCTCGAGCTCTTCTGGCCTCTGCTGAACGGCGCCACACTGGTGATCGCCGAGCCCGGCGGCCATCGCGACCCGGAGTACCTCGTCCGGACGATCGTTGACCACAAGATCACGACTGCACTCTTTGTTCCATCCATGCTCAGGATGTTTGTCGACCAGGAGGGCGTCGACGACATTGTGAGCCTGGAATTGGTCATTTCCAGCGGCGAGGCACTCCCGCCCGATCTCGAACAGCGGTTCTTTGAGCACCTGACCGCAGACCTCCACAATCTGTACGGGCCTACCGAGACGGGAGTCCACGTCACACACTGGCAATGCCGCCGCGATTACGACGCGGCTTCGATACCTATTGGTCGCCCGGTGGCGAACACGACGGCGTACATTCTCGACGATTCGCTGCACCACGTGCCGATCGGCGCCGTGGGTGAGCTACATGTCGGCGGCACCCAACTGGCGGACGGGTACCACGGAAGACCGGACCTGACTGCGGACCGCTTTGTCATTGACCCCTTCTCCGATTCGGACACCGAACGTCTCTACAAGACGGGTGACATCGCCCGGTTCCACAACGACGGCAACATCGAGTACCTCGGTCGCCGCGACGGACAGGTCAAAATCCGCGGCAATAGGGTCGAACTCGGCGAGATCGATTCCATCATCATGGAAAACGGAGCCATCCGCGATGCCGTGACGATTGTTTGGGACACACAACCTGGTGAGGAACGCCTGATTGCGTATGTGGCGCCGCACGATGGCCCGCTCGACGAGGCCGCACTGCGCGAGTTCATGAAAGGCAGGCTTCCCCGCTACATGGTGCCGTCTCGCCTGGTGGAGTTGGACGAACTACCGAGGACCACGAGCGGCAAGATCGACCGGCGCGCCCTGCCGGCACCGGCTCAACCGGCGGCTACGGCTCTCGCCAAGCCCGTTCAGCCCCGGACGCCCCTCGAGGAGGACATCGCCGCCATCTGGTGTGATGTCCTGGAGTTGGAGGTCGTCGGCATCCACGACGATTTCTTTGACCTCGGTGGTCACTCGCTGGATGCCATGAGGGCCAACGCGAGAATCCGCGAGATGGTGGATGTCGATATGTCGCTGGGACTGTTCTTCGAAAACCCGACTGTTGCCGGCCAGGCGTTGACCGTCACAGAAGCACTGGCCGCCCAGCTCGGCGGAATCGACGAACTGGGATCACTCGTCGCCGATCTCACCGCCGGGGACCCCGCTCCCACCAAGGCGACGGACTGACCCGTGGAGGATATGCGCGACAGCATCGCCCGCCTGACTCCCGAACAGCGCGCCGAACTCGAGAGTCGACTGCGCGCCCGCCGCAGCCCAACGACACCGTCGCAGATAGAGCCGAGATCCGATCAAACCACCTGGCCACTGTCGGCCGCCCAGATGCGGATCTGGTCCCTGAGCCGACTGCGGCCCGGCGACGCCACCTACAACATGCAGCGGGCCTGGCGCCTCGTTGGGCCACTCCATGTGGGAGCGCTGGAGGCGAGCCTGCGCGAGGTAGTCCGCCGCCACGAAACGTTGCGGGCTCGGTTTGTCGATCGTGCCGGAACAGCCGAGCAGACCATCCGACCGCTCGACACTTTCACGCTGTCGGTCGAGTCGGGTCCGGCCGCCACCGATTCCGACCGTCTCGACCATGCCAGGGCAGTTGCCAAGACGGAGGCGGAGAGACCCTTCGACCTCTCCAACGACCTACTCATTAGGGCCACCCTCCTAGAACTCGACCGAGATGATTACGTCCTGGCCGTCACGACACATCACCTCGTCTGTGACGGATGGTCGATGGACGTCATCGAGCGAGAGCTCGCCGCCGCATACAACGACATTGTGCAGGAGGTGCCTTCCTCCTTGATGCCGCTACCGATCCAGTACGCCGACTTCGCGGTCTGGCAGGACCAGCGACGAGACGGTCCCGAGTGGCAGAAAGAGATCGAATACTGGAACCAACGGCTGCGGGCTCCGGTGGCTCCCCTGCTGCTTCCCGGGCGGCGGCAGCTAACCGCCAACGCAGAGCCGGTCGGTGCCCACCTCGAGGTCTCCATGGACCCACAACTCACGGATGCCATCAAGCGGCTGAGCCGCGACAGCAGAGTCACCCCTTTCATGACCTTGCTGGCCGGATTCCAGCTAACCCTTCACCAGGCGACCGGCCAGCAGGAGATCGTGCTGTGCTCCCCCGCCGCAGGCCGAATTCACCTCCAAACCGAGCAACTCGTCGGCTATTTCAACAATCTGGTGGTACTGCGTGGTGACCTGTCCAACGATCCCACCGTGCGCCAGCTACTCGAACAGAACCGGATCCTCGTGCCGGAAGCATTCGATAACCAAGGCGCGGCGTTCCAGGACGTTGCTTCGCTTCCCGACGTGGCCGCGGTACCCCTGGCGCGGGGCCTGTTCACGTTGCAGGAAACATCGCCCAACCCGCTGCAATTGCCAGGGGTCATCGTGACTCCATTCGCGGTGGAGGCCGAGACGGCCGACTTTGAACTCGCGGTTTTTTTGCGCGAAGTTGACGGGCAGTATCGGTCCGTCGTGCGGTTCCACCGAAACGTCCTCGGTACCCACGATGTCGAGTCGCTGATGGCGCGCTTCGAGGCGGTGTTGAGGCTCATGATTGAGTCACCGGACAGCCCGCGCTCAATTGTCATCCCTCCGGATCCGCAAGCCGCTGGGGAAGGCGCCGCAACCCGCCTCGCAGATCAGCCGGCCGCCGGTGACTCACGGCCGGTCTCCTTGCTCGAATCCCAACTCATCGAAATCTGGCAGCGACTCTTCAACAAGAAACCCATCTCCCGGCACGACGACTTTTTCGAACTCGGGGGACACTCACTTCTCGCGGCCGAACTGTTCGCTGAAATCGAGAAGCGGATCGTCAACGAGCCGATGCCGCTGGCAACGTTGTTCCAGGCCCCAACGATCACCGAACTCGCTCGAGTCATCTCGGCGGGAGGCTGGTCTGAATCTTGGGCCTCACTGGTCCCGATCCAACCCAAGGGATCGCGCCCTCCGCTCTTCTTTGTCCATGCTCACGGGGGCAACGTGATTGGATATCGAGACCTGGCCCGGCGTCTCGGCGGTGATCAGCCGTTCTACGGCTTACAGGCCCCGGAGATGAACTCGAGCTACACGAGTCCGTCCCCGCGCCGTCTCGAGGAGATGGCCACTCGCTACATCGACGAACTGCGCGATGTTCAACCCCACGGTCCGTACGTGCTGGGCGGGTGGTGCCTTGGTGGCGACGTGGCGTTTGAAATGGCGCAGCAACTCGTGGCCGCTGATGAAGACGTTGCTCTGCTGGTGATGGTGGACAACCCCCGAGTCGAGTTTGTCGCCCCCGAGATGTCGGCATCGCGGCCACGGCGCCTCTGGAACCAGATCCGGACGCGGCTGCACATGGAGTGGTTCAACTTCGCCGAGGTGTCGATGCGGCTCAAGCCTCGCATCGTGCTGGGCCGCTTCGGGCGCATCGCGAAACTCGGAGTCCTCAGTATCGAAACGCTCGTTGGTAGGTGGTTCACCATCCCGCATTCGCGCGCCTTCAAAATGAGAGAAGTCGAGCGGGCCTACACAAAGGCCTATGAGGCATACCACCCCAAACCGTATTCCGGGCGGGTCGCTCTGGTACGAGCCCGCCAGCAGCCGTTCGGCCGTGCACCCGCTTCAGCCCTCGGCTGGGAGCGCTATGTCGATCGGCCGATCGAGATCATCGAGGCTCCGGGCCATCGGGTGGGGATGCTATCCGAGCCACGGGTCGCAACGGTGGCCGAGCTCATACGCGGAGTCATGGAGCGGGCCCTCGCCGACTTCGATCGCTCCGGGCAGTGACATTCTCGAACCGCCCATGAACTCGAAGATCGCGCGCCGCACGCTGCCACCGGACGAGGTCCAGATTTACGCCACCAATCTCGACGCCGTGGCCTCACCGCCGTCTGAATTGGCCGCGTTGCTATCCGACATGGAGCAGCTTCGTGCTGCTCGCTTCCACTCTGCCCATGACCGCGAACGCTACATCGTGCGCCGCACGATTCTCCGACTGCTGCTGGGCGCCTACCTCAACGTCCCTCCGGAAGGGATTGAAATGCCGCTGGGACCACACGGCAAGCCGGCGATCGCCCCGGCACCCGGCTCACCCCAGCTGGGTTTCAACCTGTCCCATTCGGATGGAACTGCGGTATACGCGTTCGCCTGGAATCGTAGGGTTGGTATCGACGTCGAAGGAGTGAGGCGGGATATCGACTATCGCGGCCTGGCGGAGCGGTTCTTTGCTCCCGGTGAGCGGGCTGCCCTGGGCCGGGTAGCCGACGATGACCTCCCGGAGCGCTTCTTCGCGTGTTGGACCAGGAAAGAGGCCGTGGTTAAAGCGCACGGGGCCGGGCTGTCGCTGCCCCTGGACACTTTTGAAGTCTCGATCCAGCCCGTTGCCGAGCCGCCCATCGTCTGGGCGTCACCAGATCCGGCCGAGCGATGGCGGCTGCTGAGCCTCACTCCTCAAGCCGGATTCATCGGCGCCCTCGCCGTCGAGGGAGCCCCCTGGACGGCCCGGATAGACATGGACTTCACGTTCTGAGGCATCATGATCTATCGGTGGACATGGGTCGACGGGACTAAAATGGCGCGATGGCACGGACAATTGCTCGAGATCGCCGGGTCGATCGAGTAGAGATGCTGCGCTTCGTGCGGCCCCGACATCGTGGGATCCTCGCCACCACCCGACGCGATGGCAGCCCGCAGATGTCGCCGGTCACGATGGGCCTCGACGACGCCGGCCGGATCGTTGTGTCCACCTACCCGGAGCGGGCCAAGGCTCACAATGTGCGGCACAACCCGGCGGCGTCGGTGTGTGTGCTCTCCGATGCCTTCGGCGGGGAATGGGTTCAGGTGTACGGCAGAGCGGAGGTCCTCGATCTTCCGGAAGCCTTGGAAGCGTTCGTCGAGTACTACCGCAACATCGCCGGAGAGCATCCCGACTGGGACGAGTACCGCCAGGCGATGACAGACCAGGGGAAGGTGCTCATCCGGATCGAGGTCGAATCCTGGGGGCCGATCGCCCGGGGTGGCTTTCCCGCCCGGCTCGTCCCAAACGACTGAGTT
>Ga0316187_10002089_pt1 | contig 17468 bp, 19 predicted proteins | sample CroRivburrow1_MG_FD_204927 | JGI IMG/M metagenome (GOLD analysis project Ga0316187, IMG submission 204927) | Coastal sediment microbial communities from Maine, United States - Cross River worm burrow 1 | ecosystem: Environmental > Aquatic > Marine > Coastal > Sediment | place: USA: Maine...
TGGGGTTCATTTACCTATAGTGCGTCAAAACAGGAGCTTTTGAAATCCATTAGTAGCCAGCTTAGTGAAGTGGCAACGCGCACAACCACGGAAATTGGAAGTTTCTTTCTTCCCATAACGATAGAAACTAGCGTGATGGCAAGGACCATCGATACAGAAGCAATAAAAGACGTTAAAAATGTATATTCTGTATTAATTAGTCGCTTGTTTCACGCTCGGCCAGAGTTAGAAGAAATCAGTTTCCTTGATTCAAGTGGCTTCGAGCTTAAACGGATGTCACGTATGTTGGCTATAGGTGACTCCGATTTAAGAAATTTTGAAAATGATATTCTTATCAACAATGCATTGATTGGCGTTGGTGGTTTCGATTCAATCGCCTTTTCACAATATTTGGAACCCACTATTCGCTTTGCTACCCCTGTCAACTCAACCAGTAAAAATCATGATATTCGCGCCATTCTAACTAAGGTAAATCTTAAATGGTTGTGGGATACAGTCCAGTCATTAAAGGTAGGCAAGCGCGGTTATGTTTATGTTATCGATGAAGCTTTGAAACTCATTGCCTATCCGGATCCCAGTATGGTTTTACAAGGTATTTATCTACCCCAAACACGAGTGCATCAAAGTTTGTTTATCGATGAAGGTCAGCGTGAATTGTTGTTTTATGAAAATTTTTCTGGTGTTAAGGTTGCTGGAGTTAGTCGGTATGATCCATTAAATCAGTGGTGGGTGGTTGTGGAACAACCCGTAAGTGAGGGTTTGGCACCTTTGGATCGTGTTATCAATCGTTTTATTATCGCCTTTTTATCTGCCGCTACGGTAACGATTTTCGTAGTAGTGTTTTTCTCGAAAATTACCATGAGGCCATTGGTACTGTTGGAGCAAGGAATTGCACGCCTGGCACGTGGTGAACGAAATGTGCGGGTCTCGGTTTCGCAGCACACAGAATTATCTACCCTTGCTGACGCGTTTAACACCATGGCGCAAAATTTGGACGTGCAAACCTCTCGTTTGGAATACCAGGCACTGCATGACTCCCTCACTGGACTACCCAATCGCCAATATTTATTTAATCAACTAGAAAAGTTACAAGAATTACCTATCGAGAAAATCGAGGGTTTTTCACTCTTGTTATTAGATCTGGATCGATTTAAAGAGGTCAACGATTCACTGGGTCACAAGTATGGCGATATACTTTTAAAACAACTTAGACCTAGGTTACTTGAGAAAATGGTTAATGATGATTTGTTAGCTCGTCTGGGTGGTGACGAGTTTGCTATCCTCATTTCATCTCCGCGCCCTATTGATGAAGTTGTAAGTTTTGTGCGCTGCATACGCAGGGTTATTCAGGAACCCTTTGAAATTGAGGGGATCAGGATACAGATCGATGTTAGTGTGGGAATTGCACAGTTTCCTGAGCATGGAAAAGATGGTAGTACACTATTACGTCATGCCGATATTGCCATGTATCAGGCTAAACATCATGGACAGGGATGGGCCTTATATGATCAGAAACAAGACGTAAATAGCCCAAAGCGATTGGCGCTTATGAGCGGATTGCGCAATGCCATAACAGAGAATGAATTAGTGTTGTATTACCAACCAAAGATTACTATCGCGGATAGGTCAATTCGATGTATGGAAGCATTAATTCGCTGGCAACATCCGGATTTGGGCCTATTACCTCCTGAGCAGTTTATTCCTATTGGTGAATTAGGTAAATTAATTAATCCATTGACTATTTGGGTATTGGACAAAGCCATAGCTGACTGTAAGCTTTGGCACAATTTAGGATATCACTTGACGGTTGCGATAAATGTCTCTGCCTTGAACATCCAGGATTTTGAACTCGTGGACAAGATTAAAGTCTTGCTGGGTAAACACAATTTTGAGGCAAAATATTTACAGTTGGAAATAACCGAAAGTGTCATAATGAGTGACGCAATGCGGGCACAGAAAGCCGTTAAGGCACTTGTCAATTTGGGCGTTTCAGTTGCTATTGATGATTTTGGAACGGGCTATTCCTCGCTGGCCTATATTAAACAATTACCGGTTAACGAATTAAAAATTGATAAATCCTTTGTTATGGATATGCATAGCAATGAAAATGATGCTGTTATTGTTCGCTCAACTATTGATTTAGCACACAACTTGGGGCTGCAGGTCACAGCTGAGGGTGTTGAGGTTGAGGAGGTATACGAGTCACTGAAATCATTAAAATGTGATTTTGTGCAAGGATTTTTGTTTTGTCCGCCTATCGCTATTGAGGAAACAATACATTGGTTAGAGTCATGGCATCTAAAACTAGCCAACCAGTCTGAAGAACTAGCCGTATAAGGCACTTCTCCAACATTGCTTTATTTAGACATTGCTGTAAAACTGAACAGTAGCCCGGATGGAGCTTTGCGAAATCCGGGGCAACCGCTAGCATTTTACCCGGATTCCGCAAAGCTCCATCCGGGCTACAAAAATATTCAAAGTCATTTGCAGAGTTGACGGGACCGCTTTGATTTTTTCAGGTGCAATTGTTAAACGCTGGTGAGAATAATTGGGCTGTTTTTCGTGATTATCATTGTGTGTTCATATTGTGCTGACATATTTCCTTTAGGGCCTTTTAAAGTCCATCCATCATCTGCCTCCACGACCTGACTGGCCTTAGTAGATAAGAAGGGCTCGATGGTTATTACCATGCCTTCTACTAATCTACGTTTGTCACGTGGATCGTAATAACTTGGAATCATTTTGGGTTCTTCGTGAAGATGTCGACCAACACCATGACTGCAAAGATTTTTTATGATTTTGTAACCCTTTTGTTTTGCAACTTTTTGAATGGCTTTGCCGATAACGTTGAGAGGTTGGTCTGCTTTTACCTTTGATATGGCTGTGTTTAGGGCAAGTTTGGTGGCATGGCAAAGACGCAATTTATCGGCTGACGCGGGCGGTAATACAAAAGAACCGCCAGTATCGGCTACATAGCCGTCTAGTTCAGCGGAAACATCAATGTTCACCATGTCGCCAGCTTGCATAACGCGATCGCTGGGTATGCCGTGTGCAGCCTCTTCGTTTATGCTAATACAGGTCGTGCCTGGAAATTGGTAAGTCAACATAGGTGAGGACATTGCACCGTATTTTTCTAAAAATCGACGGCCAAAATCGTCAAGCTCCAATGTCGTCATTCCAACTTTGGCATGTTCTATCATCGCCTTTAATGTTTGCCCAACAATACGACCGATGGTTGTCAGTCCCAATATATCGTCATCTGTATCAATTGTCATAAGACACCCATTATCCAAATTTAGTTTATTTCGTATTGCGAATTACAGATAGAATTTCTCTTAGATCTTTTTCCCAGCGATCAAACACTATAGCAATTTCCAACGTAGGGTAATAGGATTTTAGCCCTGCAGGATTGAGTGTGGATACTAGTGTATCTCTACCTTCAGCAAATATAGCAAAGTTTAACGGTAAGTAAGGTATTAGTTCAGGGAATTTATTTGATAGCTTACGAATCTCGTCGGCTTTGCCAAAAAACACAATGCGATACTTGTCTGAATTAAACCCAGATTTTTTTAGTCCTTCATCCACTCGCTGTACTTTTGAAATTTTATATCCTTTCTTGCTTATGGCGTTTTGCAGGGTAGACATAGCCTCAGGGAAGTCTTGGCTTGATCTGGCAAGTAAAAGTGCTTCGGCAAAGCTCGAATGTGTAAATGTCAATAAAACTCCGGTTATGAGTGTAATGATTAAGCGGCGAATCATAGTACAGAGTCCTCTAATATTTTGCGATACATGTCGTACAATAACTCACTAATTCCCGTTAATTCATCATTATTAAAATGCGTACTAAATATCTTGGGATTGATCGACATAATTTTGACTTTGCCTTCTAGTTCAACAATTGTAACGCGACAAGGTAAAAATACGCCAACCCTGGGATCGAGTTTCAGTAACTCGTTGATGATCGTGAAATTGCAAAAATATATGATGGTTTTTTTCTTGTCTTCTTTTTTGGGATTGCTTAATCCGTTGTCAATACTTTGGGTTTTTATTAAGCTAAAGTTAGCGCTAACGATGGCTTCTCTAATATTTTCGACAGTTTGTTCAAAAGAACTTGATGATGTATAGCTAAGAATAGGAGGCTCAGTTTTTTCTTGGTCAGGGAAAAATTGCAATAACTTTTCAAAATTCCGCACATACGCCACGATATCATTCAGCTGCTGGTCAGTGAGACCCTTTTTCTTAAACGATACCATGGGTGTGCCCATTCGACCTTTGACCAAGGTCATCTTGTGCATTTGGTCCGAAGCAGACGCCAGAAAACCGGAGTTTAGTAAGGCCGGTGGAATAATCGGAAGCCCTTGATGTCGGGAAAAACTAACTCCTGTGCCGCTACCACCTTCACCATTTACGCCATGGCATTCGGCGCAGTATTGCGTGAAAAGCTTGGCACCATTTGTTATATCGCCCTTAATAGGGGTGTTTGGTAATGGCTCTTTTTTACCTTTATACCACCCAAAAATGTATTTGACGATGGCCTGGACTTCACTGTCGGTTAGCCGTGTAAATGCCGGCATGACACGCCCAGGTCTGCCTAAACGAATGCTATTAACCAAATATTTTTCAGTAACTATTTCTAAATAGGTAGGGAGTGCCAGGGGTATGCCGACACCACCCATGCCGTTACTACCATGGCAGGCTGCACAATGAGAGCCGTAAAGCTGTTTACCATCTATTGCAGCAAATGTGGGCCATCCAAAAGCTAGCAGGCATAAAGCGCTTAGAATTTGAGTTTGTCTCATTAATTCTTCCTAAAAACAGCTGTTTATTGTCTCATTATAGCTACGAGTATTGCATTGCTGGCATCGATGCAGACAATCATTTGCCTTAAATTGAATCAACAACATAACACAAAAATTCACAGGTTATGAATATAAGTATATTATTGATTGGTATATAAATAATACCTAATATTCTGGTTTAGCTTAGTCAGGTCGTCTATGAGTCCACGTTGCGCAATCTAAATAACCATTTTATTGGTGTTTGTCTGATAATTTTGCTTCATTTTCAAAAAAATTGAACGATAAGATAGTAGTAATGGAATTAACCTGAATCGATTCATTTAGGTGTCTGTAATTAATGTAATTAGTAAGATGGAATATTGTGAAGTCAAATAGCCAAATCATTAGCCAATCTGTTCTGGTAAACCTGATCCCAATACGCTCCTTGAGCCCCGATCATTGTCAAGAGCTAGCGGAAAAATCTTCCATGCTTGATGTTGCAACGAATAGTTATTTGTTCAAAGCAGGCGACAACAGTGAGCACGTCTTTTATTTACTTAAAGGTAGTATTGAATTAATCCACAATGATGGAAGCACCCGGCAAGTTCAGGGCGGAACTAAATCGGCCAGCTTGCCCTTAGAGCAAAATAAGGTCCATCAGTATTCTGCCCTGGCCAAATCCGATGTGACCTATTTGCGTGTAGATTCAAATTTATTGGACATTATGCTTACCTGGGAGCAATCTGGTGGCTACGAAGTACAAGAGTTGGATGGCGACGGTGAAACAGCTGCCGACTCCGATGACTGGATGTCTAGAATACTCTCCGCTCAGGTTTTTCATAGGATTCCACCGGCAAATATCCAATCCATATTTATGCGTATGCAAGCCGAACACTTTGCCGCTGGAGATACGGTTATTAAACAAGGTGATGAAGGCGACCGCTTCTATATCATAAGGGAAGGTGCGTGTACTGTCGTTCGACAAACCCGAAAAAATCCGGACGGTGTGGTTTTGGCCAATTTATCCGTGGGTGATAATTTTGGTGAAGAAGCATTGATATCCGGTGGAAAACGCAATGCCTCTATTGTAATGGCGTCTCAAGGCAGCATGATGAGTCTGGCCAAGACCGATTTTCTTGAGTTAATGAATGAACCTCTACTGAACTGGGTGGATTATGCCCAAGCCAAGTCCATTGAAAATGAAAATGGGGTATGGATAGATGTTCGATTGCCCAGTGAATACCAAACGAAACATTTGCCAAATAGTATTAATATCCCATTACCCATTCTTCGATCGAAGGTCACAAAACTAGACAAAGACCGGAAATATATCGTCTGTTGCGAAACGGGCAGAAGAAGCTCTACAGCAGCCTATTTGTTAGGCCAAAATGGAGTATCCGCCTATGTTTTAAGCGATGGTCTGCAAAACCTGCCTATGGATGATTTTATGTTTGGTGAGCCAATCTAATTCTATTTTACCCTCTGCACTATTTTGTTGTCCCTGTTTTTTCCCATTTTCCGCATTAAGCTTTTGATATTTCAGTAGTATTAGAAATTTTAAAATACACAGAGTAAGGTAGTGCAAAGTATGTGACATATTTTGTACAATTAACCATCCTGAACATGTATTAGACAGCGGTAACTCCCGAAGAAGTCTCAAAATAATAATTACATGAATATTGACGCGAAAGTACTTTCCCTATTAGCCAATTGTGAATTTCACTCCGGTGAATTACTGGCGCAGTTATTATCTGTGTCCAGGGCGACAATCTGGAAATCCATAAAAAAATTGAGAGAGAGTGGGCTGGATATCTATGCGGTACGGGGACGTGGATATCGCTTGGCCGATCCCATAGAATTGTTAAATCAGGCTTCAATACTGGAAGCGCTATCGCCTGAAAAACGAATGGATATCAAAAAGATAGATGTTTTGTGGGAGGTTGATTCGACCAACAAATATTTGCTCGGATTAGCTCGTGATGATCAAGAAGGTGGTACTATTTGCCTTGCTGAAAGGCAAATACAGGGTCGGGGCCGGCGCGGCAGACAATGGATCTCGCCTTTAGGTGGTAACATATATTTGTCGGTCCTCTGGAAATTACCCTTTGGACCCGCACAATTAAGTGGATTAAGTCTGGCGATCGCCACATCAGTTGTTGATACCCTGCATAATATTGGCTTGAAAGAGGTTGGTGTAAAATGGCCCAATGACATCGTGTGGCGTGAGAGAAAACTGGCGGGTATCTTGCTAGAAATAGGTGGAGAATCAGCAGGCCCAAGTTTTGCGATTGTAGGCTTAGGGCTTAATATTCAGTTAAACAAGGAAATTGCTGCAGATATTGACCAACCGTGGGTTGATCTTGATAGTATTGCAAAAAAACCTATCGAGCGAAATAAATTGGTTGCCGAGCTAATAAGTGCAATTATCCAGACTTTTAACCGGTTTGAGCACGATGGTCTTAAGCCTTTTCTGCCGAAGTGGCGTCAATATGATCAATACGCAGGTAAAAGCGCCGTATTACATTTGGAAAATGAGTCTATCCCTGGTGTAATCAACGGTATAGATGATCATGGGTCATTGTTATTAGAGTATAATGGCAAAATAACCCGCCATCACTCAGGTGATGTCAGCCTGGATGTCAGACATAACGCAACATAATCCAGGGATTATTGTAATCCTAAATTCATCAGTTCTGAATGGCATCCAACTGATGATTTTAGGATAATACCCGAGGTTCATGGATGTTATTGCTAATAGATGCTGGAAATAGTTTTTTAAAATGGAATTTCGCATCAGCAGCCGACAAACAGCTTGTGGCCACCACTCAAAGCACAAACTGGGAGTCAACCCATTTAGTAAACGCAACGCTTAAACAATGGCAAGATCGCGGCGACATTTCCCGGGTTATTATGTCTAGTGTGGTAAGTGAGGATCGGAATAATATTATATTTCAGTGGGTTAAGTCCCACGGCCCACTCGAACTAGAACTTGTTAAGTCCCAGCGAACAGCATTAGGGGTTACCAATGCTTATGAAAACCCGGCACATTTGGGGGTTGATCGATGGATTGCACTAATCGCATGTTCAGACCTGTTTCCTAAAGAGAATTGTATTGTGGTCGATTGTGGTACAGCAGTTACTTTAGACACATTGTTAGCCAATGGAACACATAAAGGCGGTGTGATATTTCCTGGCCTACAGTTAATGAAAAACAGTTTGTTAGGTAATACCGATATTGCATCGTCGTTGGTAAAAAATGGATTTGAACAAAACAAGGAAATAGAGATTTTTAATCATACTACAGCTTCGGCAATTCAAAATGGCGTTCTAAACGCCGTAGTGGCAGGTATTACCTCCTCCGTTTCAGAAATAGCAAATAAATGCAATGAAAGAGTGCGTACGGTTATAACAGGTGGTGCTGCGCCTTATGTGTTACCCCATTTGTCGATACAATACCATCACGAACCAGATTTAATCATGAAAGGCCTATTGGCAATGGCGGTTAATTCCAGATGAAAGCCATATTCTTATTTTTTGCGGCGCTAAACATGGCCTTTTTTGTCTGGCAATTTAGTACGTCCGGTAACTCTAATGCAGCTGCACAGCTAGGCTCTTTGCCACCAAACGTAAAGAAATTGGTGCTCTTGGACGAAGGTAAGGCCGCAGCAAGAGTAAAAGCGGCAAAAAAGAAGTCAAAAGAAACCAAAGATTCAAAATCAGCCAAGAAAAAGACATCGGCAAAATCGACGCCTGCTAACGGAGCTGAAATTTGCTATTCACTGGGACCTTTTGAAACCTCAAAACAGGCGAAACCCATTGCGGCAAAATTGAGTGATTTAGGTGCCGCTACCAATATCGAGGATCAAAAAAGAAAAATCTCTTCAGGTTATTGGGTCTATATCCCGAAATTTGATGATTGGGCAGACGCCCGTGAAAAAGTCATGGAACTTGAAAAATTGGGCATGTCTGACATTTTCATAATGGGACGTGGGCGCATGAAAAATGCAATATCTTTAGGCTTGTTCAAAGCCAAATCAGAAGCGGATTATCGCATCGAAGAGCTTAAGCAAATGGGCATTAATGCAAGCGTAGAGACCCAGTACACCTTAGTTGAAGAATATTGGATAGACATCAATGTTAAAGGCGGTAATAAAAAGGTGGACAACTCGATTCAATCCATCGCCCGCGGTCTGACTGTGTTAAAATTGGTGGACAGGGACTGTAAATAATTTCAAGAAATCGTCGCAGTGTCGTTGCTATCGAAAGCATTTTTTCGTAGAATACGTCGCACGCTGGGGTAGCCCCAGTTGGTAGATTCAATTATATAGCCGGAATAGCTGAGCTGGTTTAGCGACGCACTTGTAATGCGTTGACGGGGGTTCGAATCCCTCTTCCGGCACCATCTACTTTATTAACAATCGTATAAACGTGCTTTCCAATCCTTCCCATTCAAAATCCAGGACATCAGTTCTGTCTCACTAAAAGAAAATTGTTTCAAAAATAGAATACGGGATCACCGTGAATTCATATCATGCTCAAGCAAAGAATAAATTAGTTTTAGGAAAAATAAATAAAAGTAACGCTTTGAGTATAAGGGGTGTCTTTATGGCATTGAAACCGACAATTTATAAATTAAAAATTTCATTATCTGATCTCAATCGTAATTATTACGATACGCTTAATTTAACCATTGCTCAACATCCTTCCGAAACGCTTGAGCGAATGATGGTTCGTGTTTTGGTATTTTGTATAAATGCCCAAGAGCATCTAGCATTTACCAAAGGACTTAGTGTCGTGGAAGAGCCCGATATGTGGGCTCGTACATTGGATGATCAAATCTCATTATGGATCGATGTAGGGGAGCCAACGGCGGATAGAATAAAAAAGGCAACTCGACTCGCGCGGGCAGTTAAGATTTACAGTTTTAATTCAAAATCGAATGTCTGGTGGGAACAAGAACAATTAAAGTTTAAAGAGTTGAAGGCGTCTGTTTTTCAGATGCAATGGGAAAACATAAAATCGTTGGCCGCCCTGGTGCAGCGTACTATGGATCTTTCCGTCACTATTACTGGCGATTCTGCCTATGTTGCAACTGAATTAGGCGAATGCGAGGTGCCATGGGTATCATTACAGGTTTCATAGGGGATACCTGAGGTTCTTACTCCTATTCCATCTATTAAGCTGCAATTATTGGCTGGTGCATCACATCTTTCCATGCTGATTTAATAATTCTTTTTAAAATTAGCCACGTGGCATAACGAATTATTTGTATTCAGCCGGTCGCAGATTTGAGTTCCATTTCCAGGTCCAATAAAATCAAAGGGTTAGCATTATTCTGTTGCTAACCCTCTTTTTGTACCCATGTGCCTAGTCACTACGGGTGTCTTATAGGTACTTTTGAATAATAGCGTGCAGCTATACTGGAATGTTTATTAAAGTTTGCAATAATCCAATTTGGAACAGATAATAATTGAATTTTACTTTAATTTTGTCGTTGTTGTAACTGGCTGATTTACTGACTCCTAATCTAGGTGTTAGGTATTGATAAAGAGGGGTGGGCGATATGAATAGTGAAAATATTAGTTTTAATGAGAAATGTTATGAATTACTTAAGCTTGTTCCAGAAGGTAAAGTGACTACTTATAGCGAAATTGCTAGAGCGATGAATTCTAAAGCTTGGCGAGCTGTGGGTAGCGCAATGGCAAAGAATAAAAACTTAATTGTTATACCTTGCCACAGGGTTGTTCGAAGTGACGGGGCCATTGGTGAATACGCCTTAGGTTCAGATAAAAAATCTCAGTTATTGCTAAACGAAGGGGTGGCCGTAGCTAATGGAAGAGTGAGAGACCTTAGCAAGTTCATACACAAATTTTCAGCCTGACTGCTAATATATAAAGGAATTACTGTGATTAAAAAAATTATTTTCTTAATTGTTATTGTGGCGATTGCAGCATCTGTTGCTTATCAAATGGGTTGGCTTTCCTATAAGGGTGAGAATGCCTATGACAAAACCAAAGAAGCTGTGAAAGATGTTATAGATCGATAGCAACCCAAAACGATTCTCAGTCCTAACTAATTAATCATGAGCAAATATTTAAGTGAATGGGCGCCATCTGAAGCAGCTCTAGAGTTGATCAAGTTGAACGGCATAAGCGATGAACAGATTGCCAAGTCTGTTGAGTATTTGAAGAGCAAGGCTGATTTGGACAATATTGAGGATATCGAAGCTTACGATAACTGGAATGCTTTTTTTATTGTGTTTTGTATTAAAGCGAACAAAACTAATGGCGAATCTTAATGCTAAAAAATTCAGCTAAACTCGCCAAAATAATCTAGCGGTTGGTGGCAAAACCGCTAGATTATAGGTTGTAGTGTTTTGCCTATTTTTTAGCTTTCTTTAGGCTTTTATTCAATTTTTTCAGCTTGGATTTTTGTTTTGAAACCTTAGCTTTTGTAGATTTGATTTCTTTTTTGAGTTTTTTTTTGGATTTAGCCATTTTATTTCTCCTGTTTAATGAGTAAGTCTTGTCTGAATAGCTCAGCATAATTCTTGACTGGTTATTTGTTTGTACACTTTTAATATAACGTTCTTATCCCTACGTATTTCAAAAACTCTATGGGTGAATAGTTCGCTTAGGCTCGCTGATAAAAAAGAATATAAGGTAGCAAAAACTCATGTTTTCAGGTGCTAGGATTTCATGTGCTTAGCTACGAACTTTCGAATAAACTGCCGAAGCTCTCTTGCTGCACTAGTGTCCATCTCGTCGCAAAGTTCAACAAATTGGTCACGCTCTAAAGCGTTAATGCGTATTACGAGTTGACTATCCTTACTCTTCCCCTTTTTCTTTGCCATACGTGCTAATAAAACAGACCTATATAAAAATGTATATACAAAGCATATGCGTAAAATTTTGATTGTCAAATCACCGTTAGCATTTTTATGTGGTTTTTACCAAGACTCCATGTTTCAACCATAGCGCCAAAAATGTATGGTGATACGTTTTTACTGCTAACGGAGGGTTAAATTTTTTTAACTGGCTTTGAGCATTTCAGCAAGGGATTTTATCATGACAACCAATTCAGGTTGTTGTAGTTTTTCTACAGCTTGTTCGACAGAAAACCAATCACGCTTACGGTGGTTTTCTGGCCAATTTTTTTCGTTACAGACACGGCTAACCTTAAAGGGGTAAACATCTACTACACATTCAGCTTGCCACTTTTCATAACGATAGCTACCAATACAGTTATCACTCACCTTGCCGTAGACACCGGCCTCTTCAAGGGTTTCTTTTTCCGCAGACCTCTGGGGTGACATTTCAGGTTCCACGATGCCTTTTGGAATAATCCACTTATGTTTTTTGGTGGATGTAATCAACAATATCTCTAACTTGCCGTTTTTGATGCGATAAGGTAGGGCTGCGGATTGTGTGTAATAATAAGCCGGTCTTTTACGCAACTCTTCGCCATTGGGAGAAGGGTAGGGGAATTTCCTTGGCAAGGATTTAGCCCGCGTGATAGAGATCAATTTAGCTTGGCCAGGTGACAGCGAAGGCCAGCTATCTGGTATTTTTAACCATGCCAGCGCGGCGGTGGGCAATAACTTTCCATCGGCTGGTATAACAATGGGTTTACCTACCAAACTCAACAGTAAATCTTCCATTTCGGGATTATGCCCTATCAATAATGCTCTTTTTGCCTTAATGGGGAAGTTTTTAATTATTTTTAACAGTTGTTTAGGGCTGGCTTCATACAAATTTTTATTGGTGGCTATATTGTTACAGGGGATAGACATGGTATTGCAGGCAAAACATGCGGTCTCTAAGGCGCGTTTTGCCGGTGAACAGACGATGTAATCCGGCATTAATTCTTTGCTAAACAACCATGTGCCGACACGATGGGCATCGAGTTCACCCCTTTTTTGCAAAGGACGCTCAAAATCGCCAACACCAGAGGTCCAGTCCGATTTTGCATGTCGCAGTAGTAGTAATTCGCGCATTAAAGTGCATTAGTTACGTTATTCATACTCTAACTATAATATAATTCTTGAACCGATTCCTACCTATATTTTAAATATATTTTACAACTATTATGCACTTACAAAACTCGCTTTATCCTGCACCAATTGGCCTGACCTGAAATCTGTGAGGGCCTTATCTATTTCTTCTTTGGTGTTCATTACGAATGGGCCGTATTGCACAATGGGTTCATTAATGGGGCGGCCTGCTACCATAATAAAGCGTACACTGTCGTTACCGGCGGAGATTTCCAGTGTGTCACCTTCGCCAAGAACCGCAAACGTATGTTGTGGTAGCGCTGTCTCGCCAAGTGTGGCACTGCCTTCGAATACGTAGACAAAGCCATCCAGGCTTGCGTTTATGGCGTGGCTAAAGCTTTGGTTTGCCTCTAATACTACATCGAAATATTGTACGCTGGTATGGCTGTCCTTTATGGGGCTTTGGTGTCCGTTGTATTCGCCAAGCAATACTTTGACACGTTTGCCGTCATGTTCGACCCAGGGTAAGGCCTCCGGCGCATACTCCTGATAAGCCGGCGTGGTCATTTTTTCTTTGGCAGGTAGATTGATCCATAACTGAAAGCCACGCATGAGACCCGCAGATTGTTGTGGCATTTCAGAATGAATGACGCCGCTGCCGGCTTTCATCCACTGTGCCGCACCGGCACGCAGGTCACCTTTGTTACCCATGCTATCTTGATGCAACATATGCCCATCTAACATATAGGTCAGGGTGTTAAAACCACGGTGTGGATGGTCTGGAAAACCTGCAATGTAATCGTCTGGATCGTCGCTACTGAAGTGATCCAGCATTAGAAACGGGTCCAAATTGCGTAAGGCAGGTGTGCCTATAGTGCGATGTACTGTCACACCTGCGCCTTCTGATACGGCTATGGCGTTAATGATCTGTTTGACGGGGCGGAGTTTCATAAGTTTGGTCCTTTAATTTCTTTGTTTCTACTTTGCTGAGAAACGATCGCGGTCATGGACTTGCCAATAATCGATGGCGGGTCCCTTGGGTACAATACGTGTTGGGTTGATACTTTCGTGGCTCCAATAGTAGTGTCGTTTTATATGTTCCAGATTAAAAGTTTCTGCGATACCGGCTTGTTGATATAAATCGCGCATGAAGTTAGATAAATTATCATAGTCCGTAATACGTCGCAGGTTGCATTTAAAATGGCCCACGTATACCGGGTCAAAACGTAATAAAGTGGGCAATAATCGCCAGTCGGCTTCCGTTATGTCATTGCCAACTAAGTATCGTTGTTTACTTAAAATTGTTTCCAGTTTGTCCAGGCTGCTAAACATTCGATCGAAGGCCGCTTCATAGGCCGCTTGTGAGGAGGCAAAGCCGCAGCGATACACGCCATTGTTAATGTTTTCGTAAATCTCTTCGTTGATTTGGTCGATTTCTTTCTGCCGCGCCTTTGGATAATAATCCTCTTTAGCATCGGTAAAAGCATTAAAGGCGCTATTAAGCATTCGAATGATTTCAGAAGATTCGTTGTTCACAATGGTATTTTGCTTTTTGTCCCATAAAACAGGTACGGTGACAATACCCGAATACTTTGCATTTGCTTTACTATAGACCTCATGCAGGTATTTAAAATGATTAATATCATCCTGAGTCGCACCTGGGAAGCTGTCATCAAACTTCCAGCTCTCCGGGCCCATATCAGGGTGTACCACAGAGACACTAATGATGTTTTCCAATTTTTTAAGCTTGCGAAATATCAAGGTTCGGTGCGCCCATGGGCAGGCATAAGACACATATAGGTGATAGCGACCTTTTTCGGCAGCAAAGCCACCACTTCCAGTGGGACCTGGCTCACCATCGGGGGTCACCCAGTTGCGAAATACCGAGTCAAAGCGAACAAATTCACCGTCTTTTTGTTCGGCCTCTAACCAGTCTTTTTTCAATTCACCGTCTACTACTAAACTCATGCTGGTCTCCTGGATGTTATTTAATGTAATCCTAAGTATCACATTAAAACGAATGTGTTAAAACCTCATTTGGGCCGATTTGTAATCGGCCCAGTTAGGATAGTTTATGCTGTTGCGTTTAACCGTTCGTTGTTTTGCCCGCGATTGCGTTTTACCCAATTATCAAGGCTGAAGTGACCGGCGCCGTGCACGGCTAACATGACCAAACCACCTGCTATTGCCCAGTTTTTCATAAACATAATCATTTGCATCTGATCGGCAAAATTGGCGTGGAAAATAACAGCCGATATGGCACTGAAACTCGCCAAACCCAAGGCTACCCAACGGGTTTGGAATCCCACAATCAAGGCGATACCGCCGCCCACTTCGAGGCCGATAACCAAGGGTAGCAAAGCGCCTGGTACACCCATGGAGTCCATGTAGGCTTGCGTTCCGGCATAGGCTCCAATTTTACTCAGGCCAGCCAATAAAAAGATTTGTGCCATTAAAATACGTGCGATAGGGGTAAGTGCTTTTTCCATAATATTCTCCTTATTTCTTGCATTAAATAGGTTTTACTGTTGATGGATTCTATTATGACGTTATTTTTTAGAATAAAAAGCGCAAAATATCGTATATTAAGTTCGATATATTAGAAAGATTGTCTTGGTAGGAGTATTAATATGGAGACGAGCTATTTTATGATTGTGTCTTGATGATCATGGGCCTGACGATCACCACAAATGGCTTTGCGTTAGTCTTGAAACAGGAAGGGAGCGTTTGGAGCTGGGTCGTTAGTATCCGGATCAGCGTCACCTAAATAGAATGAATCCCACAGTTGAGCACCGTCGGCCTCCGTTGTTGTGACATAATTAGAGAGGATGAGTTTATTGGGATATAATGTTGTATCTTGCCTAATAGATACATTGATATATTCCGTTTGTAGCGAATTGTTTACCCACATGCGCACTATACCATCAGATTGCCCTGGAGTATTTGATCGAATATATATTTTTATACTGTCCCAGAGACCAATTCGAGGGCTAACAGGTGCAGTAAGGTTTTGAGGTAAGCCAGGACAACAATCCCCGAAGCTGCGATCTGCGTTCCACTTTAAGTGTTCCAGAAAATAATGCCCGGTGGATTGTTGAACATTTAGAATTATTTGGAAGCGACGCCTTGGAGTGCTGTCTTCATAGTTCACTATAGCAATTTTGTGAAAAGGTGCACTACCAAAATTGAAACCCGCTTCAAATTTGAAGGCAAACTTAAGCCAAATCCCATTAACTGGTGGTGTTCCTCCTATCACTACATGGTCACCAAAATAATAGTCCAGATAGTTATCCGTCGTTGTACCGAGAGACATCACAGCTCTGGCAGCATGGGTGCCAGTATATGATTCTTGAGCTGTTACACTTAACGATCCAGTTTGTCCTCCGTTCCACTCTGAAAAATCGCCAGTTTCGAAGTCCGAGGTGAAAGGTAAGCCTGAGGTAGCATGGCTAAGCGAACAAAATAGACTAGAATAAAACAGGACTAATAGAATAAAGTTCTTTCTAAACAGATTGTTGATGAAAATAGCGGAATTCAATTTGGAAGTCCTTTAGTCGTAGATAAAACAGAAGTGGTCTGGTCTCGAATACAGCAAAGAGTAACCACTTAAAGTTATTTAATCAATGCCAAATTTCTCTGTCTAGAGGTCTTTACCATCAACCCATCCGCGATTTTCGTTTCGATATTATCCTTATTAAAACGATATGATACACTGTGTTTCCAAGTCGTTCTAATACCCGAATTATTACTAGTCACTAAGATGTGAGATTTCGATGAAATTTAAAAAAGAATTATGGATTAATTTAACGTTAGCATTGCCAAAAAAGCTAATTGTTTTGATTCTTCTCTTCGTACCAATTTCGGCAAATGCAGAAATTAATCTTAGCTCGTACGCATTTGAGGAAAATTTTGATACTGATAATTATGTTTCACAGATTGTTAGATTAACGGGGGGAGCTACACATACATGGTTACCGACAGGTGGTTGGCGTGGTGGGGCGGCAAAATTTACTCCCCCGCTCTCAGACCAGAGTTACTCTGGTGTTGGCGGTCTGTATTTGGATCGTATTCAAACGTCAAATCAAGTGAATGTTAGATTTTTGATTTACCATGGCAGTACTTGGCAAGAATACAGTAGAAACAACAAAGTATTTATCTTGGATGGTGTCAATAATCGTGAGCAAAGATCGATGATAATCTCAAGGGATACTGACGACTATGTGGCCTGGGGCGCATGCTCGGGTACTGTGTGTAAGTATGAAGCTGGTGGACTTTTTCCGGATGGTTCAGAAACTTTTGGACTTGGTGACAAACCTCTGTATAGAGAGGAAGAATGGATTTGCGTTGAAGTTGAATCCAATGTAGCAAGTCAATATGTCAGATTGTATATACACACTCAAGACGGTGCCTTTAATGCCTCTAATGGACCATATATCGAGCAAACTTTAGATATTTCATCGGATCCTACTTGGATGCGTTTAGATATGATTGGTGCATATATGGATGCGGCGATTAAAGTGGATCCTAATAATTATTTCAAAATCGATGAAGTCAAACTTTCAACTAGCTATATTGGCCCTCCTGCTGGCTACTTAGACGATTCGCCTCCAAAAGCTCCAATTTTGCTAGATTAATAGAGAGTTTAAAATTCTTTCAATAATCGGCGCCGAATAAAATATCATTTATTAATATGAACA
>Ga0316187_10002091_pt1 | contig 17465 bp, 14 predicted proteins | sample CroRivburrow1_MG_FD_204927 | JGI IMG/M metagenome (GOLD analysis project Ga0316187, IMG submission 204927) | Coastal sediment microbial communities from Maine, United States - Cross River worm burrow 1 | ecosystem: Environmental > Aquatic > Marine > Coastal > Sediment | place: USA: Maine...
AAAAAATTTGATAAAACAAATGTATAAAAAGTTATGTATTTTATTAATAAAATTGCTTTTTTTTTAAACCATTATGTTAAACTTTACAGAGTAAAACAACATTCTCCACATGATGGGTATGCGGAAACATATCAACAGGCTGAACTTTTTCAACTTTATATGACACATCCAACAACTCCAAATCGCGAGCTTGAGTAGCTGGATTGCAACTTACATACACAATTTTATCAGGCGAACAACGTAAAATAGTTTCAACAACTGATTGATGCATTCCAGCTCTTGGCGGATCAGTAATTATAACATCGGGCTTTCCATTTTTTACAATAAAATCATCGTTTAAAACATCTTTCATATCTCCTGCATAAAAAGCTGCATTTTCAATGTTATTAGTTTTCGCATTTTGTCTGGCATCAACAACTGCGTCTTCAACATATTCAACGCCAATAACCTTTGATGCTTTATTGGAAATAAAACAAGCTATTGTCCCAGTTCCTGTATATAAATCATAAACCAATTCCGTTCCTTTTAAATCAGCCAAATCCCTAACTATAGAATATAATTTATGCGCCTGCTCTGAATTAGTTTGATAAAATGATTTTGGTCCTATTTTAAACTTAAGACCTTCCATTTCTTCATAAATTTCGGACTGTCCTTTGAAATTCAATATTTCCTGATCACCTATGGTATCATTTAGTTTTTCGTTAATCACATATAATAATGCTGTTATTTTTTCGCCAAAGATTTCGTTAATATGATTTAAAAGCCCTTCAACATGTTTTGTTTCATTTTTACCAAAAACAACAATCACCATCACCTGCCCAGTAGTTGAAGTGCGAATTATTACATTCCTAAGTAATCCTTCGTTTGTGCGCTGATTATAAAAACTTAGCTCATTATCTTTAGCAAACTTTTTAATTTCTAAACGGATAGAATTACTTGGTTCATCTTGAAGATAGCAATGTTTAACATCTATTATCTTGTCAAATAGTTTTGGAATGTGAAATCCCAAGGCATCCATGTCATGGTTCTCTTGCCCCATTTCTTCTTTTGATAACCAACGGTTACAAGAAAACGTAAACTCAAGTTTATTTCGGTAGAATTGTGTTTTTTCACTTCCTAATATAGGTTCAAATTTAGGCAAATCAACCTTACCTATTCTTTTTAGTGCATCTTCAACTTGTTTGTGCTTATGCTTTAATTGCAGTTCATAGGGCAAAATTTGCCATTTACATCCTCCACAAACTCCATAATGCTCACAAAAAGCTTCAATTCTATCTTTCGAAAATTCATGTATTTTATCTACCCGAGCCTCCATATAGCTTTTACGCTTCTTGGTAACTTGTAAGTCAACCACATCGCCTGGTATTACGAATGGTACAAATACTACACAATCATTATGCCTCGCTATTGCCTTTCCTTCAGCAGCAATATCTTCAATTAAGGCTTTTTCTATAAATGGCTTTTTCCTTTTTCTTCCCACGATCCTTTAATTTATTTTTACAAATATGGTAAAAGTATTCGTTATAGAAAACATGCAGCTCCACACATTAACACTACACCCTAACAACACTACAAAAAAAGGCCACCTAAATAGGTGACCTTTGAATTATATAGTGTGTTAACCTTATTTTACAGAATCCATGTACTGAATTAACTCTACAACTTTTGTTGAGTAACCCATTTCGTTGTCATACCATGAAACAACTTTTACGAATTTGTCAGTTAAAGCAATACCAGCTTTAGCGTCAAAAACAGAAGTTTGAGCTTCTCCAATAAAGTCATTAGAAACAACTGCATCTTCTGTATATCCTAAAACACCTTTCATAGCACCTTCAGAAGCTTCTTTCATAGCTGCACAAATTTCTTCGTAAGAAGCACCTTTTGCTAAGTTAACTGTTAAGTCAACTACAGAAACATCAGGAGTAGGAACACGGAATGCCATACCTGTTAATTTTCCGTTTAATGCAGGAATTACTTTACCTACAGCTTTAGCAGCACCAGTTGAAGAAGGAATAATATTTTGTCCCGCTCCACGTCCACCTCTCCAGTCTTTAGCTGAAGGGCCATCTACTGTTTTTTGAGTAGCAGTAGTTGCATGTACAGTTGTCATTAAGCCATCAACAATACCAAATTTGTCATTTAGCACTTTAGCAATAGGAGCTAAACAGTTAGTAGTACAAGATGCGTTAGAAACGATATCTTGACCAGCATAAGTTTGGTTATTTACGCCCATAACAAACATTGGAGTTGCATCTTTTGAAGGAGCAGAAAGAACAACTTTCTTAGCACCGGCTTCAATATGCTTACGAGCAGTTTCGTCAGTTAAGAAAAGACCTGTTGATTCAACAACATACTCAGCACCAACAGCATCCCATTTAAGATCAGCAGGATTACGTTCTGCAGTTACGCGTACAGTGTTACCATTCACGATTAGGTTACCATCTTTTACTTCAACAGTACCATTGAAACGTCCGTGAGTAGAATCGTACTTTAACATGTAAGCCATGTAATCAACATCAATAAGGTCGTTGATTCCAACAACCTCAACATTTTCGTTAGCAACAGCTACACGGAATACAAAACGACCAATACGACCGAATCCGTTAATACCAATTTTAATTTTTGACATAATGTGTGATTTTAATTATTAAGTATTATTTAATTACTAGTTTCTTCATTTATTTACTAAAACATCGATTTTAAAAACAAACTGTTTTAAAAAAGCGCTCAAATTTATAAAATCGTTAGTCAAAAAGCAAAAAAAAAGCCCCGATAAAATCGAGGCAATTATTTTTACATAATAATTTAATTTTTAATTATTCGTTTTGATGCATGAGATCTACCAGCAGATATATCTATTATATATGTCCCTACAGGTAAATCGCTCAATGGTAATTGAATTGTGTTTTCTATTCCAGCATACTGATAACCTGCATTAAATCTGCGTAACAGCTGTCCACTCAAACTATATAAACGTATAGCTACTTCTGAACTCGAAGGTATTTTATAGTCAATATTTATATACTCAGAAAATGGGTTTGGATAAACAACAGCACCAAAAGTAAATGATCCATCCGTAATCTTATCATCTTGATTTTCATCTTCGATTCCAACGGGCATTTTATGAAATTTATTTTCGAAGAAACCGCGACCGTGGGTACCTATATAAATAGCACCTTGATTATTCACTATTTGATTATCTGCATTTAACCTAGTAGTCCATTTTGAATCAGCAGTTGTTTGCTCCATTTGATATACTGCCACAGGATCTAACCCTTCATTAAAAGAACTCCATGAAATTGTACTTGATGCTTGAGAAAATACATTATCTGCTACAAATACACCCAACTCAGACCCCACATAAACCTTACCATTTGGATCGCTATATTCAATAATTGCACTATAGGTAGGTGCTTTAGGTAAATTATCTGTAATGTCAAAGAAATTAACTACACCTGCACTTAAAGTTGCCGTTGTGGCATAATCGGTATAATATATATATTTTGTATTTCCATAATTACCTAACGTCACAATTAGTTTATCTGGATCATTAGGATCAGGTGCTAAACCTGTTACAGCTCTATTTCCAAAATTTGCAATTTTTGTTACGGTAGTTACAACATCATCAGGATTTGTTTTTGTACAACCCGTTGCTTTATCTCTAGCGTGTTTCAAATTTGATAAACGGAATAAATTACCATAATTAGTTGCAATAAACAAATGATTTCCATCACTCGAAAAAGCCAACTCCATTGTTGTTTCCATACCATAGGCATTAGGTGGATTAAGTGATCCTTCAAATACTCCTAAACGAATTGCTCTAAACCAATCGTTGTTGGTAGGGTTAACAAAAGTAGCTGCTTTTCTGGTAACCCACACTGTTCGTGCCATACCTAGCGCAAATAAGGAGCCATAAGGGTCAGCAAAGTGAATTGTGTCACCTTTTTTATATCCAATTGTATCAGGATATGAAGGGTCTGGATTCTTTGAAATTGTTACCTCAATAGGTGCTCCAAAAATATTCGAACTTTTAAAAATCTCTACACCAACAGCGTAATCGCGTCGTGTTACAAATTCTATAATATCGGTTCCTAGTTCATCATTATCGGTTTCCCAATAGGCTATTGGAGTTACAAATGATCCCTCATTATTAGAGTTCGGATCATAATCTCCAGAAGCAGCCCAATGCAAATCTATTATGTCTGTTGTGTAAAAAGAGTTCCAGTCACGGTATTGTTCATCAACATTTCGTGTTAATCCACCGTAATACAGCGTTGCAAAAGCTGCAGTAGGGACGATATCAGACATAGCTGAATGACCACCATCACCACCCATAACCTCAAAAGAATTCATTACTGTATTTCCGGTTCCATTTATTACTTGTGTCCCATTGTCCTGAGTTCCTCCCATTATATGTCCCAAACTATTGGCGGCAACACCGTAAAATTGAGTTACCCCATAACCCTTATTCATAACTTTAAAATAATAGGGTTCACCTTCGAAATCAATTTTTCCACGAGAAATACCACCATCACTACCAATATAAAATGTTTTTGGGTCTTTTTTATCAAATACTATAGCATGAAGATCGGCGTGAACATAACTTTTATCCCAGAACCCAACTAAATAAGCTTCGGAAAGTTTTGTCCAATCAAATAGATTCCCGGTTGCAACAGCTCTTCCCTCATATAAATCTAACCCTCCAATATAAACAATATTCTCATTTGACTGATTAACTGCAATCACTAAATCATAATCACCCTGATCCCCTAATGGATTAAAAAAAGCTGAACCTCCTTTGCCAATAGTTACCCAATTATCACCGCCATCTTTTGATTGATATATATTTCTAAGTCCAAGATTACCTGAAGCAGCAATACAATAAATATAATCCGGTTTACTCGGAGCAAATGCAAACTCAAGCCTTACAATATTACTGCTCGCTATCAAATTTCCTCCACTATTATCATCAGTACCTGATCTTAATTCAAAGGTATTTGATTCAGGTTTTTTAAGATAACATTTATTAGCAATGCTCGCAACAACTAGTCCATTTTCATTAACAGCAACATCGTAGCCCCCATATAAATTAGTACCCTCATCAACTGCAACGTTTGTCCAGCTGTTTCCAGCATCTGTAGATACCTTTAAGCCTCCTGCTGTGCCAGCATAGATTTTATTGGGGTCAGTGGGATCTGCAGCAATTTCATAAACCAAATAAAAATCTTGATTAGTCGTTGTCACAACTGTAGACTCTAATTGAATAAATGTTTTACCACCATCAGTAGACTTCCATACTCCATCACCGATAAAAGCACTATTTTGAGATCCATTAAACAATCTACCTTGTCCTTCACCAGTACCAAAATATATGTCACCATTACTTGCTTGAGTAATACAATTGACATTTAAGTTGGGCGATTTTGATTCATCAAGTGCCGAATAATGAACCTGCTCCCAATATTGCCCATAAGAAATTGACCTCCATAATCCTCCTGACACACCTCCTGCATACATAATGGCCGAATTATCTTGATCTATAAGTAAAGCTCTTGTTCTACCCCCAACATTATCAGGCCCTCTAAACTTCCATTCGCTTTCACTGGCTTTTAGTTTTGGCATAGACGCCAATTGCTGTTGAGCAATTTGCACATCCTCTATATCAATAGTTCCAGTTTCCTGATTCGCTTTCATCCATTTTAAGTATTTTGCTGCACCATCAGCTGATTTTCCAATCTTACTATCTTGAATTGGATAATACTTCCTTTCCTTTTCAATTTTATTGAATGGAATTAAAAGTGCAACTATAGCTACCAATACAGCAGCATTAAGCAAAAGGTACTTATTCTTCATGTCGTAAAATTTCATGTTAATTCTATTATCAAAATATAGATTAGCAAGTTAAAGAAAAAATCGCCAATTATGAAAGGTAATACCCAACCATTAAAGGTAGTATTTTCCTATTTTGAAACATGTTTTTGAGTGATGTTTTATTCTCTTACTTATTGTTTGGCTTTTATTTTTTTTATTCTTGGGTTAATTATCTTGCCAAAACGTAATGTTAAATATAAGGATGAAAAGACATACTGATTAAAATCATTAGCCATTAATTCAATTCTTTTGGGAAATACATCAACAGATACTCCTCCTTCAATGGCATTAATTACTAGGTCTTGTTTTCCAAACTCAAAACTCACCCCTATCTTGGTATGTATACCAGGAATAACATTAATCTCATCAAATCCTTTGAAAAAAGAAGCTTTACCTTCTATATTACCAATTGATTGATGTGTCGCATTTGTAAATTTCTCAACACTTTCATCGCCATCTATATTGAATCGATAGTATATTGGTTTTTGAATCCCAAAAGAAGGCCCTATTCTGTAGAAAAAACGTATTTCAATTCCGCCTACATCTTTTTTCTCATAAATACGATAAAGCTTTCCATAAGTAAAATGCAGATTTAACAAAAAATTAGTCTTCCCATAAACAAACCTATTATTTTCAGAAGAAGCCGGATTGGTAGTTTTAATTTCTTTAGGGTCGTGTACTATTGCAAAATCAGCAGAATATAGAGTTTTAAGCTTGGCTTTGTTCATTTTGCCATAACTATACCCAACACCCCAACCATTTGTATACAATATGCCTCCAATGGTATGCTCATGCCTTGTTAGTGCTTTTGGTAAACTATCAACTTGGCCTTGAGCTAATGCTACTATGGATTGTAACAAACAAGATGCTACAACAAGAAACCGATACATAAAATAAACCTCAGAATTGAGGCTTTATATGAGGATTATGATTGTACATCAACACCTTGCTCTACCTCAACCGCTGAGTAAGCAGGACAGTCTGCTGTTTTACAAGAACTAACCAATGCTACCACAAACAAACTAACTACAACTAGTACAAAAACTCTTTTCATTCGTTTAACTTTTTAATAATTTCTCCATTCTTTCATTTGTCATCCACCATTTTCAGTAAGATAACACCCTTTATCTCCACAAATATAAAATGTAATATTCTATAAGGACGATAAAAATAAGTTTTAAATTTGAAAAAATGAATTATTTTCCCAATTCTTCTTCCAAAATTTTATCAAATGTTTTATTTCCTTGATTAAATTTAACAAATGATTCAATAATTTTGTTTTCGTCTTGTAACCAAATGAGCAATGTTTCTCTGTCGTATTCATTGTGTTTTCCAATGGCATATTGTTGGCAAACCGACACAAGTATTTTCATATACCTTTCGGGTTGTTTTTCCGAATATGGGATCCTAGAAAAATACGACATAGCCATTATGGGGTCCTTTTTATTGTAATAAATTATAGTGATATTTAAAAGAGACTCATAATATCGTGGCGAAATATCAAGCGCTTTTTCATAATACTCAATAGCCTTATCGTGCTCGCCTTTTATGTCATAACTAGTACCAAGATTATTTAAAACTAATAAATGATTTGGATGTACTGAATATGATTCAAGATAATACTTATGAGCCATCTTTCGATCTCCGGATTGATGTTTTGCTGTTCCTTTATAATAACTTAGTGGCGTTCCAAAAGGGTCAAGTGTATAAAAAGAACCGTCCTCTTTTGAGGCACTTCTCAATACCATTCTCCAATTTTTTCTAACTTCTTTATAGTATTTTATTGCCAATGCTGTTTTATCTCCTTGGTAGAATTGCCATGACAAATAAGTATTCCCAATAGAAAACACCAAAATTGCTCCTACAATTAAAATTACAAATTTCCTGTTTGCTTGTTTTCGACCGAATTCAACATTCCCATACCTATCGAATAATACAATTGCGAACATGGCAAGGCTTATTACATTATGAGGCACACGCTCTCGTGAAAAAGACACTGCTAATACAACAATATACCCAATTAGGGAGGCAAACAATAGTCCATTCAATATTCTTTTGTCATGACCAATGCTTTCAATAAAATTTCTAAATGCTGTATAAAGAACGAATAAATATATAGCCAAATAAATAAGTAACCCTAAAACGCCAACCTCAGCAGCAATCCATAAAAAATCATTATGTGGCCTTTGAAAATGAGTCACTCCATCTCTAATTTCTTGATTAAACTCATCAATACCATATTCTGGAAAACAAATTCGCCAATGCCCCGGCCCAACCCCCAAAATAGGATTATCTTCGATCATTCGAAACGTTTTACTCCAAGCAATAACCCGCATTTCCATTGAACTAGGATTATCTTTTGATTTCTGTTTTAATTGCTCACTTGGATTTACAACCTGCAATACTTTATCTTTAATTACATTTGCAAAATTCGATTCGGATTTGGAAACAAAAAGGAAAATACTGAACACGACAACAATGGGTGTCGATAATACAAGGATATTTTGAACTACTGATAATTTTAGACCAGCTTGTTTTGGCATGAGATAAAACAAAAACAAGAACAATAGAACAACACAAACTCCAAAAAAAACAATCAGAGAAATCCATGCTGTTTTAGACACCATAAGTCCAATAAATATAATATTTAAAAGGAGTGTAATTATAGAAATTATCCGCCATCCTTTTTTTAGACTCATTATTCCATAGGATATAAAAGGTATTGATAAGTATAGAAAAGAAGAAAAAGGATTCTTATTCGCCATGGTTGATTTCACATCCCATAACGCTTGTGTTAAATAATAACCGTAATTACTTTTTGCTTTAAAGAAAATGCTAAAATCAGATTGCGTTAATTGATATGTGCCAATTAATAAGAATGCTAAAGTTGCTAAAATAAATGCCTTGATTATAACTACCCTCCCCATTGTATTACTCCTAACTGATGTATATACAAAGAACATAAAAAGCATTAAGCCCCCAGTTTTAAACGTGTGAAAAACTGCTTCCCTTACATTAACTGCATTAATACTTGATATTATATAATTTATAAAGAATAAAAGTGTTAAACCAAATACTATCTTTTCTACTTTTGAAAGCGATAAATCTACTTTACATTTAAATACTTTGTATAATGTTATAATACTTAACGAAAGTAAAACTACGCTTAAAACAAAATACCTTGTAAACAATCCAGGATCTAAAACTTTCTTACTGAATATAAATGGCAGAACAACTATAAAAATAGAAATTATAGCCAGTTCAATGTTTCCGAAATACTTATTTATTAGTTTTCTCATAAAAATTTGGCCTAAAACAGAAAGTCGAGCAAATATTTAGCTTTTTTTGGGCTTATGCAATTTATTTAGTGAAAAATGCTCCACATTTTTAATTGAGTACAAATATTTTTCGACATTTTTGTACTATCTTTTCTTGATTTGACTGCAATTCAATATTTAGTAAAAAGAGCATAGCCACAATTTATTAACTAAACAAAAGAATTAAAAATATTAAATATGAAAACCATATTCAATCACAGATCGATACGAAAATTCAAAAACAATCCCATAAACACCAACGTATTGAACAAAATTCTTGAAGCTTCAACAAGAGCCTCAAACACAGGCAATATGCAGGTTTATAGCATAATAGTAACTAGGTCTCCAGAAATAAAAGAACAGTTATGGCAAGCGCATTTTAAGCAAAATATGGTAATTGAGGCACCAATACATCTTACTTTTTGTGCCGATATTAATCGATTTAATAAATGGTGTGAAACTAATAATGCAAAACCCGGATACGACAATTTTTTATGGTTTTACAACGCAACTATTGATGCTATTTTAGCTAGCCAAAACGCCTGTCTTGAAGCTGAATATAATAACTTGGGTGTGTGCTATTTAGGCACAACAACTTACATGGCCGAAAAAATAATTGACATACTGAACTTACCACAAGGAGTAATTCCTGTAACTTCAGTTGTAATAGGTTATCCTGACGAAGAACCTGAATTAACTGATAGGTTACCTGTTGATGGTATTGTTCATTATGAAAAATATAAGGATTACAATACCCATGATATTAAAAACATATATTTGGAAAAGGAAGCTCTTGAACAAACTAAAAAGCTTGTTCTTGATAACGAAACTGAGACCTTTGCACATGTTTTCACAGACAAAAGATACAAGAAAGAAGACAACATTCATTTTTCGAATGAGTTCCTGAAAGTATTAAAAAAACAAGGGTTCATGAATCAATAGCATTTGAATCAGATTATTTATGGTATTCGTTTTTAATAAAACATATAAAAAAATAGTCTGTATTCTTTTTTTTATATTGCTGTTTTTGCAAGTTCATGCCCAACCAAAATACAAAGCAAAAATACACAAATACACAAACGACACTACTTTCACTATTGCTTCTAAGAAATTTAAAACAAATGCGCAAATTAGTGATTACTGCAACAAACTATTAAAATCTTCAAAAAATAAAGGTTTTATAGCCTCTTCTATTGACTCTGTTTACACATACCAAAATGAAACCAATGTTATATTCAGGATGGCAAACAAATATTACTTAAAAACCATTCATGTTTTTGATGAAAAAAACACCCCCCTTTTAAAATACACAAAATCGTATAGAAATAAAAAACTATATTCGATAGATAAAATAGAAAATATTAAAAGGAAAATAGTAAATAATAGCCAAAATAAAGGGTTCCCTTTCCCTTCAATTAATTCGAAAACAAGAATCGATAATAATAAATTAATTTCTCATTATTTCAAGATAAATAGTGGTACAAAATTTACATACAAAAGCATAAAAATATCAAACGTACAACGGCCAGAGTTAAATTATATATCAAATATCACGAAAATTAAAGAAGGTGAATTTTATAAAAAAAAGGATGTTGATAATTTAAAAGCCGCAATAATCAATACGGGTATTTATGCAATAGACTCAATAAACCTTGAATATTTTCAAAATGAATTAGAAATAACACCATTTATTAAAACTTTAAAACAAAATAGTATTAGTGCTTTAATGGGTATTCAAACAAATGAAAATGATAAAACTTCGATTACAGGAAACGCCGAACTACACACAAAGAATATTTTGAAAGTTGGGGACCAATTTGACTTTGATTGGAGAAAAAACAATACTGAATCTCAACTCTTGAATATCAGTATTAAATTCCCTTACATATATAATGCTCCTATTGGTATAATAACAGAGTTAGGGCTTGATAAAAGAGATAGCAGTTTCACAAAACAATCAATCAAAATTGGAATTACAATACCTATTACTCATAAATCCGAAATATCAACCCATTACACCAGCATCAACAATACTTTATATGAAAACTCAAATAACAGCAGTACAGCTAAACAAAGTTTATATGGTTTAAGCCTTAAATATTATAATGTTAACAATATTAGGATTCCAAAAAAGGGTGTTATTGCAACAATTAATTTAATGAGTGGAAATAGAAGGTACAATGAATTAGAAAACGATTTTATATTAAAAAACAACACAGATATTAATTTATATTTCAAATTTCTATCAGGCAGTATAAAGCTAAGGACGCTTTTTGGATATATAGCCAATGACTCTATCAAACAAAACGAACTGTTTCAACTAGGAGGAACAAAAACTATTAGGGGTTTTAATGAGAATAGTATATTCAGCAAAAATTTTAATATATCGAGTGTGGAGTATCGAATATTTATAGCTGCAAATTCACATGCTAGTTTATTTTATGACTTTGGTACATTTTACAATAACTACCAAAAAAATGAACATACATACAGGCAGGCAATAGGCGCAGGACTTACAATAGATACAAAATCAGGAATTTTAAGCATTGTATATGCATTAGGTAAACAAAATCAGGAAGCAATTAATATAAGCAATGCTAAGGTTCACATTGGATACACAGCAACCTTTTAATTCTTGATTTGTTCAAACACCCCAATAATTTTCTCATATAGCTGTATATCTAATGCTTAGCAATACGGCTAAAATAGTTACATATTTACAACTATTTTTTTAATCCCTTTTTATTATAATATTTTTGCTAAATTTGTTCCACAGAATCTATTGAACATGTTTTGATATTCAAGTGTTTATATATCATAAACAAAAGGGTTATAAAATGAAAAAGCTAATTGTTACATTAATTATTTTTGGTGCATTTGTAACTACAGTAAATGCACAAGCGGAGAAATACAAAGCGCTATTCATATACAATTTTACAAAACATATTGAGTGGCCAGCCAGTCAAAAAACAGGAGACTTTGTGGTTGGTGTTGTTGGGCAAAATATATTGGTTGATAAACTCATTGAAGTAACTAATAACAAAAAAGTAGGGAATCAAAATATTGTAATACAGACATATAAATCAGTTAACGAAATAACAAATTGCAATATTGTAGTACTGGGAGCTAACAATAGTACGCCTAAAAAACTAGCTTTAGTTTTGCAAAAAATAAATAGTTCAACTTTAGTAGTATCTAACGGTAATAATTCCGCTACAAAAGGTGCTACTATAAACTTCACTATTCAAAATAGTAAACTAAAATTTGAATTGAACAATGCTGACGCCACAAAAAGACAATTAAAAATTAGCACTTACTTGCACAACTTAGCTGTAATTGTTGGCTAACAAATAAATAAATAGCATATTTTCATAAAAACCAATCATAAAATAAAATAAATACATAATAATTATAGCTTAATTGTATTTCAAGTTTGAGATTATATATTTGCTTTGTATATTTAGCAACTTATAGATGCATTAATTTAAAAATTATACAATGAAAGCCAGGTTTACTATTACTAATAAATTAATTCTAGGGTTTGGGATATTAATATTTGCTTCACTAATAAATGGTCTTTTCACATATTCTACCCTAAATGAAAACCAGACTTTAAACAAAAATATTCTTACTGTTTATGATCCATCGGTAAATAAATTACAAGAACTATACTCGCTAATTAACGGATCACAAATGTTAGTAAAAAACTGGGTGTATATTGACAAGCAATCGGATACCCCTGATAAACAAAAATTAAGTGATCTGCATGAAATCGAATTTCCCGCCTTACTTGAAGACCTAAATAAAATATCTACAAGTTGGGATTCAGTGCATCAAAATGAACTAAACTCAATTTTAATTTCTATAAGCGATACTTTATTTAAGTATCATGCTTTTATAATGGAAAGCCTTAATTCATTTACAAGTTATAATGATTTAATGGTACTTTTTGAAGTAACGCCTATGGTTGAAGAAGGTGGTGCCGTTATTGAAAAAACCAAACATTTGCTACAACGAATAAATGTTTTAGTGAATGCCATGAATAGCAAATCGGAGGAAGCCAAAAATGAAATGGCAAAATCCTTCAGTTGGTTTCAAAAATTTTTGATTATTGCATTACTTATTCTTATATTCTTTGTAATTGTTGTAGGTTTTTTAACAACCCGAAGTATTGTTGTACCCATAGCCAGGCTAAAAGAATTTTTAATTACAATGACCAAAGGAATTTTACCTAAAGAGGAATTAATTACAAACAATGATGAAATTGGCGACATGGGTGATGCACTTAACGGTTATATCGAGAATGTACATAAAACATCGGATTTTGCAGTTGATATAGGAAATGGCAAATACGAAACAGAATACAGTGCTTTAGGAGAAGAAGACACATTAGGCAATGCCTTACTCGATATGCGTGAGAATCTGAAAAAGGCCGAAGCTGATAATATTAAAAGAGCTGAAAAAGATAAAATTAGCAATTGGATAACAAAAGGTTTAGCTGATTTTGGAGATATTTTAAGACAGAATTCAGACAATATGGATAAACTGGCTAAAAATATTATGGTGAATATTATTGATTATCTTGAAGTTAATCAGGGAGCCATGTATATATTAAATAACAACGACGAAGCAAATCCTATTTTAGAAATGAAATCGGCAATAGCTTATAACAGGGAGAAATTTCTACAAAAGAATTTTAAAATAAACGAAGGACTTGTTGGTCGATGTGCCTATGAAAAGCTACCTGTAAACTTAAAAGAAATTCCAGAAGAATATATAAAATTAAAATCAGGATTAGGAACTGCAGAACCTAAGAACCTATTGCTTGTTCCTATTGTTATTAACGATATAATTATGGGTGTAATTGAAATAGCATCGTTCAACACCATACCTGATTACCAAATAGACTTCTTGCTAACATTGGGTGAAAACATTGCTTCCACAATTTTAAATGTTCGTACAAACGAACAAACACAGTATCTTTTGGATGAATCGAAAGTAAGAAGCGATGAACTTTCAGCACAGGAAGAAGAACTTAGACAAAATATGGAGGAGTTACAAGCTACCCAAGAAGAAGCCGGAAGAAGAGAAAGAGAAATGGCAAATAATATGGCTGCAATAAACAACACTATGGGTACACTTGAGATAAATAAAGATGGTGTTATTATTTCAGCAAACGATTTCCTAACTCAAAAACTCAAAGCTCCTTCATCAACTTTCATTAGTAAGGTTTTTCAAGAGCTATTTTTGGCAACAAGCGATACTGAATTTATGCAACTTTGGTCAGGGTTGCATTTAGGAGAAAATGGTTCATTTGTATCTAAATATCCGACACAAGAAGGTGAAATATGGCTTAACCATACACTTACTCCATTTAAAAACGAAAGTGGTGAATTCTATAAAGTTGTAGATTTAATAATTGATATTACCAAACAAAAACAATTGGAGCAAGAATTTAAATCAATCTCACAAGATTAGGTTTTTTCACCAATGCTTGCTTTCTATTTATCTGAGTTAGGGATTATTGATTGGCTTGAAAAAAACAGCAGACCCTGTTTTTATAAAAACCATTTTGGCTTTGATTGTTTTGGCTGCGGGTTTCAACGTTCTTTAATTGAACTTTTAAAAGGGAATGTTATTGAAAGTCTTAAACTTTATCCTGCATTAATTCCATTAATGGCCACATTTTTATTTTTAGTCTTACATTTAAAATTTAAATTTGCTTTTGGAGCAAAACTACTTACTATTTTATTTATAAGTACAGCAAGTATTATGGTGCTTAATTTTTTATACAAAATAACCCTAATCTAATATACTATGGAAAACAATACTACTAATCAAGATCAATCGCAAATAATACAACAAACTCAGTTACCAAACTCAAGTGGAGTTTTAGTAATGGGTATTTTAAGTCTGGTAAGCTTTTGCTGCGTTGCTACCGGTATTTTAAGTTTAGTGTTAGGCATTTTAGCTTTAGTGCAAGGTAATAATGCATTAAAATTATATAATTTAAATCCTTCACTATATACTGATAAATCATTAAAAAATACGAAAGCCGGAAGAACCTGTGGAATTATTGGCCTTTGTTTAGGTGGACTCTCCATTGTTGGCTTGCTAATTTACTTATCAATAGTTGGATGGGCTTTAGGTTCAATTTTAGCAACTATGCCTTGGAACATGATGTAATTTTACGCATTGCGTATGTAAAGAAATAAATTTAATGCCTGTATTTGGATTTCCCGATGCAGGCATTACTTTTGCGCTATAAAAAATATGGATAAGAATAAATTTATAACAGACTTCAGTAAGCTAGGTGAATTAATAAATGAAGCTTTACAAACAAAGATTCATAATGATTTATTAACCAAAGCTGAACAAGAAAACAAATGGTTTTCGAAAGAATCTATTTTATTTACATTAAATGAACTAGTGAATTCTTTATCGAAAAAAAAACTTGAAGATTGGCTCTCGAATTACCAGATACCCCCAAATGCTATGCCAAAATTAATAGGATTAGTATTAGCTGGTAATATTCCATTGGTTGGGTTCCATGATATACTCTGCACACTGGCCACCGGAAATAATATATTGGCAAAACTATCACACAAAGATCAGGTGCTTTATACGCTAATTAAAAATTTATTAATAGCTATTGATAACGAATACGATAAGAAAATTATTTTCACTACCGATACACTAAAAAACATTGATGCTATTATAGCCACAGGAAGCAACAATAGCGCCAGATATTTTGAGTATTATTTTGGGAAATACCCTAATATTATTAGAAGAAACAGAAATTCAGTTGCAATTATTGATGCGAGCTTTACAAACACTGATTACAAAGAATTGGGTAAAGACATATTTACATATTTTGGATTAGGTTGCCGAAATGTTTCATACATTTTAATTCCAGATAAATTTGATATTGAAATTTTATTTAGAGGATTAGAAATGTATGAACATGTAATTGAGCACAATAAATATGCTAATAATTACAATTATCAAAAAGCTATTTTAGCAATGAATCAAATTCCTTTTTACGACACTGGATTTTGCCTATTTACCGAAAACGAATCATTAAACTCACCTATTGGCACCATTCATTTTGGAATTTATAAAAACAAAACTGAGATAGAAAACTATGTAAAAACACATAATAAAGAAATTCAATGCATTGTCAGTAAAACAAAATATTCATTTAAAACGTATAGCTTAGGCATGGCACAAAAACCAGCATTTAACGATTATGCTGACAACATTGATACTGTGGAATTTTTAATAAATTTATAATTAATAAATAATAGAATGATATTAACTTTTCGATTTATTTCAGATGAAGAAGATGACTTCATTATTGATATAAATATAAATCATGACCAAACCTTTGAAGAACTTCACTTCGAAATTCAAAAAGCTTTGAATTATGACTCTTCTCAAATGGCCTCCTTCTTTAAATCAAATGATGAATGGGAAAAACTCGATGAAATTACTTTAATGGATATGGGTAATGACCATGATATTAAAATAATGAGCGAAACTAAGATTGAAGATTTTTTTTCAGAAAAGAATGAGCGCATACTTTACATTTATGATTTTTTTGCAGAACGGCTATTCTTTGGTAGTATATCAAGAACCATCGATCAAGAATCGCCAATAAAACTACCATCGGTATCGAAACTAGAAGGGAAAATACCTGAACAGCTAATGATGGATGCTGCTTTTGAGGAACCTTCGCTTTCCGATTTACTTGATGACGAATATGACGAACCGGAATTTGGAGAAGAATCATTGGATGATATTGATGACTTTTCGGAGGATGATGGGGACTTTTATTAAACAACAAGTCGTTACAAATTAAGCGAATGTTTAAATACAAATGAAAGACAAAACTCTTGTTGTAATAATAGGTCCAACTGGTATTGGTAAAACTGATTTAAGTATCGAGATTGCTCAGGAACTTAAAACAGAGATTATATCTTGCGACTCGCGACAAATGTATCGCGAACTAAATATTGGTACTGCTGTTCCCGAACCAAAGCAATTAAAAGCAGTTAAGCATCATTTCATTGGGAATTTATCGATACATGATTATTACAATGCGAGTGAATTCGAGTTTCAAACTCTTGCTTTACTGGATAATTTATTTAATTCCCATGATTATGTAGTAATGACAGGTGGTTCGGGGCTTTATGTTAATGCTATTGTTAAAGGCATAGATGATTTACCAACTATAGATCAGGACATAAGAGAATCGTTATTCAATATGTTAAAGGA
>Ga0316187_10002093_pt1 | contig 17460 bp, 27 predicted proteins | sample CroRivburrow1_MG_FD_204927 | JGI IMG/M metagenome (GOLD analysis project Ga0316187, IMG submission 204927) | Coastal sediment microbial communities from Maine, United States - Cross River worm burrow 1 | ecosystem: Environmental > Aquatic > Marine > Coastal > Sediment | place: USA: Maine...
AGGCCGTAGCGAGCCCGGACGACGTTCTCAGCCTCGATGCAGCCGAGGTCGGTCCAGTCATCGGCGCGGACCACCTCGGCCCGCACCTCGTCCCAGTACGTGTCCCGCACCTCGGGCGCCGCCGGAGCAGCGCCGCAGGAGGCGAGGAAGAGAGCAGCCGCCGCCACCGCCCCGCGAATCACTTGGCACCGCCCAGGGGCACGAACGCACCGCACCGGCGAGCGAAGCCACGGGCCCAGGCGTCGTCCCAGTCGACCAGATCAGGCCGCAGGACTTCGGCCCAGTCGCAGGCGCCGTCATCGTCCAGGGTCAGCAGCAGGCCCGACAGGTTCGCCACGAAGACGCGCCACGACCGGCCACCGTCGATGATCCGGCCCACAGGGAAGCAGGCCTCCGTACAGGGAGGGACAGGGAAGGGAGACGGGCGGAGCCCGTCGACGAGAAGAGAGACAGGGGAGCGCATACAGCACCTCCGAAGTAGTCGGAAGCCCGGGGCAGCTTGCCCGCAGATCATCCGGCCCAGCACCCGGACAGTACCGCAACCACCGCACCGCGACCATAGAACAGGACGCGAAACGCCCCAGAGCCCCATTCCCTGCCCTATCGGGCGAGTCGAATCCAAGGGATCGCCATTCCGGCCCCTTCCCGCGTGCACATCCGAGGACATAGGTCGATCGAGATAGACGTCGACCGGCTCCCGGCATCCTCCGCCGGTCGTCCCTCCCGTGGTCACGCGCCCCGCATCCGATCGCACCCGGAGCCCAGGGGGCCAGAGACCGGGGAGATCCCCGAAGGGCCAGAGCTAGGGCTCTCGACGGCCCGGGGTCGACGCCGATCCGCCCCAGGCGCCGCGATCGTGCTCGATGGTGGAGGCGTCCCAGGGCCGAGAGTCGGCAATCCCGGCCCCCTTGGGGCGCCGGCTGTAGGCCTTTGTCTGCGCTTACGCCAGGCATACGAAGGGGGGAGGTACAACCCGGTTCGCGGGCTTCACATGAAGGAATCCCACCCCCTCTCTCCCCACACATGAATTTTGGGGTAGGGGGTCGAAGGGAGGTTCCCGAGGAGCCGGGGGGCGTGTCCGGGGATGGCCCATGTCGGCGGTTGCGCTGACGCGCAAGGTGAGACAGACTCTTGGTGGAGGTGGCGCGATGCTGAGCCGACGAGATCTTCTGAAGGGCATGGCCGGGGCGGGGATTCTGGCTGCGGTTGCGGGGCCCTCGATTGCGAGCGTGCTCGAGCAGCACCCGGAGGCTACGTGGGAGGCTGTGCGTGGCTCGTGGGCGGATGGAGAGGAGGAGCCTCACGATGGGGCGTTCTTCGGCACCGGGGCTGTCACGCGGCCAGGGAGAGTGCTCTATCGGTGGGCTGCAGGGATCTACCGCCCGTCGTGGGACCGGGGCGGGAGGTTGCTCCGTGACTGATCCCGGCGAGGACAAGCGGCGCGTGCTCGATCTGGAGGGGAGCATCAGCCCTGCCGATCTGGAGTTCATGTGGCGGTGGGTGATGGAGCAGGGGCAGCGGGAGCCGGAGTTCGTGCTTCAGGTGCCGACCCAGGACGGGCGGATCGCCCTGTGGCATCTCCGGGGCCTGCCGACTGGCGCGGATCTGGACGAGATCATCGCCCGTAGCTGGCCGGTGAAGCTGTGAGTCAGCGCGACCTGTTCGACCATCAGGCGGCGGCTCAGGAGTGGCCGGAGTGGTTCAGGCCGTCGAAGCACGCCCCGACTCAGGCCCGGAACGTGGCTCGGGGCCTCCACCCTCTCGGGACGGCCCTGGGGGACGCGAGCTCAACCTGCGGGGGCTGCCTGCATCTCGTGAAGCGGGGGAAGTTCCTGAAGTGCGCGAGGACGAAGATGAGCCGGTGCTCGGCCTCGGACGTCCGGGCGAAGTGGCGCGCCTGCCCTCAGTTCCTCGCCAAGGCCTCGCGCCAGGTGTAGGGTCCGGGGCATGGCAGCGAAGCCCAAAGAGCCGAAGGCCGGTCCCGCGGAAGACTCCTGCGCCGGATGCGCGCATTGGAAAGAGCAGCTACCGGCGACCAATGGCCCCCGCGGTGAGTGCCGACGTTGGCCCCCCTCGGTGAAGCTCCCGGGCGGCGAGGGCCTCTGGAGCTGGCCCATCACGCGCCCGTCGTATCCGGCGTGCGGAGAGTGGAAGAAGCTCTAGGCCCTGACCCACACGCGGAGCAGCCCGGAGTGCCGGTGGGTCCGCGCAGACGAGCGCATCTCCCCGGTCCATCGCCAGCCCTTGCCCTTGAAGAGCGAGCCAGCGGCGTTGCCGAGCACGTGGACGTCGTGGCCTCGAGCAACCATCACGCGCATGACGTCATCCAGGGTGATCCCCTCGGGGCACGCGAGATCTCCGGCGATCTCCCGAGCTTCCGCGAGAGGGCTCTGATCGGCGTTGGCCTCTGCCGTGGCCTTCCCGAGTTCCTTGAGGCGCTCGCTCTCGGCGGCGTCGAACAGGTCCGGGGTCTCGTCCCTGGGCTTGGACTTCTTCCACCGGCTCATGCGGAGTCGTCCGATTCTGAGTCAGGCCACTTCCAGTCGTAGACCTCGGGATCGTCGGGAAGCAGGTCTACCGGACACGGCTCGTCGTGCGGCGTCGACTCCATGCTGAACGGCTCGGGGCGCTGCTCCAGCGCGTAGACGCGCACCGCTAGGTGGCGGCACCAGAAGGCCAGGGCGACGATGAGCGCCGCCCCGGCCCAGAGCACGAACACGAAGATCTCCTCGCGGCTCACGTTTGGTCCCGATCGTCGCGGTAGTCGGCAGCGCCAGGCGTGACCGGAGCGGAGAGCGTCCGAGCGATGGCCGCGTTCGACCAGAACATCGACTCTTCGATCTTCGTGAACACGATTGCCTTCTCCCGGCTTGTGGGCAGGAGGGCATCGAGCTTCATGGCGAGGCGCGTGAAGTCGGCGCGCACCTCCTCGTGGAGGCGCACGACGTCGGCGCTCGCCGGCGGGTGGTGGCGGAATCGGTCTTTCAGGTCTTCTGCGTTCATGGTCAAAGCTCCTTGTGCTTCAGGTCTGTGTAGGCCGCTTCAAACTCCGCGACGAGCGCGGGGCTCGGTACGTAGCCGAAGCTCTCCTTGAAGGCGTGCACGACCCGGCTGTCCGGGTGGTCGAAGCCCACAATGTCGCCGCGGCTCCTGCCCGTCCGGTTCATCTCCGAGTCTTTCACGATCCGGCGCACGGCCACCGGCCCGGTCGCGCCCATGAGCCGCGCCGCGAGGAGCATGAAGAGCCTCCGCTCGCGCTTGAGCTCGGCCACGTGCTTCAGGGTCTCGTCGATATCGGACGAGATCCGCTGCAGTCGCTTGAGCGCCCTCATGCCGTCACCCCCTCAACCTGCCCGTAGACCTTCAGGCCCAGGGCGCCGCGAAACTCCGACTCTTTGCAGCGCACGAAGTAGATCACCGGCTCGCCGTCGTCCTCGCTCGGGCACGCACGGGAGTCAAGCTCGACGACGAGCAGGCCCGGGAAGTGCGACTCCGCGAAGGTGGCGACGACCGTCGAACGGATGCACACGTTCTTCGGCCCCTCCACGGCCTTCCCGGTCTTGACGTCGACCCGCATGGGTCGGAAGCGGAGGAAGTTGCCCTCCGGGCTTACGAGGAGCTTCATTACAGCCACCCTTCGGGGAGAAACTTCGGTCGGTTCCAGCGCACGGCTTCACCGTCGCCCTGGCGGTAGGCAAGCTCTCGGGCTGCCCACTCTTCGGCGTAGCGCGCCTCCTCGTCGGTCCACGTGCACACGGTCGCTCGCGCCGTGTACGTGTCGTGGCGGATGGCCGTGCAGATCACGGCGATCGTGTCGGTGATGCGCACATCGTCCCGTTCCCACTCCACCGGGCCGCTGCCCATGTCGGCGAGCTTCGGCGACTCAGACGCGGACCTACCGCCCTCCTTGGTCACTAGCTGGCTTCGATCTCCGGCCTCGGAGATGAGGAAGTCTTGGGCCTCGAGCAGGAGACCGCGACTCGCGTACAACGGCTGTCTGCTCGGGCGCACGGTCCCGATGTTCTGGATCGGGGCGTCGGGATGGTTCTGCTGGAAGACCAGCACGTAGGGGCGACCCCGGAGGGCTTGTGCAAGCTCCTCCAGGGCGCGTTCCAGCCGCGTAGCCACTAGGAGGCCGGGCCTTCGTCGGCGGTCGTCTCGGAATCGTCGGCGCGCTGGAGGGGCGGGTCGCGCTCGTCGCGCACCGCGTCGGCCTCGGCCTCGGTCGTCTCGCCGGTGCCGTAGGGCCAGTTCTGGGCGAAGTTGCTCAGTTGCGTGGCGAACATCCGCCCGTCGTACTCGTAGCCGGTCGGGAGCGTGGCGTCGTCGTGCTCGCCGTGGAGTTCCATCATCGTCGCCAGGTGGTGCCGCCGCTCGTCCCACGAGAGGGTCTTGTCGCGGATGCCTTCCCACGCGGCGTCAATCGCCGCTTGCAGTTCCTTCGATGCCATCGTCTTCGTTCTCCTGTTGGGCGGGGGCGAGTGCCTCCGCAAGGTCGAGTAGCTCCTGCAGATCCTCGGGCTCAAGCTCGCCGCCGATCTGGCGCCTGAACGACTGCCGGGCGAGCAGATGCTTCTGCCGCTTCTCGGCGCGCTCGCGCCAACCGCCGCCGCCGGAGAGACCGCCGTCTTCCTGCTTCTGGAGGATGCGAGCCGCGTGGCGCTTCAGGTGGTCGTTCGCTTGGTCTTGGATCTCGGGAGGCGGGCGCGGGAGCTTGCGCAGCCTCTCCATCTCGGCGATGCGCTCGGCGTCGGCGTTGGCCGTGCCGTCGATCATCTCCTCAAAGAAGTCGTCCATGTCCGCGGAGTCGATGTAGACCCGCCCGTTCGACGGGTCCATGTACCGCCCGGGGCCGAGCTTGTTGGCCTCCTTGCGGATCTCACGCGGGATGCGTCCGTTGTCTCTAGCCACGAGGGACTCCAGGGAGCTTCAGGTTCGGACGGTGCGCCGTCTTGAGGAGGCGCACGATCATCGGCTTGTCGCCCTCGGTCTCGACGATCATCGTCTCGTAGCCCCAGGATTCGTCGAGCGCCTTCTGCCTGAGCTCGATCGGGAGGATGCACGCGCCGTCCGTTGCGAGGCGCTCGAGCACGCAGGCGATGAGCACTTGGCGCTCAAAGGCCTGCTGGGCTAGGCCCTGGGCTTGCGCCAGGCGCGCTTCAAGATCCGCTACCGCGTCCTGAAGTTGACGGATGATTGCTCGCTTGCTTGCCATGTTGGTCTCCGACTCAGCGGGGAACACTCAACACCCGGGGGCCCTTCGCGTCAAGCGAAAGGTGGCGGGCCCCCTACTCGGATGCTCCCAGCCCCAAGAGGAGCCCGCCGGTGGTTGGAGAACGAATCCGAACCGAGCGTGATCGTACCGCCCCTTGACCCCGGGCGAAGCTCCCCGTAGAACGGCGCTCGCTGAGTCGGCCTACACCAGATTACAAGGTGTGAGTCGCCAGCCGGTTTCGGGTTTGTGCGGCGCTCTCCGTTGTGATCGGCGGTTCGGCTCAGCACCTCATCTCCTTTGCCGGGGATGCGCCCCCTCGTTCCGGCTGGCGTCTCACGCCGCAACCAGAAAGAGCATGAGCATGAGCAGCGAATACGAGATCGTCGGTTGGAAAGAGCACGGGGACGGGAAGCGCACCAAAGGCGCTCTCGCGTGGGTAGCCCTCGACACAGACCAGGGCATCGGCTACTGCAAGCTCGTCGCCAAGCACGGCCCCGCCGGTTGGGGCGTGTGGTGCTCGCTCCTCATGGAAGGCGCCCGGAGATCTCAGGAGAAGCGCGGGCGCCTCCCGGGGTCTCTGGAGGATCTCGCTCTCCTCACGAGATTCACCGAAGAGCAGCTTGCCCCGGTCATCGAGACCCTCAAGGCGATTGGATGGCTCTCTGGGGGCGATCTCGTGGAATCTCCCGAGACTCCCAGGGAATCTCCCGAGAAATCCCGTCTACATACAGACATACAGACAGACACTACAGACAGACAGGACACTACAAAGTCGGCGACGGCGAAGCCCCCGACGCCGCTGGCCGTGGATCTGGCTCAGAACCTCTACGATGCGATCTGCTCTCACACCCCGGACTTCAAGGCAGACGAGAAGAAGCTCCTCGGGTGGGCCCGGACCTTCGACGTCGAGCTTCGGAAGAAGGGCGGCTACACCGCGCTTCAGATGCGCGGGGTCATCTCCTGGGCACACCGCCTCGACCCCGAGGGCTTCTGGCACTCAAACCTCCTGAGTGCGACCAAGGTGCGCAAGCACATGGCGAAGCTGCTCATCCGCGCCAACCAGACCGGCAGGGGCCGCGGCATGAGCGTGAAGGATCTGCTCTCCGACGATATCGACTTCCCCGAGGTGATCCGATGAACAAGATCCAGCGTTCCAAGCTCAAGAGGCTGCTCGGCATCGTCAAGGGCCTATGGGGCGAGCGGTTCCTCGTCGAGGAGGAGACGATCGTCGCGTGGGGGCTCGTGCTCGAGGGCCAGTCCCCCGAGGCGTGCGCGCAAGCCGCGCTTGCTCACGCCAAGGCCGGGCCCCGTTTCCCGCCGACGCCAGGTGAGATCCTGCAGATGGTCAAGGCCGCAGATCCCGAGGCCGCGTTCACGCCCGAGATGGCATGGGCCGACGCCGTGGCCGCGATGGATCTCCACGCAGCAGACGGCAAGCCTCCGTTCGCCAGCGACCCGATCGTGCAGAAGGCTATGGAGATCTTCCCGCCCTCCGAGTGGGACCGGGACAACCACCGCTTCCTGCGACCGCAGTTCCTCTCGTTCTACCGGAGCTTCCGCCGCGACGAGCAGCGGCTCGCCTTCGGGGAGCACCTACGACTTCCGGCGGCGGATAGGCCGCGCCTACTTGGAGACGGACGATGAGCAGAATCGGAGAAGTGGTCCGCGGCAACGTGTCCAGCTTGTTCGGGCGGTTCCGCCCGCCGGCGGGGAGGACTGAGGAGGAGATCCGCAGCGCCAAGGCGGAGCGCATCGAGTTCGGCGACCGGCTGATTCCGATGCTCAAGCTCCTGGGCGACGGCGGCGGCACGACCGAGAAGGCCGTGCGCGGCGTCTTCCGCGAGCTTCAGTCCGAGCCGACGTCGATGCCCATGCCGACGCCCGACTCGATCGCGGCCCGCGTGCGCGAGAAGCTCAACATCGCCGAGGAACGCCCGGACTGCCCGGGGTGCGTGCGCCTCGGTGGCATCCCGGGGATCTTCTCGGATCTGCCAGCAGGCCAAGGCGTGCGCAAGGGCGACACGCAGGTCGAGCGGCATTGGCTCTGCCACGGGCATCTGGAGCCGGTCGTCTGGTTCCTGAGTCGCCAGTCTCGCTACGAGGATGGGATCTCGTTCCCCTACCCGCCGCCACTCTGCCTGATCCCGAAGGACTCCTACGTGCCAGGCGCGGGCCCGGACCACTACCACGAGCACATCGACGGCGCGCTGATCTGCGAGCTTGGCCTCTGGGCCCGGGAGTTCGTCGAGGGCCTCTTGGGAGACGCCATTCTCGACGAGCCGGTGCTCCATGTCTAATCGGGCCATGTCCTACGAGATCGAGCTCATCGGTGGCCGCTACGACGGCATGGCTTTCCCCGTGCCCGAGAAGGCCTACTACGGGGCGGTCTGCTTCCTGTGCGAGCCGCGGCAGCCCGTGAAGCTCGACGCGAAAACGACCGATGACGGCTGGGAAGGCCATTTCTACTACCCCCAGGACTTCGCCGAGACCGGCCCCCTGGCGGAGTTTGAGGACGTCGAAGACGAGACCGTCTACCACAAGTGCGTGGACTCCAAGTGGCGCCCGTTGAGGCTGAAACGAGCGTTGGGGCTTTGATCGTGTAGGGTCGGGGCCATGCCCGACGCGCCGAAAGCCCCTGCGAAGCCCCGATCACTCCCGGTCAAGATGGCCCCGCCCAAGAAGAAGCCTGCGCGCCGCGCCGCCACGATGGACGACTTCCGCGGCTTCATGCGAGACGAGAAGGTCCGCACGGCCAAGGCCGACAAGATCGCCAAGGCCAAGGCAGCAACCAAGGCCAAGCGCGCCGAGGTGCTCCGCCGCCGTGCGGCCAACGCGAAGAGGGCCGCTGAGATCAAGCGGAAGCGCGCCGCGAAGAAGGCCGCGGCGCCCAACCCCTTCCAACTCGGGGGCTAGATGGTCGCTCCGCGTAAGGGCACCCGGGAAGCGGGGAACCCCACAGCCAGGGACGTCGTTGCCGCGCACCGGCAGGCGCAAGTGATGATCGGCTGGCTCGACGGCAAGGAGGATCTCCTCGACCGCGCTGGCGTCGACGAGCTTGCGCGCATCGAGCTTGAGGGGTCGATCGAGGCGATCGAGCAGGAGATCAAGGCGCCGAAGGCCAAGACGATGATGCTCGCCGCGCTCTCCTCGGGCATGAGCAAAGAGATGGTGCTCACGCTCTACCACCGGACGATCTCCGCGATGCACGCGATGGCCCCGGTCGTTGCGATCAAGCTCGCCGAGAAGCTCGACGATCACCAAGCGCCAGGCAGTACCCGCGTGCTGATCGAGATGGCGCGAGGCCTCGGTCTCTTCGTTCCGGCGGAACCGATGGCAGCCAAGAACCGCGGCGACCTGCTTGAGGAAGACTCCCTCACCAAGCGGTCGTCGGAAGATCTGAAGGCGGAGATCCTGCGAGCGACATGACCCACCCCCGAGAGATCAACGCAACCACGGTCGACTGCTACGCGGTCGCCAACCTCCGCGTCTACGGGCACTCCACCGTTGGCGCGTGCGTGGGCATCCTGCGCCCGCGAGTGCTCGTCGATCGAGCCATGCAACTGCAGCCGGGCTTTGAGGCGCTCATGTACCACGAGGGCACGCACGCCCACGAGCGCCACCGATTCGCCGGTCTCCTCCTGATCGGGACAGGGCTTCTCTCCTTCGCCCTGTTCGTGACGTTCGGCATCCTCTGGCTATCGCCGGTTCCAGTCCTCTCGCTGGCCGGTTGGTTGTGGTGGTGCCGACGCATGGAGACCAGGGCGGATGCGGTGGCGCTCTACGGAGCGGGGAGCAAGGAGTTCTTCGCGTTCCTCCAGCGTGTCGGCACGCCCAAGACCCGGTGGGGCCGATGGTGCTACGGGGCGAGCCAGCAGGACCGCACGATGCGCGCTTCGCGTGAGTGCATCCGTAGGGGCTGGAATGTCCGCGCCTGAGCTAGGCGGGCTTGTCGCCCCGCTCGTCGCACGCGAGCCCCTCTCTCTTGAGGACATTCCGCTCCCGCGTGGATACCCGCGTTCGATCCTCGATCCCGTGCAGAAGCAACTGCAGCGCGAGGAGCACGAGGAGAAGATCCGCGACCGGCTGGAAGCTCGAGCACGCATCATGCGCCGGGCCGACAAGGACAAGGCGTACCAGAGGAAGGTGATCGAGCTTTGCCGGCGCGACCCCGTGTTCTGGTGCGAGCACTTCCTCTGGACTTACGACGACCGAATCGCAACCGACGAGCCGTTCATCCTCTACGAGTTTCAGATCGAGAAGATGGTCAAGCCGTTCCTGCGGATGATCCAGACCCAGGGGCGCGAGCGTTGGACGGAGTGCCACGAGAAGAGCCGCGGCGTCGGGTACACGTGGGTTGAGCTCATGCTCGTGCTCTGGATGTTCACCTTCGCCGAAAACTGGAGCACGCTCATCGGCTCGGTGCACGAGAAGGAGGTCGACGACGGCGGGCAGGAGGCTACGCACGAGAGCCTCTTCGGCAAGCTCCGCTACATGATGAACCACCTCCCCAGGTGGATGCGCCAAGAGGTCTACGGCCCGTGGATCTCCCAGGACCGTTTCAACAAGGCGAACACGCTCAAGAACCCGCTCCGCCCGAAGAACATCATCAAGGGCAAGCAGTTCGGCTCGATGTTCGGGCGCTCGCAGCGTTTCTCCTGGGTCTGGGGTGACGAGATCGCGCACGCGCCAGAGATGCGCAACGCCGATACCTCGCTGAAGCAGACGACGAACCGCGCCAGCTTCGGGAGCACGCCGAACGGGAAGCACACGTTCCACTTCCAACTGATGCGCGGCCCGCTGAAGGTGCACCGCTACACGTTGCATTGGAGTGAGCACCCGGAGCTTGACGCCGACTGGTACAACTCGCAACGCGAGCACATGACCGACGAGCAGATCGCTCAAGAGCTTGATATCGACTACGAGAGCAGCGCCGGTGGGCGCGTGCTCCCCGAGGTCAAGAGCGCCACGCACTTCTGGCTGCCCGACCCTCCGATGCCGAACGTGCGCGACGACGAGGGGCGCGCAGTCTTCGACGGCACGCTCTACGATCCGACGATGCCCGTGCAGGTCGTCATCGACCCGGGCATCTCCGACAACCTCGCCGTCATCTGGACGCAGGGGAACCCGCTGCTCGGCGAGTACCGGATCATCGACTTCGTGCAGACGCAGGACGTAGCGATCGACTGGCTCGTGCCGTTCCTCACAGGGGCGGTCCCCGAGGTCACGTACCGCGGCGACCCGTGGCTCCATGTCTACAACGACGTCGAGAAGCACATCATCGCCCGGCACGCCAGGTGGGACGCTCCGAGCGAGATCTTCGGTGACGCCTACGGCAGCACGCGCAGCATGGCGACGGGCGGCTCCGCCTACGACGAGCTTGAGAAGTACGGCCTCACCGTCTGCCCGATCAAGGTGCTCGACGAGCTTCAGAGCATCTCGCACTTGCAGCTACTCATGCGCCACGTGCGCATCTCCCTCCACCTTGAAGAGCAGCGGAACGGCCCCGAGCACACCACCCCCACGTTCTCGGAAGTCTGCTCCCAATGGCGCTACAAGAAGACCGAGGAGGGGAAGTCCATCACCCGGAAGAAGCCGGTCCACGACCGCTACTGCCACGGCGGCGACTGCATGAAGATCTGGGGGGAGACGATCGACCTGCCGGATGCTCAAGTTATGCAGACCGCCGCCGGGCGGGTACACCGGGCGGTAGGCCATTCGGTCTCCGTGCCGAAGCCCTACCGACCGAGGAGATAGCCGATGCCTACTTCTGAGCTCAGACTCATCAACGACCGCGTGCTCAAGGGGAAGCGCCGGGCCCTCCCAAAGAGGCCCCCGGAAGCCGAATCGGCCCCCTCCATCGACGAGAAGTTCATCATCAGCACCGTGGCCGACCTGATCGAGCACGGGAAGCCCGAGGACGTCACCGCGTCGATCCGTGCGCGCCTCCGCCAGAGTGCCGAGGTCCGCTACTCGTTTGAGGAGGAGTGGTACTTCGCCGTGCGCGCTTGGTTCCAGCAGTTCACGGAGACCAAGGAGAAGTCGTGGGAGTCCGACCGCTATATGCCGGTCATCCTGAAGCAGGTTGAGACCGCGCTCCCCGCGATCGTCTCCTCGGTGCTCGACGACAACGGCATCTGGCGGATGCACGGCAAGCGCCGCGATTCCAAGAACGCCGCGAAGGCGATGCAGTCGCTCACCAACGATCAGGCGGCGAGCTACGACTTCGACGAGTGCTACGAGCGGATGTTCTGGTGGGCCGCGCTGCTCGGCACCGGCTACCTCGATCACGGCTGGGACCGCCGCGAGGAGGAGCGGTACGTCCCCTTCGTGAAGGACGTCGAGCCCGACGACGAGCACCCGGACGGCAAGGCCAAGGATTTCCGCGAGGAGAAAGTCACCGTCGCGGATCAGCCGTTCGTCGAGGCGCTGAACCCGCTCGACGTCTACCCCGCGCCGACCGTTGTCGTTGGCGACGATGGGGATTGGTTCATCCAGCGCGTAGAGACGACCATCGGAGATCTCCGCGATCTCGCCACGCCCCAGGAGGGTGAAGAGGCGCCGAGCCACATCGACGGCGAAGCCCTTGAGCGTTGGATCTCCGACGTAAAGCCGCAAGACCAGGGCGCCGAAGAGCAGTCATGGTTCGACGCCATCGCAACCGGCAGCACGTGGACGGATTGGCTCGCAGAGATCGGCCACGACCGCGAGCCGGAGGACGACGGCGACGACGACAAGCTCACCGCCGAGCGCCGCGTTGTCGTGCTCGTGTACCGCTCCAAGCACGAGACCGTCACGATGGGCGGTCCCGACCACATCATCGGTTACTCGCCGAATAAGAACATCCACGGCCTCACGGGCATCGTCGTCCACCACTTCTTTGAAATCCCGGGATGCCCGTTTGGCCGCGGTATCGGTGGCGTGCTGAAGGGCCATCAGGAGCTTCAGAACGAGAACATCAACCGCCTGATGGACACGCAGAACATCGAGGCGATGGCACCCATCGTCGTCGACAAGAGCCGGGCGAACCTGCTCGACGAGGAGCTTGTGCTCCAGCCGAACGCGATCATCCGCACCCGCGGCATCGACGCGGTGCAGCGCATGGTGCTCCCCGCGCCGACGAGCCTCGGGCTCACGATGGATGGACACCTGGCGGCAGACGGCGACGATCTCACCGGCTTCAACGCGCAGATGCGCGGCGAGAGTAGCGGCGGGACGGCGACGGCGTTCACCGGCCTGCAGAGCAACATCCGCACGCGCCTGAAGATGCACGTGAAGCGCAGCAGCCGCACGCTCAAGCGTTCGGGGCGCCTGCTCCGCAAGCTGAACGAGCAGTATTACACCAAGGCGCAGGTCGTCTTGCGCACCGGCGACGACGGCGCCGAGTACGTCGAGATCCAGCCGTGGGAGATCATCGGCGACGTTGGCGTCACCGTCTCGATCAGCACCTCGCGTGCGTCACCGGAGCTTCGCCAGCAGGCCATCCTGCAGATCTTCCAGCTTTCGATTCCCGTCCTCCAGGGCGGTCTGCTCCAGCAGCCCCAGGTTCGCCGGCTGTACCGGATGCTGCTCGAGGCCTTTGAGGTCGAGGACGTCGATCTCCTCGTGCCGAAGGGTGGCGACACGATCAAGGACGCGGATTTTGAGAACATCCTGCTCGCCAAGATGCAGCCGGTGGAGCCGAATCAGGCCGAGCCGCATGACGTCCACGTGCAGTCGCACACGGCGCTGCTCCAGCAGCTTTCGCAGGACGGCGCCGATCCCGCGATTCTGGCCCACATCACCGAGCACATCACCAAGCACTCGGAGTTCCAAGCCGCCGCGGCAGCCGCCCAGCAGCAGCAGGCCGCGCAGGCAGCGGGCGCCGGTTCGCCGGAGCAGCAGGCCCAGGGTGCGAGCCCGGCTGGCATCGGCCCCGGGGAGGGCGATGCGACTCAGCAGGGAGCCACGCTTGCATCCGCGGCGACCGGAGGGCAAGGTACGCCCGGCGTAGCGGCACCCGGGCCGGTCGCGCCGGGGAGGCAGGTATGAGCAGATTCGACCCCCAGGCGATCAAGAACGCCGACGACCAAGAGTTCACCGCAGATGAGATCGAGCAGCTTGCCAAGATCCATTTGATCGCATCTTGGCCGGTCTTCCGCTCCGCGCTCACGCGCTACCAAGCCCGCGCCTACGCCGCGATCACGGCGATGGGCAGTACGATTGAGCAGATCCGAGAGAACCAAGGGCGCATCGACATGGCTCAGCAGTTGCTCGATTTGCTAGAGGAAGTGGCTCCCACCCGGTACAAGAAGAAGCAGGAACAAGATGCGAACGACTCCGAATCTGCCCGAAAGTGAATCCCCGGCCCTGCGATGGGACTGGCTGAACCGACTCGCTTCCCACCTCTCCGCGGCCTATGCGGGCGAGGATGACGGGGGCGACGAGGGCACCGGCGAAGACGCCGATCCCGCCGTCGACGACGATGAGACGGCCTTCGGGGGCGATGACGAGGATCTCGACGCCGAGCCGTCCGACGAGGACGAGGGCGGCGAAGAGGAAGCCGAGGAGGCCGAGGAGGAGGACGACGACTCCAGCCTCTTCGATGAAGAAGAAGATCCCGAGGAAGAGTCCGAGGGGGAGGAGGAAGAGGGCTCCGAGGACGAGGACGAAGAGATCCTCGACGAGGAGGCCCAGGCCGAGCATGACGAGCGCGTCGAGAGCCTGAACGAGCTTTGGGACGGGCGCCTTGAGCGCGCAGCCGAGGCCGGTGAAGGCCAGAGTGTGAGGCCGAACGTGAAGCTCGGCGAGGTGAAGCTCCGCAAGGAGGGGCTCGCCAAGTTCAAGGAGATTCTCGCCAAGGAAGGCGAGGACGCCGAGGTGCAGGCCGAGGCGATCTTTGAAGTGGCGATGGACGCCGCGATTCAGACGCTCACGGCCTACGACTCCCAGCACGTGCAGAAGCACCTCGGCGGAATGTCAGAGAAGCAGATGCAGAGCGAGCTTGACGCCAGGTGGGAGGAGTTCACCGGAACCCCCGCAGGCAAGATCGCGGCTGCGGACGAGAAGCTCCGCGGCAAGATGCAAGAGGTCTGGAACGCGAAGGTCAAGAAGGCCGGTGGCTCCAAGGAGCTTGCCATGCGGATCTCGATGAAGGACTACTTCCGACTCGCTGGAGGGCGGGTCACGAAGAAGGCGCTCGCAGCACTCAGGGCCCAGGGGGATGCTCCCGCTCCCAAGGGCAAGAAGAAGAGCGCGGCCTCCAAGGCCAAGAAGAGGAAGGCGGCGGATCTTGCCGCATCACGCTCTCCTCGAGCACGACGTACTGCGGGCCTCGGTCAGCAGCGCAAGGCGAAGACGGAAGAGGAAGAGAGCGCGGATTACATCCTCGCCTCCGAGCAGCCGTTCTTCTCCGTCAACTGAACATCAACCGGGAGATCCCCATGAACGTCATCCGACTCTTCGCCGGCGTCCTCGTCGCGTTGCTGGGTGCCCTTACGATTTGCGGTCCTACGCATCTCACGGGGGTCCAGCAGGCAGACACAGGTAACGCCGACCACCGCAAATACTCTTGGCGGCGGCAGATCGTCTACCTGAACCCCGACCGCACGCCCTTCGTGCAGATCAACTCCAAGCTCCGCACGGAGAAGGTCACGGACTACGAATACAAGGTCTTTGAGCGCGACCACCCCGATCGGTGGCAGCGGCTCAACGAAGCCCTGGACACCTCCGAGACCGGCATCGACGTCGACGACGCCACGCCGTTCCGCGTTGGGGATGTGATCCTCGTGGCGCGCACGGGCGAGATGATGAAGGTCACGGCGCTCGCGTCCGCGGTCTCCCTCACGTGCACCCGTGGCTACGCAGGTAGCACCGCGGCAGCGGCCAACGACAACGATTGGGTGAAGATCCTCTTCTCTGCGGAGAGCGAGAACGACACTCAGGCGAGCATCGTGACCACGGCCTCGACGACCGTCACCAACTTCACGCAGATCTTCAAGCGCACCTACGGCACGAGCAACACGCGGAAGGCGATGACCTACCGCTCCGACGCGCACGCGCTGAAGGAAGAGCGCAAGCTCGCTATGGGCCTCCTGAAAGAGGACATGGAGCAGGCGTTCCTCTGGGGCAAGAAGGTCGAGATCAAGGCCTCGGGCGTGGACACGCGCCACACGGGCGGCATCGACGAGTTCGTCACCACCAACCGGATCGACTTGGAAGGCGGCATCGGCTTCGGCGATATCGGCTACCTGATGAACGTCTTTACCCGCTTCGGGTCGAAGTCGAAGATCTGGATGTGCGGGCGTGACGCCAGGCAGCAGCTCGACTCGCTCGGGCTGGAGTACCGTCGCATCACCGGCAAGGCATCGAAGCTCGGCTTCAAGGCGGATGGCATCCGCTCGTCCTTCGGTGACGCCATGATGGTCACGCACCACGGCCTCACGAACGCGCACGCGGATCGGATTGTCGTGCTGGACCCGGAGCACTCGCGCATCGCGCAGCTTCGGAAGATCAAGCACAACAAGAACATCCAGACGCCCGGACGGGACGGCGAGGAGCACGAGTTCATCGGTGAGCTCGGTCTCTGGATCGACACGGAGCGCGCCCACGGCATGATCTCCGGCGTCACGAACCAGCTTGTCTAGCGGCTGAACCCCGCGACACCAACCCAAGGAAGCTCCCCATGTCCACAGCAACGAAGATCCCCGACGCCACCCCGATCCAAGAGATCGTCACCGCGCAACGTCCCTGCAAGCACCTCATCGCTGCAGGGTTCGTCACGCTCGGCGACGTTCGGAAGAAGGGTCTTGAGGCTGCCTTCAGCACCAAGTACGTCGGCGACTCGTCGTTGCAGGAGCTTCGCGCAGCCATCGGCCCCCAGGGGCCGGTGGCAGCCACGATGGCCCCCTCGGATGAGCCTGAGTACGAGGAGAACGGCTTGCCGATCATCCTCGAGCAGGTTCCCGGGGGGCCGTCGCATATCTCGTGGACGCCTGCGCGCAAGACGGACGAGGGCGTACAGAAGCCCATCTTCGTCGAGTTCAACGGCAAGCAGAACAGCGCCTCGATCTCTGCCCGGATGTTCTTCATGCGGAAGTTCCGCCGGAACGAGGGCAAGGTCGACGCGGCCATCGACGAGGGCCGACCGTGGCGGAACGAGTGCGTGACGATGTTGCGCCGGTTCTCCGCCCACGGCATCGGCTTCATCATCCTGACCGACTAGGGGTTCCCCATGACCGCAAACGTCTCACGCAAGCGCCGCTCGATGCACAACGCGATCGTGCTGGACACGAGCAACGTCCCCGCCTTCCCCACGGGGCCGACCGCCGGCGTGATGAAGTTCGCGGGCGACTTCGCGGGCGCGTGCGTCAAGGGCATCGAGTGGGTCGTCTCCGGCACCTTCGATCTCACCACGCTCGACGGCAAGCTCCAGCACTCGGACGATGGCGTCACCTGGCATGACGTCGACGCCTCGACGCTGGCCTTCACGCAGCTTTCGGCGAACGGCTCGCAATACATCCCCGTCATCGACGGGAGCGCGGAGAGCCTCAAGCGGTTCCTCCGCTTCGCACTCACAGCAGGCGCGTCAGGCACGACAACCAACGTCGAGCTTGCCGTCTACTACCACCAGATCTCGGCCCCCGGCCATCTCGCCTACGCGGGAATGTCGGACGGCAAGGAGTAACCGCAACGCAGCCCGGAAACGGGCTTCATGGCAAAAGCCCTTCGGGGCGTGGCTTTCTAGGAGGAAGCTCAGATGAAGAACCCGATTCTCGCACTCATGCGCGTACTCACGTGCGCCTTCGCATCGCCGAACCCGGCGGTTGTCACCAAGCGCAAGGTCATCGACACGTATGCGGCGGAAGCCGTAGCCGCCGGTGACTTCAACGGCCCGTCTCACGAGATGCCCCGTGGCGCGACGAACATCCGTATGTCCATCGAGGACACCTTGTTCGACGCCACCACCGGCGACGAGGACTACCAGTTCCGTCTGCAGACCCGCGCCGGCAGCGGCGACTCGTGGCGTGACGTCCCCGGCATGGAAGGCACCCTCCGCGAGGGCGTCACCTCCGGCGATGAGGTCGTCCCCTCCGCGGCGAACGCTCCCGGCGTTGCCGTCGACCGCTTCGTGCGGGCGCAGTTGACCAGCCTCGGCACCTCGCCGATCGCCACGGCAACCATCGCCCTCCTGTACGACGTCGGCGAAGGCCCCGGTCTGGAGCACCGCCCCGAATACAAGGGCGGCTAGGCCCTCCCGCTTTCCGCCT
>Ga0316187_10002094_pt1 | contig 17460 bp, 15 predicted proteins | sample CroRivburrow1_MG_FD_204927 | JGI IMG/M metagenome (GOLD analysis project Ga0316187, IMG submission 204927) | Coastal sediment microbial communities from Maine, United States - Cross River worm burrow 1 | ecosystem: Environmental > Aquatic > Marine > Coastal > Sediment | place: USA: Maine...
CACGATGGAGCGCAAGGCGGCGATGTAGTAGCGGGCGGGAACGATCAGGGACACGAGCTGCAGCACCTTCGGCATCGATGAGATTGGGAAAATAAAGCCCGACAGCAGCAGAGTCGGCAGCATCGACGAGAGTAGGGCGAGCTGAAAGGCGAGCTGCTGGGTCTCGGCGAGGGTGGATATGAAGATCCCCCACCCGAGCCCGCCGGCGAGGAACAAGAGGGTGACAACTGCCAACCACAGCAGCGATCCGTGGATGGGAACGTCAAAAAGGGCCCAGGCCAGAAACAGCGAGCCGGCTGCCGATACGGAACCAACCAAGAGATACGGCAGGGTCTTACCAAGCAAGAGCTCGATGGCTCGAATCGGCGTCGCACGGAGAGATTCCATCGTGCCGCGTTCCTTCTCGCGCACCACCGCCAGGGAAGTGGCGATGACAGAGGACACCATCAAAATGAAGGCCAACAGGCCGGGGACCAGAAAGATCGACGATTTGAGATCGGGGTTGTACCAGACGAGGGGGGTTGCCTGATAAGCGACCTGGACCTCGACGCCGTAGAGGCTCCCGATCTGCGACGCAACGATTTGTCTGGCATACCCGAGAACGGTATTGGCGGTCTGCGAGTCAGAGCCGTCGAGAACGAAGAGGATCGAAGTTGGTCTTCGGGCCGAGGTCTGCGCGGCAAAGTCGGCGGGAATGACGAGAGCTGCCTGGATGGTCTCGGTAGTGAAAAGGTCGTCGAGCGGTCGACTGTCGTCGAGGACCGCACGCTGGACAAAATAACCGCTCTTGAGAAAGGCTTCGACCATGCGGCGCGAGGCCTGGGTGCGACTCTGGTCGACCACCCCGAGCCGGATGTCGGTGACGTCGAAGCTGAGGGCGTAGCCATAGATCATCAGCAAGACGATCGGCATGCCAAGGAGGGCCAGTGCAGTGCGCCAGTCCCGTTTGAGCTGGAGGAGCTCCTTGACCGTAGTCGCGAGGATGCGCCGGATCACTGTTCCCGCCTCTCCTCGGCTTCGCGGATCGATCGAATGAAGACGTCTTCGAGCGATGGAGGTACCGGACGCACCTTCACCGGGGCGAAACCACCATCCTCGAGGTGGTTTTGGATCCCTTGAACAATTTCTGGAGCGGTGACCACGGCGTGGAGGTAATTTCCGAAAAGGGCCGCGTCGATGATTTCCGGAAGATCATCGAGGGTTTCGAGAGCGTGGGCGGCATCACGGCACTCGATCTCGAGCACCGACCCCGGTGCGAAGATCTTCTTGAGTTCGGGGATGGTATCGAGGGCGAGGAGCTCGCCGGCGTGCATCAGGGCCACGCGGTGGCATCGCTCGGCCTCGTCCATGTAGTGGGTGGTCACAAAGACAGTGACACCCTGCGCGGAGAGGTCGTCGATGAGGTCCCAGAACCGGCGTCTCGCTTCAGGATCGACACCACCGGTGGGCTCGTCGAGGAAGACCACCGGTGGTTGGTGGAGGAGAGCGCAGGAGAGGGCGAGCCGCTGGCGGAAGCCGCCCGGAAGGTCGGCGACCAGCGCGCTCCTCCGGGACCCGAGGCCGGTCATTTCGAACGCCCACTCGCGACGCTCCTCGAATTGCCTGCCCCACACACGGTTGGTGCCGGCCCAGAAACGGAGGTTTTCGTCCACCGTCAAGTCAGAGTAGAGAGAAAACTTCTGCGACATGTAGCCGATACGGGTTTTGATTTCGGCCGCTCGGGTGGCGATGTCGAAGCCGGCCACCGTGCCGCTGCCGGACGTCGGTTTCAGGAGACCACAGAGCATGCGGATGACGGTTGTCTTACCCGCGCCGTTGGAGCCAAGGAAGCCGAAGATCTCACCCGGGGCTACCTCGAAGGACACCCGGTCCACGGCCACGAACTCACCAAAGGTGCGGGTCAGACCGGTCGCCGAGACCATGATCTCAGGCGACGTTGCCGCGGTGGCAGAGCCGATTGTCACCGGCCCACCGCCCGGCGGAGGGCCGCGTCGGCCAACCATGCGCTGGCTCGTGACCTGACCTGCGCCATCTCGGCGGCGGCGAGGTCGGCCTGGGCGTCGAGCAATTCTGACAGCATTGCAATCCCGGCGGCATAGCGTTCGCTCGAAGCCTCCTCCCAGGCTTTTGCTGCTGCGGCGGAGGTGTCGGTGGAGGCAACGGCTTCGAGCGCGGACTCGAGCTCGAGACGCGCAGTCGCCACCTCGAGGAGGATTTGGCGTTCGAGTTCACTCCGGTCGTGCTGAAGAGCCCGTTGCTCGGCTTGGACAGTTGCCACCTGCTCCTTCGTTCGGCTTCCGTCGAAAAACCGCCAGCTGGCCGCGACGCCGACCGACCACGAGTTGTTCCGTTCGTCGACAGGGGGAAGGAAGCGTTGGTTGGGCCGCGCCAGGAGATATTGGCCGGTGGCCGCAACCGCAGGCTTGCGAACAGCGTTGACGGACCGGGCCCGGGCGCTCAGACCGTCGATGTACGCATCGGTGATTTTGAGTTCAGGGCGGTTTTCCAGGGCGTCACCTTCGATGTCGACTCGCGGAGGCGGGGGTGGGGGAACCTCCGCGGTTCCGGCGCCTTCGAGACTGATCATCGTGCCCGGGGCGATGCCGAGCAGGGACCGCAGGCGTGTCAGCGCCTTTGCCTCTTCGTTGCGGGTGCGAATGATGTCCACCTCGGCGGCCGAGAATCGCGCCTCGGCGGCGAAGACGTCGGCGTTGACCGCCATCCCCGCCTCGCGCAGGGCACGAGCATCGTCGAGGAGCCGCTGGGTGCGCTTGAGCTGTGCGTCGGCCACGTCGACACCGGACGCGGCGGCCACCGCCGACCAGTACGACATTCGAGCTGAATAGGCCAGATCCAGCGCCGTGAGTGTCTCCGACCACGTGGCTGCTGACTCGTCTTTTCGCGCTGCTTCGCGGCTGGCGGAAATGGCGCCACCCGTGTAAATGGGCTGTGAGACCGAAAGATCGACCCTGTAGTGATTCTGAATATTAGGGAACAGGATGAATACGGGCTCGTTCGGGTCTTCGGTTGGAACGCCGAACTCGGGCACCGCGCTGTGTCGGACGTAGCTGGCATTGGCAGTGAGCACCGGGAGGCGCGCGGCGTCGGCCGCCTTGACGGTCGATTGAGAGGCGTCCACACGATCGGCTGCCGCGGCCGTCAACGTAGATGCCTGGACCGCCATTTTGGCGGCCTCCTCCGCGTCGAGGTGCAGATTTTCGCTGTGACACGGCACGGCTGTAGTTCCTACGACGAGAGCCGCAGCCAGGACGATATGGAATTGCAGAGTGTTCATGGTGCCTCCGTTGACAGAGGTGGTGTCAAGGTCCGAGTGAGGTAGAGGAAGGTGTCCTCGAGACCGGCGGGGATCTCATTGGTCGACTCGACATTGATCTCCTGTGCACCGAGGGCCTCCCGAATCGAACCCATTGGATCGGCCTCATCGACGAGATGAACGTGAAGATTGGTGCCGAAGACGCTGACGTCGACAACCGTGTCGAGGGCGGCGAGTGCTTCAGCGGCGGCGGTCCGGGGCGTTGCGGCGACCTCGACCACCGTGCCCGGCATCAAGTTGGGGATTTCCTGTGGCCGGGCGTCGGTAAGGATGAGGCCCTCGTGCATCAACAAGACGCGGGTGCAGCGTTCGGCCTCGTCGAGGTAGGGCGTCGCAATCAGCAGGGTCAGCCCTGCGCTCACCAGATCCGCGAGCAGTCGCCAGAACTCGCGCCGGGTGACCGGGTCGACCCCGGTTGTCGGCTCGTCGAGCAGCAGCGCACGGGGCGAATGGATGAGGGTGCAAGCGAGGGCGAGCTTCTGTTTCATGCCGCCGGAGAGACGATCGGCGAGGCGGTCGTTGAACGGAGCCAGCCCGACGAGCTCGAGCAACTCGCGGCGGCGCTTCTTCCATTCCGGGACGCCGTACATGAGGGCGAAGAACTGGATGTTTTCGTCAACCGTGAGGTCGCCGTAGAGCGCGAATCGCTGAGCCAGATACCCAAGCTTCGAGTGGAGGGCCCTGCGCGCCTTCCAGCAGTCGTCACCAAAGGCTGATGCCGAGCCGGCGGCGGCCCTCTGCAGTCCGCCGAGCACGCGCAGAGTCGAGGTCTTGCCGGCGCCGTCGGGGCCGATCAAACCCACCACCTCGCCCGGATGAACCTCGAGCGAAATCCCGTGCACGGCCTCGTGGTCCCCGTAGCTGACCACGAGCTCTCGTGCGTCGAGAAGTGGCGTGGCGGTCACTCTTCGTCCTCAGCTGAAATGGGCATCGGCCGGCATTCCAGGTTTGAAGATCCCGTCGGGGTTTGCCAGTTGCACCTTGACGCGAAAGACGAGCTTGGCGCGTTCGTCGGGGGTCTGGACGTTCTTGGGGGTGAACTCCGCCACCGGTGAAACGAACGATACGGTGCCCTCGAAGTCCCGATCGCTCCCATCGACCCGCACCGTCACACTCTGACCGAGCGTTACTCGCGACAGACTCGGTTCGTCGATCCACACGGTCAACCAGGGACGTGCGAGATCGGTGAGGACGGCGATGGTGGTCCCTGGCGGCAGAATCTCACCGGGTTCGGCGATTCGGGTCGTGACCACCCCGTCACTCGGCGCCAGAACGGTGGCGTCCGTGATCTGCTGTTCCACCGCCGCGACCATCGCCTCCGCGGAGGCGCGCTGGGCCCGAGCCACCTCGATCTCCTGCCGGCGCGGTCCGGCCACCAGCTTGTCGAGCTGGGCTCTGGCGGCGGCAACGGCGCGCTCCGCGATTTCCTTGCGGGTCGCGGCATCATCACGCGACTTCTCGGTCGCGGAACCGCGATCCGCCAGCCCGGACAGGCGGTCGAGGTCACGTCGTGCGGCGTCGAGCTCGGCCTGGGCCTGGGCCATCTGGTCCTCGGCGCGGCGCAAATCCTCCGCTCGGCTTCCTGCGAGGAGCAACCGGAGTTGGGCATCTGCGGCCTCGGCTTTGGCCCGTGCCTGGGCCAGCTGGTGCTCCGCGTCGACGGTCTCGAGCCGGGCCACCAGCTCGCCGGCTTTGATCGGGTTGCCCTCCTCGAACGGTGCTTCGAGGAGACGGCCGCCAACTTTTGCCGCCAGGCGTATTTCGGTCGCCTCGATGTGGCCCGAAGCGCGGATGGCGCCGGTGTCGGCGGATTTGCTGCAGCCGACCATGGGGACAGCGGTCGCGAACAACAGAGCGAGGGTCAAAGAAGATCGTTTCATATGGGTTCTCCACTTCGTGGTGCGGCGATGCCCTGGAGCAGGAGATCGCCGAGGAATCTGGCAATGTCTGTGTCGGCGCCGGGGAAGTCGATCGGTGAACCGAGATCGGGGACGCGTTCACGCAGGGGACTGACGACGCTCAACATGAGGATCGCGCCAATGAGAGTCAGGTGGGTCTTCACAGGTTCGGTGCGACGAAACTCTCCGCTCCCGGTTCCCTCCGCGAGGATGTCTCTGACCACCGTGAGCAGCCCGAGCATCCGTTGGAGGATCTCGGCCGGGAGATTGGCTGCACCGGATGCGAATTCCCGGAGGACGATCCGTGGATGGTCGGGGTTTGCTGCGATGGCCCTCTCGACGATGGTGATGACAGCACGCAGCCGGTCGGAAGCCGATCCCTCGTGCGGCAGACCTTCTTCGAGCGCATTTTCGATACGACCAAAATTCCGGTTCAGGACCTCGTTGTAAAGGGCCCGTTTATCACCGACGTGGTAGTAGAGCATCGCCTTGTTGACGCCGGCTCGATCGGCGATCTCATCGACCCGCGCGCCGGAGAAACCCTCTTCGGCGAAGGCGTTCGATGCGGCGTCGAGGATCTTCTGTCGGGCGAGTGATGATTTGGTCGTCATAATACTTTACTAACCAGTTGGTTTAACCGAATGGTTAATAATTTAGGGTGCGAATGGAGATCTGTCAAGAGTGGATAGCGAGGAAGTAGGCAACCACCTCGTTCAGGCGGCGTAGACTGTTTTGAAGGGTCTCGAAAACAGTAGGGTGCAGCCTCGGAATCAGGTGGTGCGATGGAGAGATTGAAAGTTGTTTCGCTGGTCCTGGTCGCGCTGGTCATCGCGGGCTGTGCTGCGCCGCCGGTCGAAGTGACGGCTATCGCAAATGAGGGATTTCTCATCCGCTCTGCCCGGCGGACGGTGATGGTTGATGCGCTGTTCCGGGCCACCGCGCCGTACCCAGAGTTCTTCTCGCAGGGGCCGTCGGAGGATCTTGAGCGGCAGATGGTCGCGGGCGACCCACCATTCACCCAAATCGACATCGCGTTGGTGACCCACTCGGACGGCGATCACTTTCATGCCGGGACGGCGTTTGAGTTCCTCGAGAACCACCCGGAAACGCTCCTCGTTGGGACCGTCGATGTGTTGGAAGCGTTGGCAGCTCTAGATGAATATGATGACATCGCCGACAGGGTCGTCGCTCCGGCCCGAACCCATGGTTCCTGCGAGCGGATCGAGCACCGTGCCGTCGAAATAGACGCTTGCTTTGTATGGCACAGCGGCGGGCGCGAGGTCGCCAACAACATTTACCTCGTGGAGATGGACGGTTTCCGTTTTCTTCACGAGGGAGATGCCGACCGCTCGCCGGCCACCTTTTCCGGCCTCGAGCTCCCGGAGAGAGGTCTGGATCTCGCCTTCATGCACGACTGGTTCGTCCTCAACGAAGGTCGCGACATTTTGACTGAGATCCTCCGGCCAAGGGCTGTGGTTCTGATGCATCACCGGTGGGAGAGGGCAGCGGAGACCCGACAGAGGGTCGAACAGCTGCCGCATGATATCGCGTCGACCCTTCCCCCGATTACGGTCTTCGGCGCTGAACGTGAGAGCGCTGTATTTGATGTTCGCTCAAACTGAAATGCGGGTCGGAGGAGGCGGCCGGTGCGAGCTGTGGTGGGAACAGCCGCCTTCCGGTAAACTGGGAACAAATGAATAAACGAGTTCGGCAGGTAATCGAGCTGGCATCGCGCGTATCTTCGGTCGATGCGACAGATCGAGGCCTTCTCGAGCGCTACCGTCAGCGATACGGCGAGTTGGCTCCTGAACAGCGTCTCGAGCTCTTCCACTGGCTCTCGGACGAGTTCGAGGTCAACCTCAAACAGATCGAGAGACCGTTGGCGAAGGTTCGTTCCGCCTCCGAGTACGATCGCATCGCGTGGAACGAGAACGTCCGCGAGCTGAGAAAGGCGGTCGCTTCACCGCGCCAGCGCCTGCTCGAGGGTCTTATCAACACCACCGGTGGGATGGAGTTCGTGCTCGCGCTCAGAGCCGAGGTTCTCGATGCACAAAAAAATGGCGAGACCGGTCTCGAGGCGCTCGAAGAGGACATCGCCCACCTCCTCAACCGCTGGTGCCAGCACGGCCTCTTGTTTCTCGAGGAAATTGACTTCGCTTCATCATTCGAGACGATTAAATTCCTCAAGGACCGGGAGATGGTCCACCCGATGGTCGGCCTGGAGGAGATGGGCCAACGGCTGGGTGAAGATCGCATGTGTTTCGCGCTCTATCACGTTGTGATGCCGGAGGAACCGGTAGTCTTCATTGAGGTGGCCCTGAGCCGGGGTTTTCTGCGGTCAATCCACGACGTAATCGTCGATCACGGTCGAGCGCGGCAACCGGTCAAATCGCCCGACACCGCGATCTTCTACTCGATCAACAACACCCAGAACGGCCTTGCCGGTCTCGGCCTCGGCAAGGTGTTGATTGCGCGCGTTACCGAGGCGTTGCGAGAGCGCCACCCCTCACTCAAGACCTACTCCACTTTGAGCCCGATCCCGGGCTTCTGGCCGCGCTACCTGCGGCCGATCCTCGAGGGAAACGACAAACGTTTCAAGATCAACCGCGCGGACGTGCTGAAGAAAATCCCAGTCAAGGCACAGCAGGCAATCCTTGATCGATATCGCGACCTCGGGGGTGAAAGAGACGATCTCGCCGCGGCACTGCTCGCGGTGCTCGCGCGTCCCGCCTGGATCGAGGATTCGGTCTTCCCACAATTCCTTCAAAAACCTCTGATCGATCTCGCCTTCACCTACATCGCGGAAGAGAAGGACGCCCGCGGCAGACCGCTCAACCCGGTCGCCGGATTCCACCTCGGCAACGGCGCCCGGGTCGCCCGCAGCAACGTCAACTTCGCCGCCAACACCTCGCCTCGGGGTCTCGAGGAGTCATGCGGACTCATGGTCAACTATGTCTATTCACAAAAGGCTCTGGGACCGATAGGTCGAGCCGTTCGTTCGCTCCTGCCGTGGGGTCGCCGCGCGCCTCATACACTTTAGACTTGACAAATCAAGGTCTGTCATCGATATTGAAACCGAGTGGTTAGACCGATCAGTTTAACCGATAAGTAAAACTATTCAGTCTTGAATTCGTAGGAAACCATATGGCACGACCACGTTTTGCAAACCTCGACCTGGACACCAGGCACCGGATCCTCGAGACGGCGGCTGAGGAGTTTGCCGCTCGGGGCTTTGAGGGAGTTTCGCTCAACCAGCTGATTGACCGCCTCGGGATGAGTAAAGGGTCTTTCTATTACTACTTCGACGACAAGGCGGATCTCTTCACCACGGTTGCTGACCTTGCCTGGGCCATCGTGTTGCCGGTCGAGCAACTCGATCTCGAGTCCTTCAGTGCCGAAAACTACTGGTCGTCGCTCGAAGCATTGATGCAGGAGGCCCGGTCACGGATTCGAGCGAATCCGTGGTTGGTGGGTTTCACACGGCTTATGTACGATCCGCCGGAAGTTGCCGGCGTTCGTGAATCGTTGGCCGAGAAGTTCGAAGAGGCCAGACAATGGCAGGCCGAGTTGATCCGTCTCGGACAGGCGCTGGCCACCGTTCGCGACGATCTCCCGGTCGAACTCCTTCAGGCGCTGTTGGTGGGAGCCGACGAGGCCGGCGATCGATGGTTCGTCAACAACTGGGATGGTCTCGAAGAGAAGGAAATCGAACGCCTTTTCCAGGAGGTCTTCGCTATATTCAGGCGAATGCTCGAACCCGCGCCAGCGTGAGAACAGTGAATCACAGGAGTAAATACACCATGATTCGAAGAACAGCACTCATCCTGACCGTTGCATGCATCGCATTCGCGGCCGTGCCGGCCGCGGCTCAGGAAGCGGCCGATATTGTCCGCGCCACGATAGATAATTGGCGCGGCAAGTCGTCCTACGGCGAGATGACGATGACCATCCACCGTCCCTCGTGGGAGCGAACCATGTCCATGCGGGCGTGGACCGAGGGATCCAAGAAATCGTTGGTTCGGATCACCGCGCCAAAGAAGGACGCCGGCAACGGCACCCTGATGGTCGACAACAATATGTGGTCCTACGCGCCCAAAGTGAATCGCGTGATCAAGGTGCCGTCCTCGATGATGAGTCAGAGCTGGATGGGCTCGGATTTTTCCAACAAGGATGTGTCGCGAGCCGACGACATTGTCGACCAGTACGACCACACCCTCCTCGGCAAGGAAAAGCACGAGGGCCACACGGTCTTCGTCATCCAATCCATCCCACACGAGGAGGCGGCGGTGGTGTGGGGCAAGGAGATCCTTCGCGTGCGCGACGACGATGTCCTGGTGTCGCAGGAGTACTACGACCAGGAGGGCGTCCTGGTAAAAACCCTCCGCTCGCTGGAGATCGGCGAAATGGGTGGCCGCACCATCGCCCTTCGACAGCGCATGGCGAAGGAGGACGCCGACGATGAGTGGACCGAGTTCCGCATCGACAGCGTCGAGTTCGACGTCGATATTTCCGAAAATGTGTTCACGAGATCGAATCTGCAAAACCCCCGTGAGTAAAAGATGAAAAACATCACCTTCAGACTCGCCTGGAGAAATCTCTGGAGACGCAAACGCCGGACCTGGTTGACGGTCGGCGCGATGGTCTTCTCCAACATCCTCCTGGTCTTCATGATCTCGCTCCAGATCGGAATGTACGGGATGATGATCAACAACACCTTGCGCGCCCAGACCGGTCACCTCCAGGTGCAGGCGCCCGGCTACAACGATGACCACAAGATGCGCCAGGTGGTGCCGGACGTCCAGGGGCTCGCGAACACGCTCCGGGAGGGCCTGGCCACGGACGAGGTAGCAGCGCGCGCATCAGCCTTCGCCCTCGTCTCGAGCGCCGACCGGAGCTACGGTTTGCAAATCACCGGTGTTGAACCGGAGTTCGAGGCGCGGGTCTCGAGCCTGCCCGGTCTGATCAAGGACGGCCGTTTCTTCTCGAACGCTGCGGCGGAGGAAATCATCATAGGGCGTGTGCTGGCCCGCAACCTCCAGGTCGAGGTCGGCGACGAGCTGACCTTCATCGGCAGCGGCCGTGATGGTTCCTTCGCCGCTGCGGTGGTGACCGTGGTTGGGATTTTCGAAAGCGGCATGCCCGATCTGGATCGCAGCTTTGCCGAGGTCCCGCTCGGGTTTTTCCAGGACGTGTTCGCTATGGATGGCGCCGGACATGCCGTCGCTGTCATGGCGCCCGGCCTCATCCAGGTCGGCCAGATCCGTACGCAGACCGAGGCCCTTTTACCTGAGGGTTCGGACCTCGTCGTCCACGATTGGGATGCGCTGCTCCCGGGGCTCAAACAGGCCATCCAGGCCGATTTCACCAGCGCCTGGTTCATGTACGGCATCCTCATCGTGCTGGTCGCCTTCTCTGTGCTCAACACACAGCTGATGTCGGTCCTCGAGCGCACCAAGGAGTTTGGGATCGTCATGTCGCTCGGGGTCACCCCGGGCCGGCTCGGGCGCCTTGTCCTGCTCGAGACCGCGCTCATGGGGACTGTCGGTCTGGTCCTCGGGGTGCTTCTCGGCGGCGCGCTCGTGATGTGGCTCGGCTATCACGGCTTCAGCTATCCGGGGATGGAGGAAATGGCTGGCAAGTTCAACCTCCCGAGCCGGATCTACCCACAGGTTTCCTTCATCGGTCTGCTGTTCGGGCCGATGATCATCCTCATTTCGAGTGTCATCGCTTCGTTCTACCCCGCGATCAGGCTCCGTTGGTTGGAGCCGGTAGCGGCCATGAGGGCTGCGTGATGGGCAGTTTAAGAATTATCTTCCGTCTCGCCTGGCGCAATCTGTGGCGCAACCATCGCCGTACCCTGATCATGCTGGCCGCAATCGTCATCGGTGTGTGGGCGATGATCTTCATGACCGCGCTGATGCGCGGCATGGTCGACGACATGGTCAGGGACGGCGTCAGCGTCCTCCCCGGCCACGTTCAGATCCACCACCCGGACTTTCGGGACGACCCAACGATCTCGAACTTGATCGAGCCGCCGGACGGCGAATTGCTCGAGGTCCTGAACCGTCCGGAGGTCGTGGCCTGGGCAACGAGGGTGAGGGTACCGGCTGTCATATCGTCGGAGCGCGATACCCGCGGCGTCACCCTGGTCGGGATCGAGCCCGACCGCGAGCGTGGGATCAGCTTTGTCGCCGACGATCTGGCCGAGGGCCGTTTTCTGGAATCGCGGGACGACCGCGGTCTGATTGTTGGCCGCAAGCTGGTTGAAAAGCTCGAGACCGGTCTTGGCAAGCGAGTTGTGATCATGAGTCAAGACCCGGAAAATGAGATCGCAGACCGCGGTTTCCGCATTGTCGGTATCTTCGACTCCAAGCTCGCGCAGTACGAAGAGGGCTACGTCTTTGGTGGCGAAGGCGCCATCCAGGACCTGCTCGGAGTCGGTGACGCCATCTCCGAGGTGGCGATCCTGGGAACAGACTACCGCGACGTCGAAGGGCTCCATCAGATGGTGGCGGATGCCGCGGGGCCCGACGTCGAGGTCCTGCCGTGGAACGAGCTCGACACCTACCTCGGCTCGATGCTGGCGGTGATGGACGGGTTCGTCGTCGTGTGGATCGTGGTCGTTTTCCTGGCCCTCTCCTTCGGTCTCATCAACACCCTCGTCATGGCCGTCTTCGAACGGGTGCGCGAGATCGGACTGATGCTCGCCCTCGGCATGACGCCGCGCAACATTCTGTCTCAGATCCTCGTGGAGTCCATTCTGTTGCTGGTCATCGGCCTCGCGATCGGAAACCTTGCTGCGTGGGCCGCCATCGAACCGCTCAAGGACGGCATCGATGTTTCAATCGTCGGCGAGGGCATGGAGTACTTCGGTGCCGCCAGCGTGCTCTATCCGGCGCTCTACCTCAAAGACGTCGTCCTCGCCAATGTCATCGTGATCGTGCTCGGGTTCTTCGCCAGCCTGTCTCCGGCCTGGCGCGCCTCCCGCTACGATCCGGTGCGAGCCATTACAAAGGTGTGATCATGAAATCAGTACACTGCATCGATCTGTGCAAGACCTATCGCCAGGGAGAGGTCGAGGTCACGGGTCTCGACCACGTCAACCTGGAAATCGAGGAGGGCGGTTTCGTCTGCCTCTCCGCCCCGTCGGGCGGTGGCAAGACGACCCTACTCAACGCCATAGGTGGGCTCGACACGCCCGACAGCGGAGAGATCTGGCTCGCTGGAAACCGCGTCGACAACCTCAGCAAAGGCGATTTGGCGAAGATGCGCCTCCACCAGATCGGCTTTGTTTTTCAGGCCTACAATCTGATCCCGGTCCTGACGGCGCGCGAAAACGTCGAGTTCGTGATGGAGGTGCAGGGCGTGCCCGCCGCGGATCGTCGAACGCGCGCGCTCGAGATTCTCGACGAGGTCGGTCTGGCCGGCCTCGAGGACCGGCGCCCCGCCCAGATGTCGGGCGGCCAGCAACAGCGGGTCGCGGTGGCCCGGGCGATCGCGTCGCGTCCGGCACTGGTCCTCGCTGACGAGCCGACCGCAAACCTCGATTCGCAGTCGGCCGATCAGCTGATGGAGCTCTTCGTCGAGCTCAACCGGAACCACGGGACAACCTTCGTCATTGCCACCCACGACCAGCGGGTCATGGGCTACGCGCGGCGGGTGATCCGCATGCTCGATGGACAGATTGTCGGTGATGAGCAGAAGGAAGCCGCGTAGAGGATCATCGTGAGAAGTTGGCGCCTGGCGATCTCGGGGGTGATCGGGTGCACGCTCGCGTTGGTGGGTGTGGTCGGAGCAGGTGACACCACCTTCGATCTCGGCGGTCGGGTGAGTCCCCAAATCGCGGTCACTACGTATCCCGATAACAGCGCCTTCCAGGATATTTTCGGTTCGACTTCGGTGGACTCCGCCTTCGACGCGCGGGTGGTATTCGGTGCCCAACACGAACGGTGGAGCTTCGACGTTGATTACCAGCTCGTCGGCCTCTACGCGGACCGCCTCGAGTTCAGCCGCGAGCTGCCACCGGAGCTCCGGATCCTCTTCCCCCACCTACCCACCGATCGGACCCGACTCTTCGACCTCACCCATGTCTTCACCGACTCGGGAAAGACAGCGGTCTACCAACGCCTCGATCGGCTCGCCGTCAGGTATTCCTCCGACCAATTCGTGATGAAGTTCGGGCGACAGGCCATTACCTGGGGCAACGGGATGATCTACAACGTCATGGACATCTTCAACCCGTTCGACCCGGCGGCGGTCGACAAGGAGTTCAAGACCGGCGACGACATGCTCTACGGTCAGTACCTCCAGTCGAACGGTAACGATGTTCAGGGCGTGATGGTCTTCCGGCGCGATCCGTTCACTGAGGACGTCGAAGCGGATCAGAGCTCACTTGCACTGAAATACCACCACATGGCGTCGATCAGCGAGTACGACGCCCTCGTCGCGCAGCACTTTGGCGACACCCTGGTCGGTGCAGGAGCGAACTACAGCATCGGCGGCGCGGTGTGGCGCGGCGATCTGATGGTCGCCTTCACCGACAACGACACGGTCCCGTCATTCGTCACGAGCCTTTCCCAGTCCTGGACCTGGGGTGGGAAGAACGTCAGCGGTGTCGCCGAGTACTTCTACAACGGTTTCGGCCAATCAGACAGCTGCTACTCCTTCGATTGCCTCGCCGAAAACCCGGATCTCCTCGAACGCGTGGCCCGTGGTGAGCTCTTCACCCTCGGCCGGCACTACGTCGCACTGAGCGCGATGATCGAGGTCAGCCCGCTGTTCCTGTTGACTCCAAACGTCTTTGTCAACGTGGCCGACCCGAGTGCCCTGGTGCAGGTGGTCTTCCAGAACGACCTGCGTGAGAACCTCTTGTTGTGGAGCGCGATCAATATGCCGTTTGGCGCTGACGGCACCGAATTCGGGGGCCCCGACACCGGCATCCCGGATCTCTACTTTTCGTCCGGCCCCAGCGCCTCGGTCCAGCTCGTCTGGTATTGGTAGGCGAGGCATTGTGATGCGGCCGTTTCGGCCGCACGTCTTCGATGGCGGTGGTTTCGTGCGGGCGGGACGCCCGCACCACAAAGGTGTCGGTTATTTGAACCGAAAACGGCGGAGATATGTCCCTTTCCTGCAGAGTTCCACCTCGGCTATTTGATGAACTCCAACTCCCCGTAATGGCTCGAGGTCGAGAATCTCAAGACCGGCACTTTCTCTCCACCCTCGGCAGGCCCCTCGGTGTCGTGCCGCCCGATGCCTCGGAGCACCACATTGCTCGGTAGCTGCAGCGACACCCCACCCATGCTCTGGTCGATGGTGATCTCGGCGTCTTGTTGCCACGGTCCACGCAGGTCGATGTAGCCGCCGCCCATGCTGAATGAAACATCGAGCGCGCTCGGGCTGGCGTTGCCAATGCCCTCGATGGCGCCACCACCCTGACTGAACTGGATTGCCAGAGATTCCGCCGGCTGCTGCAACGGCTCTCCAAACTCCACCGCGCCGCCGCCTTGCAGAAAGCGGAGATCGATATTTGACAGCCACAGCCCGCCGAGCTCCACCTCGGCGCCGCCCTGCATGATGTCGACATCGAGGTCGTACAGCACGTCACTCGGGAGGAAGATCTTGACCTTCGGTTTGGTGCCGCCGAGGAGCTCCTTGAGAGCGGTTAGTGCGTAGGAGTCCGAGGTCCGCCGGAAGCTGACCTCAAAGGTCCAGCCCTCTTCAGCCGAGCCCTCATCGAAGCTCTCCGTGAGCCCGTAGTTGTTGATGTCGAATTTCGCCTCCACCTTGAGGGGTTCGCCCGGTCGTGCCGGCCTGATCTCGAAGACGGTGTTGCGGAGGTCAAGGACAACCCTGCCCGCCGGCTCTGAAACGACGAACTCGGTCGGCACTTCGAGCGGATCGCCCTCGATGCCGACAGGTTCGGGGGCAGCCAAGACCTGAACCAGCTTTTTCGTCTCGACTTCCTCGTTCCTGACCTGATTCCAGGCGATGCCGAAGACGATCGCCGTGATAACGATCAGGAAAAAAAGGAGAGCCAGGCACCCGAGGCACCCGAACTTGAACCCTGTTTTACACCCACTCTTTGTCTGAGCCATTGCCGAACCTCCGTCAGCCTGGAATGGACCTCTCCCTACCATAAACGAGTCGCGCCGCAATCGAGTTCAGACTAAGATCAAAACCAGGTCAAACGATGGAATTCATCAGCGTCTTCAACGATGTGCTGGGGCCGGTCATGCGGGGCCCGTCGAGCTCGCACACGGCGGGCGGTCATCGCATTGGAAGGATGGTCCGGGATTTGCTGGCGGATCAACCGATCTGGGTGCGGGTGACCTTTGACCCGAAGGGTTCCATGGCCCCCACCTACCAGCCTCTTGGGGTCGATCTCGCAGTCACCTCCGGACTCATGGGCTGGTCCATGCTCGACGAACGCTACATCGAGGCGCTCGACCGGGTGCGGGCCGATGGCGTCAGAATCGAGTTTGAGATCGCACCCCTCGAGCACACCGACCATCCCAACGGGATGCTCATCGAGGCGGAATCCATCGCCGGGCGGCGGCTCCGTGTCGTGGCCGAGGCGACGGGCGGTGGAGGCGTCCGAATTATCCGTGTCGAGGACTGGCCGGTAGATCTCGATGGCAAGTCAAACCAGGTGCTGGTGGAGATTGATGCCGAGGGCGGCGCCGAGGTCGTCGACCTGCTGTCAGATCCGAACCAGCAAATCGCGGGAACTTCGGTCCTTCTGAATGCTCGTGCCGACACTTTGGCTGACCGCGACTCGGTGGCCGGGATCGGAGACCGCTCGGGCGTCAAAAAACTGTGGTCCGTTTCGCCGGTCTTTTTCGTCCGCAAGGGCGATACCCTCTTCGAGAGTTCCGATGAAATGGTGACGATGGCGGAGGAACGTGACTTCTCGCTGGGTGAGATGGCTCTTGCATACGAGGCCGAGCTGCTCGGGATGACCCCATCGGAAGCTGAGGAGGAGATGCTCCGTCGCTTCGAGGTCATGGAACGATCCGTCGCAACCGGGCTCGACGACCCTCAGTCGGACATGCTGCTCCTCCAGCCCACCGCGTCGCAGGTCTTCCAAGCGGAAAAAGCAGATACCGTCGCCATCGGCGGCATCCACACCCGCGCCGCGGCACGGGCGATGGCGGTGATGCACTGCTGCAACAGCCGCGGGGTCGTGTGCGCCGCACCCACCGGCGGTTCGGCCGGCACTGTTCCCGGAGTCGTCGTGAGTCTGGTCGAGGAGCGAGGGCTCTCTCGAAAACAGGCTGCACTGGCCCTCTTTGGAGCTTCGGCCGTTGGCCTCATCGTCGCCAGACGGGCCACATTTGCCGCCGAGCTGGCGGGCTGCCAGGTTGAGATCGGCGTTGCGGGCGCGATGGCGGCTGCGGCGGTGGTCGAGGCAGCGGGTGGCTCTGCCCGTCAGGCTGCCGATGCGGCGGCGATCTCGCTCCAGAACACCATGGGCTCGCCCTGCGACCCGGTGGCCGGAACCTGTGAGGTCCCCTGCCATACCCGCAACGCGGTGGCCGCCTCGAGCGCCTTCACCTGCGCCGATCTGATCCTGGGCGGGTACGCCAACCCCATCCCGCTCGACGAAACTATCGATGCGTCCTACGAGGTTGGCAAGGCCCTGCCCAGCGAGCTTCGGTGTACCGCAAAAGGTGGCTGCGCCGTCACCCCGTCGGCGCTCAGCCTTTCCCGGCTCCGATGATCAAGGAGAGATGGCGTAGAAACGCCCCGATCGCGGCGGACCCGATCACAGCGGAAAGAACGCCACCAACAACCCGATGATGGTGAAAAGGACCAGGAACGGCAAAAAGAAATAGCCGACGACGTCACGCGCCTGGATGCGGATGCCGACGCCCATGATCGGCAGGATGATCAGCAGGTAGAAGGGCTGCAGCAGATTGGTCAGTGATTCGCCGTAGGCCACCGCCATGGCGACCCTGGCCACCTGATGGTTGAGCTCCCCGGTCTCCACCGGTCCGGCGAGCTCGCGCACCGCTTCCACCAGGGGTGGCCCGATCACCGCCCATTCACCGCCGGCCGAAGGGATCGAGAAGTTGACCACACCTCCGAGCACGAAGGCGGCGATGGGCAGGGTTTTCAGGGTTACGAACGAGGTCATCCAGACCGCGATCGCCTTGCCGAGCCCGGTCGCCATCATGATGCCCATGATCCCGGCGTAGAAGGGGTATTGAAAGATAATGCCAGAGATAT
>Ga0316187_10002095_pt1 | contig 17459 bp, 11 predicted proteins | sample CroRivburrow1_MG_FD_204927 | JGI IMG/M metagenome (GOLD analysis project Ga0316187, IMG submission 204927) | Coastal sediment microbial communities from Maine, United States - Cross River worm burrow 1 | ecosystem: Environmental > Aquatic > Marine > Coastal > Sediment | place: USA: Maine...
TGCCCGGAGTTCTGTTCTCTAAAGACCTGCTCCGCTTGATGGGCGGCACCCCTGAATTGATCGCCTCCGGTCACGGCTACACGCAGGTCCTTTTCGGTGGCTCGGCGACCATCATGCTGCTCTTCCTGCTCAACGCGGTCTTCCGCGGTGCGGGAGACGCCGCGATTGCCATGCGCGTGCTGTGGATCGCCAACGCCGTCAACATCGTCCTCGATCCCTGCCTGATCTTCGGTATCGGTCCATTTCCGGAGCTCGGAGTCACCGGAGCGGCGATCGCCACCACCATTGGTCGCGGAGTCGGCGTCCTCATCCAGTTCTGGGTCCTCTTTCGGGGCAGCAGTCGAATCCACGTCCGCTGGCCGCACCTCGTGCCCCGCCCGATGATCATCCTGCGGCTCTTCCGTCTATCGGTGGGCGGCATCCTGCAGATCCTCATCGGCACCACGAGTTGGGTGGTGCTGGTCGCAATTATCGGCGGCTTCGGTCCGGCGGCGGTGGCCGGCTACACCCTCGCCATCCGGCTCATCATCTTCGCCATTTTGCCATCGTGGGGTCTTGCCAACGCGGCCGCCACCCTGGTTGGTCAGAACCTCGGCGCCGATCAGCCCGACCGGGCTGAGACCTCGGTGTGGCGGGCCGGCATCTACAACATGGCATTCCTGCTCGGAGTGGCGGTCGTCTTCATTGCCGCGGCCGCGCCGCTGATCCGGATCTTTTCGGTCGAGCCCGAGGTCGTGCAATACGGAGTGGCGTGTCTGAGGTGGGTTTCCATCGGCTTCCCCTTCTACGCCTGGGGGATGGTCATGGAGCAGGCATTCAACGGCGCCGGCGACACCTATACGCCGACCGTCATCAACATCTTCTGCTACTGGATCTTCCAGCTCCCGCTCGCCTATCTTCTCGCCTACCGGACGGGCCTCGGACCGACCGGAGTCTTCATCGCCATCACCGCAGCCGAATCGTTGATTGCGGTTGTCGCCCTCCTCGTCTTCCGCCGTGGCAAGTGGAAACTCAAAGAGGTGTGACGGTTCTCCGCATCTTGGACGACGCGATATAGGGGATCGAACAACAAACCCACAGATCACACAAATAAGCCCATCCGTATTGATCTTTGTATATCTGTGTCATCTGTGGGCAGTCTTACCTGGACGGGTGGATGGTGGGTTCCGTACTCCGGTTAGATGGATCGTAAAAACCAGTACTCGTTGAACTGCAAAAAACCGGAGGAATTCATGTCCCACAGATGTCTGATCATGGCAACGACGATCATGATGGTGGCCTTTGCCGCCGGTGCCGAAGAGCTGGCGCCGCCACCGGCCCTCGCAGAATCATCAGAGGTGTCGGTTCGGCTCTCCTTTACCGAGCCGACTCCGGCCACTGAAATCTACCGCGCCGTCGGCAAAACCGCAGGTGTCGAAATCCTTTTCGATCCCCGCTTCAGCGAACGTCCGCTGACTATCGAAATCGAAACATCTACAACCTCCGCCGCATTGGACCTGATATCTAATGCGGCCGGCGATCTGTGGGTTCCGGCGGCAGGAAACGCCGTCATCGTCGCCGACGACACGCCTCAGAACCATCGCCAGTACGAGCCGATTCTGGTGCGAACATTCACGCTCGAGAACGGCAGCGTCCGCGAAGCCGACAAACTGCTTCGGGCTATCGTCAACGTGAAAAACATATCGGTCAACGAAACGCTGGGGACCATTACCGTCCGCGAAACCTCCGGCAAGATGCCGATCATCGAGCACCTGATCTCGTCCGCCGACCACGCCTCCGGAGAGATCGACGCCCGAATCGAACTGCTGCGGCTTAGCGATGTTCGCGGTGCCGAACCGCCACCGTCGCGATTCGAGACCGACGAGTACGTCAAATGGCTGCGTACGTCTCGTGCAACGGTGCTCGCCGAATCCACGCTGAGCCTGCTGGGCAGCAGGCACGCGAATCTCCACCTCGGCACGATTCAGGACTCGAATCTCGCTCTCGACCTGCGCCTCGACGGGCGCGTCCACCCACAGAGCCGAAATGTCTCGCTCGAAGTCAGAGCAATGCTTGCCCCCGCCGGCTCCAATAACGCGGAGGACGACACCAACCGACCGGCACGAGGCCGCATCGAAAGCTCAGCTCGACTCAGAAGCGGATCAACACTTCTGCTGCGCATCCCGGGCTCCGGCCCAGGCGGCATCGCCATCGCCATCACTCCCACCATCATCCGAACAACAGATTTCGATCCAGCGGAGTTGGATGCAGTCTGGGTGGGAACCGAGACGAGGATTCAGGCGTCACGCTGAATCTGGATGCTCGATGCTCGATGCTCGATGCTCGATGCGGCAAAATGGTGGATTCCCTGGCCGCGATGTCGAGGGGCGGGTGGGCGGGAATTCCTCATTCCTCATTCCGAATTCTGAATTGGGTGGGTGGGCAGATCGAGCATCCAGTATCTAGCATCTAGAATCGGGTGGGCGGGTGGAAGGCTTGACATCCGCCACTCTCCGACATATCTTCTTCTGCCACTGACCGACCGGTCAGTCAGAATCAGGAGTCAATCTTGGTAACGGCCACCAACACCCTGAGTGACAAGCGCCTTCGGCTCGTCGAGGCGGCATGCGCCGTCTTTGCCGAGAAGGGCTACGCCTCGACTCGGGTTGCCGAAATCGCCGAGCGTGCCGGGGTCGGCAAAGGGACCGTCTACGAGTACTTCTCTTCCAAGGAAGAGCTTCTCTTCGCGGTCTTCGAGACGATCAATGCCGATATCTCGTCGCGGATGAACGACGCCCTCGCTTCAGGGGAAACGACCGAGGAACAGCTCCACAACGTCTTGCGGCTCGGCGCCGAGGTGATCTCGGAACAAGTCGATCTGCAACCGGTGATCCTCGACTTCTGGGCCGCATCGAGGGGCAAGGACATCGAAGAAACCTACCGGCGCGCGGTCGTCGCCAGCTACACGTTCTTCAGAAACCTGGTTTCGAACTTCATTCGAGAAGGACAGAACAAGGGCGAATTCAGAACCTCGATCGATGCTGAAGCTTTGGCGACCCTGGTCGTAGCCACCGTTGACGGCCTCGGCATCCAGCTCTTCTTCGACCGCTCGATCGATCCCCACACCATCACGGAGGCCTTTGGGCGCCTCCTCTACGAAAGCCTGACAACGGAGTCGCCATGAAAAACAAAACCCGAACCCGAAAAACGTCGTATCAGTTGCCCACGGGAGGGCGCATGCGTTGGATAGAACAGAGAACATGCCGGATACTGTTCGCCGCGACGATGGTTGTCGCACCGCAGCTGACCGCCGCACAAGAGATCGAGGAGGCCACTCTCAAAGATCTCGTTTTGCAGGCCATCAAAACCCATGAGATGGTGCAGATCGCCGACAGCGAGATCCGTCGGGCCCAGGCCGATGTCGGGCTGGCGAGATCGGCCCTCATGCCACGGTTGAACTTCAACGGGTCATATACCTTCTACGACGACGATCTCTCGATCGAGCTGTCCCCCGGCGAAAGCTTCGTCATTCGCCCGGCGCAGGATTGGACGGCGAGCATGGACCTCCGCCAGAACCTCTTCACCGGTCTCCGCGCCTGGCGGGCGAGGGACATCGCCAAGCTCAATCGCGATATCGCCGATCTCGATCGCTGGACCACCATCAACAACCTCACGCTTGACGTCGCGAGAGCGTTCTACGACGCGGTTGCGCTGGCGGAGTGGGTCGAGGTGCGCGAGATCGTCCTCGAAGAGAACGAGAACCAGCTCAAGGTCGCCGAGCGCCTCTTCGAGGTCGGCGAAAACTCGGTCGCGGACGTCGCTCGTTGGAAGGCGCAGGTAGCGTCAGCCAAACAGGCGCTCACAGTAGCTGTCGGTGACGCCGCACTCGCTCTCCATCGCGTCGAACGTCTGGTGGGTCTGACCGACATCGGCGAGTTGAAATCGCCTGGGCCAATACCGATTCCGAACAAAACCAAGGAAGAGCTCGTTGTCGAGGCTTTTGGTCATCGGCCCGAAATGAAGACCCTTTACCATCAGATCGAAGCCGCCGGCCTCTGGGTCAAGGTCGAGCGAGGCAACATGTACCCCCAGCTCGAAGCCCTGGGTCAATACTTCCAGCAAAAATCCGGCTTCCCTGCCAACGACTGGATGTCGCTGACCCTGCAGCTCAAAGTCCCGATCTATAACGGCGGCATATACAAGGCGAACGTCGCCAAGGCCAAGGAAGACCTGCGACAGGTCGAGCTCCTCGATCAGACACTCAGGCGCACGATTCAGGATGAGGTCGACTCCGCCCACATCGGTTACCAGGCCGCCGGCGCCGTCTATGACGCTGCCCGTGAGAGAACCGAAGCCTCGAGGGTCGCCTATCGCCAGGTGGAACGCGCCTATCGCGTCGGCGAGGCCTCGACCACCGATCTCCTGAACGCTACAACCGAGGCGACCGATGCCGAAACCTCGCAGATCGTCGCCCGCGCCCAACGCGAATTTCAGGCGATCTTCCTCCGCTATGCGGTCGGACTGCCGCCACTCCCAGACCTCGATTTCCGCCAGATGAGCCAGGCGGACCCCCAGGAGAATTGAGATGAAAACCATTCGCCGCCGCACCCCGATCATTCTCTTCGCTTCCCTTATCGCGCCGTTTCTCATCGGCTGTCACGGTTCGGATGACGACGATCCCGTTGCCGCTGCCGAGACTCTCGAGCGCGCCCTCGCACCGCGCGAGGTTCAGCTCGTGACTGCTGAGGTGCGAGAGGAGCGCCCGTCGGTGCAGCTTGTCGGCGAAATTCGCGCCTTCGACACGGTCACCATCTCCTCCGAGGTCGGCGGCAAAGTCGACCTTGTCCTGGTCGAGGTCGGCGACCGGGTTGCCGCCGGCACCCCACTCGTTGAGGTTGATCGCAAGACCTTCCAGATCTACCTGCAGCAGGCCGAGGCCAACCTCGCGGCCGCCAACGCCGACAAGGCACTGGCCGAAAAGGACCTCGAACGTAAACGAGATCTACGGTCGGACGAGACCATCCCGCAGTCCGCCTTCGACCAGGCGCAGGCGGGCCACGATCTCGCCACAGCAAGGCTGGCGGCAGCGACGGCGGCCCGTGATCTCACTCAACGCAACTTCGAGCGCAGCCTGATCCGGGCACCGGCGGCCGGCGCCATCACGCAACGGATGGTGGTAGCCGGCCAATGGGCCGAGGTCGGCACTGGTCTCTTGAACCTCGCTGTCGGCGACAAAATCAAAGTGTCGGCGCGGGTACCTGAAGCGTGGGCGCCCGAACTCGCCGGTCTCGAAGATTTCACATTCACCGTCGGCGTTTCCGGGCCGGTCCACACCGCAAAGCTCTACAGTGTACAGCCGGTCGTCGAGCACGCCAGTCGGTCGTTCGAAATCGTCGGTTCCGCCGCAAACGACGGCTCGATCAAGCCCGGGATGTTCGCCAACGTCGTCCTCGAGGCACCGACTGCCAAACAGGCGCTTTGGCTGCCGGCCGCGGCGGTTTCGACCTCCGACCTGCCGCAGGTGCTGATGGTGGAAGAGGGTGCGATCGTTTTCCGCAAGATCCGGATCGGCCGCCGCGCCGACGGTCTGATCGAGATCGTCGAAGGTCTGTCGCCGGATGAGGCGGTGGTCGCCGATGTTTCCGGGCTCAGCCGCGGAATCCCGGTAACGATCGTGGAGGGTTCGTGATAACCCGCGTCCGCGTCCGCGACCGCGTCCGTGCCCGATTCGATACACCGGCCGGACAGACTTTCGTGACTCACCAGACACCTACAGGTTTTCCGACCTCAGAATACGCCCCAGCCAAGTTCGGGCTCGGGCGCGGACTCGGACTCGGACTCGGACTCGGGGAAGAATGAGGGCTCTATGAATCTCTACGACATCGCAATCCGCCGTCCGGTCTTCACCGTCATGCTGATGCTGGCGCTGGTGGTCTTCGGCATCCTCGGCTATCAGGCGCTCCCGATCAATCTTCTGCCGTCGATCGAGTTCCCGATGGTCACGGTGATCACCATCCTCCCCGGCGCCTCTCCCGAGGTCATGGAATCCGACGTCACCGACGTCATCGAGGCGGCGGTCAACACCATCGAGGGCATCGACCAGCTCACCTCCTACTCGGGCCAGGGCGTATCGCAGGTGACCGTGATGTTCACCACCGAACGCAACGTCGACATCGCGGCCCAGGATGTTCGCGACAAGGTTTCGGGCGCGGTCGGTCAACTGCCGCTCGACGCCGAACCGCCGATCGTCCAGAAGTTTGACGTCAACAGCCAGCCCATGCTGTGGATGGCGTTGGCCGGGCTCGACACCCGCGAGCTCTCGGACTACGCCGACCAGGTCGTCAAGCCGGCGTTGCAATCGGTGCCCGGTATCGGCAACGTGATCGTCCCCGGCTTCCGCGAGCCGATGATCCGCATCTGGGTCGACCGCGACAAGCTCGCCGCCCACCGGCTCGCGGTCTCCGATGTGATCATGGCGCTGGGCCGAGAGAATCTCGAGCTTCCGGGCGGCTTTATTGAAGGCCCGCTCACCGAGCTTGCGGTCCGGAATCTCGGCCTTTTCGAGACCGTCGAGGATTTCGACCGGATGATCGTTTCGACCGTCGACGGCCGACCGATAAGGCTCTCGGACGTCGGCTTTACCCAACTCGGCGTCGGTGACGAACGCGGGATGGCCCGTTACAACCTGACTCCGACCCTCGGTCTCGGGGTCGCGCCCCGATCCGGCGCCAATCTGGTTGACGTAAATCGTGCCGCACGCGAAAAAATGGACGAGCTGGCCAAGGACTTTCCACCTGGCCTCTTCTACGACGTCGCATTCGACGGCGCCGAGTACGTCGAAAAGTCGATCGAGAACGTCCAGGTGGACATCGTCTATGGCGCCGTGCTGGCGATCCTCGTGGTCTTCGTCTTCCTGCGCTCGTGGCGTTCCACGTTCATCGTCTCACTCGCAATTCCGACTTCGCTCATCGCAACCTTCGGCTTCATGCGGGCCTTTGGATTTTCGCTCAACAATCTTACGACCCTGGCCCTGGCGCTGTCGGTCGGGGTGGTGATCGACGACGCAATCGTCGTCCTCGAGAATATATTCCGCCACCAGGAGGAGGGCGAAGACCCCTTCACCGCCGCCCTCAATGGAACAAAGGAGATCGCCCTCGCAGCCATGGCCGCAACCTTTGCCATCGCCGCGGTCTTCATCCCGGTCGCCTATATGAAGGGGATGATCGGCCAGTTCCTCTTCGAGTTCGGCATCTCGGTGGCGGCGGCAATTCTCATTTCGCTCTTCGTCGCGCTGACTCTGACCCCGATGCTGAGCTCGCGGATCTTGAAGGTGAAGCCAAAGCACGGACGGCTCTACGATATCCTCGAGAACGGCTTCAAACGGCTCGAGGAATCCTATTCCCGAGCCCTCGACTGGGTCCTGCGGCACAAGATTGTCACGCTCGTCGTATCGTCTCTCGTCGTGGTCGCGAGCCTCGGGCTGACGCCCTTCATCGGCGCCGAGTTCGCACCCGCCGAGGACATGTCGGCGTTCATGATCATGGCCGAGGCGCCTGTGGGGATCTCGCTCGAGGCGATGGACCGCAAGATGCAGGAGATGGAGCGGATCGTGCTCGAGCAACCCGAGATCCGCTCGGGCTTCGCGGCGCTCGATATCGAGGAACGCGGCCAGGTCAACTCGGGCATCATGTTCATGCGGATGTACAAGCCCTCGCAGCGCGAGGCGCCGCAGGCCGAGGTCGTGAAGCGGCTGCGACGCGAGCTGGCCAAGATCGAGGGGTTGCAGGCCTCGGTCATCGAGTTCAGCTTCTATAACGTCGGTGGCGAGGGCGGCGAGAAGGCCCTCGCCTACTCGATCCGCGGCCCCAGCCTCAGCGAGCTCGACCGGATCGGCAACCGGGTCATCGAAAGGCTCCGTGCCGAGCCAGGTTTTGTCGATCTCGACACCAACCTCGACCTCGAACAGCCCCAGCTGTTTGTCAACGTCGATCGCGAACGCGCGGCAGATCTCGGACTCGACGCGGCAACGATCTTCGAAACCGTCTATGCACTGATCGCCGGACGCGAGGTCGGATCCTTTACCGACGAAGGAAAGCGCTACGACGTGCGGATCAAGGTCCATCCGTCGCAGGCGCTGACTCCGGAAGACATCGGCCGGCTGCAGGTTCGGACCAGGACCGGTCAGATGGTACGCCTCGATTCAGTGGTGGAAATCACCCACGGTGTCGGACCGATCAACATCAACCGAACCAACCGCGAGCGCAGCGTGCTCCTGACAGCAAATCTCGAGGAGGTTGTACTCAACCGGGCGCTCGAGACCGTCGACCGCATCTTTGCCGAGGAGCTGCCCGACGGCTACTACGCCAAGGCGACCGGCCAGGCCGAGGAGTTTGCCGAGTCCATGAACTCCCTGCTCTTCGCCCTCGGCCTCGCGATTTTGATCGTCTACATGCTGCTGGCCAGCCAGTTCGACTCGCTGCTCCACCCCTTCACCATCATGTTCGCGCTGCCCCCGGCCATGACCGGCGCGCTACTCGCCCTCTTCATCACCGGCTACACCATCAACATCATGTCGGTGATCGGGGTGATTCTGCTCTTCGGGCTGGTGACCAAGAACTCGATCCTGCTCGTCGATCTGACGATCCAGAAGCAGGAGACCGGTCTCGATCGCGAGGCAGCCCTGCGCGCCGCCTGCCCGATCCGGCTGCGGCCGATTCTGATGACCGCGGTGTCAATGATCTTCGGTGTGCTGCCGGTTGCCCTGGCGATCGGCGAGGGCGCCGAGGCGCGCGCACCGATGGCGGTGGCGACCGCTGGCGGCATGACCACCTCGACCCTGCTCACCCTCTTCCTGGTGCCGGTGGTCTACGCCTATATGGATCGCTTCGGTAGTTGGATTCGAGGCTCACGCGAAAAACACGGGCGCGCGGACGAGTTCGCCGCGTCCGAATGAGGAATTAGGAATTAGGAATGCCGCCCACCCACTCGTGGCGGTCTGAGTGCGGTAGCGTGGGAATTCCTAATTCCTAATTCCTGATTCGAAAAAAGCCCCGGCCTTGCGGCCGGGGCTTGTAAGTCACGAAGTGACGGTTATCAGAAGCGGATTCCAACCGAGAAGCGGTAGAAGCGCGGTGTCTGGAAGTCATCCTCGCTGGACGCGGTCCCAAAGTCCTCGTCCCTCTCCCAATCGACACCCTCGACCGGGGTCTCGGTGTAGGGGTTGAAGTCGTTGAGGATATTGAGAGTGGTGACGCCACCCGTCTGAGCGCCCTCGTTGAAGACGTTCAGCACGTCGGCCTGGAAGAAGAGCTCGACGGACTTGATGAAGAAGCCGTAGTTGAACGAGATGTCCGAGCGGTGAACATTGTCCCACTGCTCATTTCCACGGCCATTAAAGTAGTACGACAACTCGTCCGGCGGGTCTTCGTAACCCGGGTTGGTCACCCAGTCGCTATCGATTTCGATATCCGCTGCCAAGGAGTAGTTGCTTCCGGTCCAGAAGTTCTCGAGCCAGCTGATGCTGAGGTTGTGGCGCGAGGTCGCGATCGCGTCCCACACCACAAAGCCGCGGAACTTGTGGCGCTGGTCGACCCAGAGATTGCCGGTCGGCCTGTTCCACTCCGCAACGCGGTATTCGGTGTACTCGTACCAACTGCCCTGACTCGGGCCCCCGCTCGAGCTCTCGCCGTTGAGGTTGCCATCGGCTTTCGAAAGTGTGTAGGAGATACCGAAGTTCCAGCGGTCGCTGGCGCGGTACTGGAAGTTGGTGTGGAGGCCGATGTAGTCGCGCTTGTAGAAACCGTCGTTGTTCTCCATGGTGGACAGGTCGATCGGGCCCGAGGGCCCATCGACCTGACGGTTGGGGACGGTGCGGTAAACATAGAAATCATCGCTCGTGCGGTTGACGAGGTCGACGCGCAGAGCGCCTCTCGTGCCGAGGCGCTTGGTGAGACCGACGACGAACTCCTGGGTGTAGGGCGAGGCCATCGAGTCGATGATCTGCGGCGACAGACCGCGGATCGTGGTGGAGGTGTTATTGGGCGGGTTCGCCTCGCCGCCGTTGGCGGAAAACCAGTCGTACCACGCCTGGATGACCTCGTTCTGGGTCAGGAGATCAGTGTAGTCGCCGGAGAGGTACTGGTCGCAGTTGAGGCACGGCCCGTCGTAGCGCGAGTTCTGGTTGTTCGCGTTGCCGGCGGGCGAGGCGTCGTTGACAGCCGCGTTGGCGAGCGCACTGACATAGACGGAGTAGGAGGCGTTGAAGATCAGGTCGCCGTTGCCCTTGGGGTCCCAGGCCGCACCGAGCCGCGGGCTGACGCGGCTGTCGTCGGAGATCTTGGTGCCGAAGCTGTCAACGCCGTCGTTGGCGTCGTAGCGCAGACCGACGTTGAAGGTCCATTTGTCGTTGAGGCGCCAGGTGTCATTGACGAAGAGGGAGTTGGTCTTGAAATTCGTGCCCTGCGAGGTGGCGGCCATGTCATAGATGTAGGCGTAGCCACCCCGGCTGATCCCGTCGGGTCGGTTGGCGCTGTAGTACGAGGCCAGGACCGGATAGATGGCGATGCCGTCCGGCGAGCTGGGGTCGTCGAGAATGATCGTGGACGAGACGTAGAGCCGGTAATCGCTCGCCTGCTGGTAATTATCGACCTTGCGGATGTCGTTGAAGGTGTCGTAACCAAATACGATGTCATGGGTGCCGGTCGCCGAGGTCGACAGGAAGTACGAGGCCTTGATGAGTCCGTTCTCGTTGTTGCGGTCCTCGTCACCGCATTCGGGCGCAGCGCAGAAGGTCGGCGTGTGGAAGCGTGCGCTACCGTTCGCGCGGTCGCGCAGCAGGGTGCCGCCGAGCAGAGACGTGTCGGTTCCACCCGAGCCGATGCCGATGGTGTAGTTGCGCTCGGAGTACTGGCCCTCGAGGAAGAAGTTGTCGCTGAGCACACCCGTGTAGTTGAACGACATGATGTCCTGCGGGTCCTCGCGGTGAGGATTGAGGCTTGCGAAATCGAGGAAGTCCCCAAAGCCTGCGTTTTCCTGCACAGCATCGATCTCGGCGTAGGAGCCGATCAGGCGATGGTTCGGGGTGATCGACCACGTCAGCTTGCCCTCGAGCCGTGTCTGGGTCTGGGTGTAGGGGTAGTCGATATTCGTGTACTCGGTGGTGCGGGCTTCGGACCGCTCGAGGTCGCGACCGGCTGCGAAGAACCACAGCTTGTCCCTGAGGATGAAGCCACCAAAAGTCGCCTCGTAGGTTGTGTTGATTGTGTCTTCGCGCTCGGGCGTCAGATCGCCGGCATTACTCGACTTCCAGCTGTCGTTGCCGAGATTGGCCCGGAACGAGCCCGAGAAGCGGTTGCCGCCGGACTTGGTGAGCATGTTGACAACGCCACCCTGGAAGCGCCCGTACTCGGCCGATACGCCCGAGGTCGAGGTAGTCGTCTCCTGGACCGCATCCTCGATGTAGAGATCCAGTGCCTGGCCACGGACGTTCTCGTTCACGACCACGCCATTGATCAGATAAAGGCTCTCGAAGGTCATCGCGCCCGAAATGGAAATGTTGTTGTTCGGGCCCTCATTATTGACGCCCGGCGTCATGAGCACGGTCGATTCGAGGGTCCTCGTGGTCGGCAGCTGATCCATCAGCTCCTTGGTGTAGGTATGCTGTGATTCCGTCGAGTCCGAGACCGTCTCGAAGGCCGACGTCACCATGATCTCCTCGGCATAGCTGTCATCGAACATCTCGGCATCGACCCGGCGGCTCTGGGCGGCGGAGATCTTGATCTCGAAATCGAGGGTCTTGAAGCCGGCCAGCGCAAATGTCAGCTTGTAGTCTCCCGCTGGCAGACCGCGGAAGTTGTAATCGCCAGCCGACTCCGTGACTTCGATGCGAGTGCCCTGCATGTTGGGCGAAGTGACGGTCACGGTCACGCCCGCCTGGGCCTGACCTTCGTAGGTAACCCTTCCGGTCAAAACGCCGGTCGGATTCTGGGCCAGCAGCGGTGCCGCGACTGCGAGCATCGCCACCGCCACCAGAGTCGCAAATAGAAATCGTTTCATCTTCCTTCCTCCTTTGGAATTCTCTGCATCCTCGAAAAAATGAATTCCCCTCCTCCAGATGCCATCACCTAGGGTCGGCCTCCTTCCATTTGGAACCTTCCATCTCGACGCAACCCGACCTCTCGCTGTGCCTGAGGGTATGGTGCGTCAGAAACAATCGTCATCGTTCCGTAGTGGCAAGCAAAATCCATGCCTCAAAATCAAGGTTGTCGCGAGTTATCTTCTTGCATTGAGAAAACGTCTCGGCACGAGGCGAGGTATTCCTAATAGTAATCAGTTCAGTAACTTATGAGCATATTCTCAAGTATTTTTTCAAGGCCGTCTCATTTCCAGGCCCTCAATTGGTCATTCGTCGCGAAACCGGCATCCGAAATTCCGGACATCGTTCCACGTTCATGTCCGGCAGAGCGGATACTTCCTATACGCTGGATGAACCAAATCTCACCCGCCGGGAGGCTCCTGATCTCGATTACTGGCTACTCGAGTTCGAGGTCATGACCCGGGTTCAAGCGGCTCCGTCCCCGTCGGGCCTCCGAGCTTAGGGAGTTCATCACCGACCTCGATCCAGTTGACGTGCGTATCGTAGAAAACGTGCACTTTGGGAGGGCGGTCGATGGGCCCGTCCATGTGGGCGAGAGCAATGTGCACCTCATCGGCCCAGCGCTCGCTTGCGAAGAAGAGCGTCGAGCCGCAGCGGGAGCAGAATCCGCGGCGAGCCTCAGGAGTCGACTGGTACCAGGAAAGGTCGTCGGGCCCGGAAACAAGCTGGAAGCTCGGCCGCTCGACCCCGAACCAGGTCACGAAAGCGGCGCCATGGGCGCGGCGGCACAGCGAACAGTGGCAGTGGGCGCACCATTTCGTCGGACGTGTCACCTGGAAGCGAACGGCACCGCACAAGCAGCCTCCGGTCAGAATCGCTTTGTCAGCCATGGAAAGCCTCCGGCGGTATTGTAGAGGCTTTTGTCTTTGGAGATGCAGGATGCAAGATTCAAGATACAAGATGCGGATACAAGTTCATGAGAGGGCTTCCGAAGCGAGCCCATCTTGCATCTTGCATCTTGGATCTTGTATCCGGGCGGGCGGGAGGAAGCTAGCTCGCGCCCGCGGCAACCAAACGAGCCATGAGAGTCTCCGAGTGGGCGGCATCGATCGAGATAAAGGCAACCCCGACGTCGAAGGTGCCGTCCTCGGTCGGTTTTTCCCACACGACTCTGCCGGTGGCCTCGACCTCCTCGGCGTCGATCGTCAGCTTGAGACGAAGGTATGAATCGACACCGAGAGACTCGACGCTCGATATCATGAGACCTCCGAGCCCGATCTGCCGCACCGTTGTCTCTTCTTCCTCTTCCGCAGGGCCGACGCGGTGGATCAGCACGACGTCCTCCGCTGGAATCCTGGGGAACTGGCGCCTCGTGGGTGTGAGTTCGTCCTCAAACATGCTCGATACCTCACCCACTAGTATAACGTGTCGCCGCCCAGGGCGGCTCCACGAATGAGGAATTAGGAATGAGGAATTAGGAATGCCGCCCAACCAGCCGTGATACATGAGGGGCTGGACGGTGTTCTCCGCTGCGTTTTTCCAACAGTTTTCGACTGGTGGCGGGAGGAGGGATGGGAATTCCTAATTCCTAATTCTCAATTCCTAATTCTCAATTTCGCTGTTCGTGGTGTCCTGCACCACCTTGCCGTCACGGATCTCGATCACTCGATTGGCACGTTGCGCGAGGGCCTTGTCATGGGTCACCACCACCAGCGTGCTGCCGCCATGCCACAGTTCCTGGAGAGCGCCCATCACATCGGTCCCCGACCCGGTATCGAGGTTGCCTGTCGGCTCGTCGGCAAGCACGATATCGGGCTCCATCGCGAGGGCTCGGGCGATGGCGACACGCTGCATCTGGCCGCCGGAGAGCTCGGTCGGTTTGTGCTCGACGCGATCGGCGAGTCCCACCGACTCAAGCCGCTCGTGCGCGCGCCGCTTCCGCTCCTTGCGACCGACGCCGCCGAAGAGCATCGGCATCTCGACATTCTCGAGGGCGGAGAGCTGGGGCAGCAGATTGAAGTTCTGGAAGACGAAGCCGACGCGGCGGTTGCGAATATCCGCGAGATGGTCGCGATCGAGACCGGCCACCGTTTCGCCACTCAGCCGGTACTCACCGTCGGTCGGTGTGTCGAGACAGCCGAGCAGATTGAGGAGGGTCGATTTACCCGACCCCGAGGGCCCGACAATCGCCACGAACTCGCCCTTCTTCACCTTGATGTCGATGCCTCGGAGGGCCTCTACCTGGATCTTGCCGGTGTCATAGACCTTGGTGATTGCCCGCATGTCGATGATGTGGCCATTCGACTCGGCGGTCCCGTTCTTCTTCTTCATGGGCCAGTTCATGGTTTTCTCCCACGTCCGTGTCCGCGCCCGTGTCCGAGGGCCGGGCGGGCGGAAATTCTTAATTCCTCATTCCTGATTCCTAATTCGCTATTCATAACGCAACGTCTCTGCCGGGTCGACGGTCGCTGCCCGCCGCGCCGGAAAGTAGCCGGCGAGGATGCCGATGCCGCCGAGAATCCCAGCCGTGGCGACTGCGATCTGCCACGACAGGGTCGGTTTGCCGAGGAACTCGAGGGCCTGGTTGCCCTCGACCGGCATGAGGCCGAGGAGGATGATCAGGATCATCGCGATCACCAACCCCAGAACTCCGCCGACCAGGGTGTAAGAGAGGCCCTGCAGCACGAAGGGGCCGGTCACCCAGCCGCGGCGGGCGCCGAGCGCCATCTGCACCCCGATCTCCCGGGTCTTCTCCTTGACCACCGCATACATGATGTTGGCGACACCGATACCACCGATGAACAGGGTGAGAGCGCCGATGATGCCGAGGAAGCCCTGCAGACCGATCATGATGTTGCCCATCACCTTTGCGCCCTCGACTGTGTCCCACAGACCGGTCACCTGTTCGTCCGTAGGATCGAAGCGGTACTTGGCTGCCAACGATTCATTGAATTGTTGTCGAGCCAGCGGCATGTCCTCGGCGGTGCGCGCCTTAAAGACGATGTTGGTCAGACGTTGCTGGCCGAACTGCGCGGAAAAGGTGGTGATGGGAATGATCGCGCCGTTTTCATCGGGCCCCTTGTATGTTCCCATCTGCATCTTGTGCTGCATCACGCCGACGACCAGATAGGGAACCCGATCGACAAACATCGTCTTCCCCACCGGTTTGACCTCGCCGAAAATATCCTCAGCGAGCGCATCGCCGAGGAAGATCACACGCCGTTTGTCGCGCTCGTCGTTGGCATTGATGAAGCGACCACCGGCCTGCGGAAAGTGGTGGCGGATCTCTCCGTACTCCCAGTTGGCGCCCGTTACGCGCCCGGTGATCGTGGTCTGGCCGTAGGTCATCGAGGACGACCAGCTGGTCATCTCACCAATGACACCGGAGGCCGCGGTCATGCGCCCCCGCAGATATTCGATGTCATCCATCCTAGGGCGGATGGGACGACCTTCGGGGAGTCCCTGCCAGACCTTCGAGGTTTCGTCGGGCCACCACACGGCAATGTTCTCACCCATTCCGCGGCGGCCCTTCATGAGCTGGATCTTGAGCCCCTCGCCGAAGGACAGGAGCATGATGATGGCCACGGTGCCCCAGGCGATGGCTGCTACTGTCAACGTCGCGCGCTTGCGCTGCAACGACGAGGCCTTCAGAAACAGCTGACCCACGACCCGCCAGTCTAAGAGTCTCATAGTGCCTGCCTCCACGCCGACGCTTTCGACTGGCGGGTCGTGAATGAGGAATGAGGAATGAGGAATGAGGAATTCGCCTCCCTCCCCGCACCGACAGGCACACCACGCTGCTTCTCACCGGACAGGGTTTGATAATCAACGCGCAAAACGTTCACCTCACAACCTTGAGTGTCCGGGGTTGGGGGAGGGTGGCTCGCCATTCCTAATTCCTCATTCCTAATTCCTAATTCGCAATCACAGTTTCATCGCCACGACCGGGTCGAGGCGGGATGCGGCGCGGGCCGGGAAGTAACCGGCGATCAGACCGACCAGTCCGAGGATCGACGCGGTGAGCACCGCCAGACCCGGTGACAGCGTCGGTAGCCCGACATACTCCTCGAGGTTGGTTGGAAAGGACGAGCAGATCCCAAACGAGATCGCGAGGCCAATTCCGCCGCCGATCGCGGTCAGAATCATGGTTTCGAGCATGAATTGGCTCAGGACCGCTTTGCCGCGGGCACCGAGCGCCATTTTGATGCCGATTTCCCGCGTCCGCTCTTCGACCACCACATTCATGATGTTCGAGACACCGATACCACCGACGATCAGGGTCAGAACGCCCATGATGCCAAGGAAGATCTGGAATCCGAGCATAAAGGCATCCATAAAGACGAACATGTCGGTGGTGTCCCACAGCTGGACCGCCTGGTCGTCGTCCGGATGAAACCGAAGTCGGCTGCTCAGAGCCGCCCGGACCTGGAGGTTCAGGGCCTCGTTGAGGTCGGGGGTCGGCGCTTTATAAATGAAATTGTCGACATATTTCTGGCCGGTGATGGCGCGGAAGGTCGACTCCGGAACGATCACCTTGGAGTGATCGCGACCCGAGTAGGAGGAATCCTGCTCCTTGGGCTGGAGGATCCCGACCACGAGAAATGGCGAGCCGTGGAGCATGACCGTCTCGCCGACCGCTTCCTGGGTGCCAAAGAGATCGTCCGCCAGCTCGTTGCCGACAAAGGCAACCCGTCGCCGCTGCGTGACATCGAGGTCGTTGATGAAGCGCCCGCCAACCGCCGGTATCATGTTGCGCATGGCGCCGTAGGCCGGGGCCACGCCGGACACGGAGACCGAACGTTGCCGTTCGCCATACCGGGCAATCAGGCTGTCCGAGTACTCGCCCGAGATGCCGTCGATGAGTTCGACCTGCGCCTTCAGGTACTGGATGTCCTCTTCCATCATCCGCATCCGGCGCCCCTTGCCGAGGCCCTCATAGACCATCGAGGTCCGCATCGGCCATGCGATGACGATGCGATCACCGAGACCGGCAACACTCTTGATCATCTGCCGGTGGAGGCCATGGCCAAAGGCAAGCAGAAGGCTCACCGCCACCGTCCCCCAGATGATCCCGAAGGTGGTGAGGAAGGTGCGCAGCTTCTGGCTCCACAGATCGCGGGCCAGCTGCCGGAAGAAAGACCCGAAACCGGTCACAGCAGTTTCCGCCCGAGTGTTGAGTTTTGAGTTTTGAGTTTTGAGTTAATTCCCCACCCACCCTCAGTATTCGTTAGGAGGGCCGCTGAAAATCCGAAATCCGAAATCCGAAATCCGAAATTTCCCATCAGGAGATTTCCTTCGGTGGCCGTTGGATGATCTGCTCACCCTCGGCAACACCGGAGACGATCTCGACGTTAAGGCCATCGGAGAGTCCCAGCTCGACCTCGAG
>Ga0316187_10002097_pt1 | contig 17446 bp, 12 predicted proteins | sample CroRivburrow1_MG_FD_204927 | JGI IMG/M metagenome (GOLD analysis project Ga0316187, IMG submission 204927) | Coastal sediment microbial communities from Maine, United States - Cross River worm burrow 1 | ecosystem: Environmental > Aquatic > Marine > Coastal > Sediment | place: USA: Maine...
CGCCGCCATGGGCAGCTACCTGCAGGCGCGCCGTTGCGCCGGGCGCTGGTTGCTGCGCATGGAGGACCACGACCGCCCGCGCGAAGTGCCCGGCGCCGCGCGGCGCATCATCGCCAGCCTGCGCGCGCACGGCTTCGAGTGGGACGGGCCGGTGGTTTGTCAATCGCAGCGCGGAGAAGGCTACGAGCGCGCGCTGCGCCACCTGCAAAGCGCCGGGCTCGTGTACAACTGCCGCTGTTCGCGACGCCAGTTGCGCGACAGCGCACGCCACGCCTCCTGCGGTCCCATCTACCCCGGCACCTGCCGCCAGCTGGATCTGCCAGACGGCGACGCCGCGCTGCGCCTGCGGGTCGCTGGCGAGATCGCCTTCGACGACGCCCTGCTGGGTCGCTATAGCCAGGATCTATCCGCCGAGCTGGGCGATTTCGTGCTGCACCGCCGCGACGGCTGCTACGCCTACCAACTGGTGGTGGTGGTCGACGACGCGCTGCAGGGCGTCACCGAGGTGGTGCGCGGCGCCGATCTGCTGGACAACACGCCGCGACAGATCTACCTGCAGCGCTGCCTCGGCCTGCCGACGCCACGCTATCTGCACCTGCCGGTGGCCAACAACGCCGCCGGCGAGAAGCTCAGCAAGCAGACCTTCGCCCCTGCCCTCGACGACGCCGACCCTCTACCGGCGCTGCGCCGGGCCTGGGCCTTTCTCGGTCAGGGCGAGCTGCGCGTCGGCAGCATCGATGCTTTCTGGCGCGCGGCGCTGCGCGACTGGCGCTGCGAGCGGCTGCCGCGGGCGCGCTCGCTCCCCGCTCCGCGGCAAGACAGCGCAGGCGACTGAGCGAGACGGGCTGCCGCAGCACCTGTCCGGGGTGACATTTACGTTACGTTTGGTAACAATGATCGCTCGCACCGCGCCTGCTCGCGCGGCGCATCGCCACTTCGGGGCAAGCAATGCCGGAATCCAGAAACAGCCGCAACGGACGTGATCGCGTGCTTCTGCTGCTGCTGTTCGCGCTGTTCCTGTTCGCCTCGCCTTTCGCCGGGTGGTGGGCCTCGTCGCAGCTGCCCTGGCACTTCCCCTTCACCCTGTGGTTGCTGCTCATCGCGCTGGTGGCGGCCAACCAGTTTCTGGGCCGGCGGCGGTGACCCTCGAACTCTGGGAGCTGTTTCTCGCCGCGCTGGCCTATCTGGCGGCGCTGTTTCTGGTCGCCTATTCCGCCGAGCGCGGCAGCATCCCGGCGCGCATCGTCGCACATCCGCTGACCTACACCCTGTCGCTGGGCGTCTACGCCACCTCGTGGAGCTACTATGGCAGCGTCGGCCTGGCACAGAGCGGCGGCTACAATTTTCTGACCATCTACATCGGCGTCACCATCGCCTTCATCTTCGCGCCGACGCTGGGCCAGCGGGTGCTGCAGATCACGCGCGACTACCAGCTGTCCTCGCTGGCCGATCTTTTCGCCTTCCGCTACCGCGGCCAGGCCACCGGTTCTCTGGTCACTCTGTTCATGCTGTTCGGGGTGATGCCCTACATCGCGCTGCAGATCCGCGCGGTGGCCGAGTCGATCCGCACCATCACTCAGGAAGCGCCACCGGAGATCATCGCGCTGGTGTTCTGCATCACCCTGACGGTGTTCGCGATCCTCTTCGGTGCGCGGCACATCACCCCGCGCGACAAGCACGAGGGGCTGGTGGCGGCGATTGCTTTTGAATCGGCGGTCAAGCTGATCGCCCTGCTCAGCGTCGGCGCCTTCGCCGTCTGGGGGGTATTCGGCGGGCTCGATGAGCTGGACGCCTGGCTGCAGGTGCGCCCGGAAGCGCTGGACGCCCTCTACCGCCCGGTGATCGAAGGCCCCTGGGTGACGCTGCTGTTCCTCGCTTTCTGCGCTGCCTTCCTGCTGCCGCGCCAGTTCCACATGACCTTCACCGAGAATCTGGCACCGAACGCCCTGGGCACGGCGAGCTGGGTATTTCCCATCTATCTGCTGCTGCTCAACCTGCCCATCGTGCCGATTCTCTGGGCCGGCCAGCACCTCGGCGTGACCACCAGCGCGGACTTCTACCCGCTGGGCATAGCCCTGCAGCACGGCCACGGCGCGCTGGCCCTGTTGACCTTCATCGGCGGCATCTCCGCGGCCAGCGCGATGGTCATCGTCACCACGCTGGCGCTGGGCTCGATGTGCCTCAACCACCTGGTGTTGCCGGCCAGCCTGGTGTCGTCCCACGCGCAGACCGATCTGTACCGCTGGATCCTCTGGGGCAAGCGCATCGTCATCGCCGCGATCATCGCCGCCGGCTACGCTTTCTACCGCCTGGTGGTGCGCGACGAGGGCCTGGTCGAGCTGGGGCTGATCTCCTTTGTCGCCATCGCCCAACTGCTGCCCGGGCTGGTAGGGCTGCTGTTCTGGCCGCGCGCCAACCGGGTGGGCTTTCTCGCCGGGCTGATGGGCGGCGCACTGGCCTGGTTCGGCATGCTCATCGTACCGCTGCTGGTCAACGCCAAGGTGCTCTCCGAGGGCGTCGAGGTGAGCGGTCTGCTGACCAGTGAAGGGGGCAACATCTGGACCGCGGCGACCTTCTGGTCGCTGGCCGCCAACAGCCTGTTGTTCGTCGCCGGCTCACTGCTCGGCGAGCGCAGCGCCGAGGAGGTCGAAGCCGCCGAGATCTGCACCCAGGGCGATCTCAAACCGCTCAGCGGCGAGGTCACCGAAACCTCGCCGACCCAGTTCCAGCGCCAGCTCAGCGAGGTGATGGGCGCCAAGGCGGGCAAAGCCGAGGTGGTGCGCGCGCTGGACGAATTGCAGCTGGATCTGCACGAGGAGCGCCCCGCCGAGCTGCGCCGCCTGCGCGAGCGCATCGAGCGCAACCTCTCCGGCCTGCTCGGCCCGGTGCTGGCGCAGCTGATCGTCGACAACCGCCTGCGCCTGCGGCACAAATCTCAGGTGGCGATGGCCGAGTCGATCCGCTTCATGGAAGAGCGCCTGGAGGATTCGCGCACCCAGTTGCGCGGTGCGGTGCGCGCCCTCGATGACCTGCGCCGCTACCACCGCGATGTGCTCCACGAGCTGCCCATCGGCGTCTGCTCGGTTTCCGGCGGCGGCGAGATCCTGATCTGGAACTCGGCCGTGCGCCTGCTCTGCGGCATCGACAGTCGCCAGGCGCTGGGCCGCAATCTGGCGCGCCTGCCGAGCCCCTGGGGCAAGCTGCTGGCGGACTTCGCCGCCTCCGATGATCTGCACCGCGTCAAGGAGCAGCTGCGCTTCGGCGAGCGCCTCTACAGCTTCAACCTGCACAAGGCGGAGATCGCCGCCAGCGTCGGCGAGTTGCAGGAGGCCGGCGGGCTGGTGATCCTGGTCGAAGACCGCACCGAGCTGGATACCCTGGAGGCCGAGCTGTCCCACGCCGCGCGCCTCGCCTCCATCGGCCGCTTCGCCGCCGGCGTGGCCCACGAGATCGGCAACCCGCTGACCGGCATCGACAGCATCGTGCAGAACATGCAGTACGACGTGCAGAACCTGCCCGACTGCGACGAGCGCCACGAGCTGCTGCAGGCGGCGCGCGACGTGCGCCAGCAGGGGCAGCGCATCGGCACGATCGTCAAGTCGCTACTCGCCTTCTCCCACGGCGAAACCCTCGGCGCCCACGACTGCGAGCCCTTCGCGGTGAGCGACTGCATCGACGAGGCAGTGCGCCTGGTGGGCCTGTCGAACACCGGCAAGCAGGTGCAGATCGACGTCAGCGGCGGTGCCGGGATGATCCTCACCGCGGATCGCCAGCGCATCCTGCAGGTGCTGGTCAACCTGCTCTCCAACGCCTGCGACGCCTCGCCGCCGGGCGGTCACGTCGAGGTGCACTGCGGGCGCGACGGCGAATACCTGTCGCTGCAGATTTCGGACCGCGGTTGCGGCATCCCGGAGGAACAGCGCCAGCGCATCTTCGAGCCCTTTTTCACCACCAAGAAGGTCGGCGAAGGCACCGGGCTCGGACTGCCGTTGGCGCACTCGATCATCGAGGACCACGACGGCCAGCTCACCGTGTACAACCGCGCCGACGGTGGCACGCGGGTCATCGTCCGCCTGCCGCTGACGCCACCACAGAAAAACGCCCGTGGAGAGATCGCGTGAGCCGACTGCTGCTGCTCGAAGACGAAGAGGTCATCCGCACCCAGCTGCGCCGCCTGCTGGAGCGCAACGGCTACGAGGTGGCCGAGGCCGGTGCACTGGATGAGGCGCTGGCCCACGGCGTGGACAACTTCGATCTGGTGCTCGCCGATCTGCGCCTGCCCGGCGAACCGGGCACGGCGATCATCCAGCAGGCCGGCGAAGTGCCGGTGATCATCATGACCAGCTACGCCAGCGTGCGCTCGGCGGTGGAGTCCATGCAACAGGGCGCCTACGACTACATCTCCAAGCCCTTCGACCACGATGAGTTGTTGCTGCTGGTGGCGCGCACCCTCAAACAGAGCCGCCTGCAGCGCCAGAACGCGGCGCTCAAGCACGATCTGCAACGCGACTATCCGGTCGGTGGCATGGTCGGCAGCTGCGCTGCCATGCGCACCGTGTTCGAGCACATCCAGCGCGTCGCCCCGGTGGACATGACGGTGCTGATCACCGGTGAATCCGGCACCGGCAAGGAGCTGGTGGCGCGCGCCGTGCACGAGGAAAGCCTGCGCGCCGAAGGGCCGCTGATCGCGGTCAACTGCGCGGCGATTCCGGAGGGTTTGATCGAGTCCGAGCTGTTCGGTCACGAAAAGGGCGCCTTCACCGGCGCGCACAACAAGCGCGAGGGCATGGCCGAGGCGGCCAACGCTGGCACCCTGTTTCTCGACGAGATCGGCGAGCTGCCGCTGTCCGCCCAGGCGCGCCTGTTGCGCCTGCTGCAGGACAACGAAATCCGCCCGGTGGGCGCCTCGCACAGTAAACGGGTGGACATCCGCCTGGTGGCGGCGACCAACCGCGACATGCCGCGCCAGGTCGAGGACGGCGCTTTTCGCGAGGATCTCTTCTATCGCCTGCGGGTGATGGAGATCGCCCTGCCGCCGCTGCGCGAGCGCGGCGAGGACGTGATCGAACTGGCCGGGTATCTGCTCGACAAGGCCTGCAAAAAGCTCAACCGGCAGCCCCTCGCCTTCTCCGACGACGGCCGCGCGGCGATTGCCGGCTACACCTGGCCGGGCAATGTGCGCGAACTGCAGAACGCCATCGAGCGCAGCGTGATCCTCTGCGACGACAGCCTGGTGGACGCCGCACACCTCGGCCTGCCGGCCGCCGGTGGCGCACGTCGCACCCCGCCGGGGAAGGTCGACGCGCAGATGAGCCTGGACGAATACTTTCGCCACTTTGTGACCAGCAACCAGGGCAGCATGACCGAGACCGAGCTGGCGCAGCGCCTCGGCATCAGCCGCAAATCGCTTTGGGAGCGCCGCCAGCGGATGAATCTGCCGCGCGGATGAGGGGCGCAGGGAGCCGGCCGACACCGCCCGGCGCGGCCGCCGACGCGCTTTGCAATGCGCGGCGCGCGATCGTCGCGCCAGGTCGCCGCGAGGGCCGCAGCCGACACCGCGGCGAGGGCTTGCGCTGGTCTGGCGGTGGGGGCTGCGGTGGGTATCGACCCGCCGCGGCGAGGCCGACGCCTATTGGCGCCGCCTGAAATATTAATTGCAACTCGCTGTTTTAATATACATTTTTTTCACGGTCGCGATTTACAGCGGTTGCAAAAACCAGAACGAGCACCCCGTCGCCGTGTGCCGTGGGTGACTTGTCGGCATCGTCGATCCGCGCATCGCCGCGCTACCGCCCGCCAGCCCTGCGGGCGCCGCCCGATCCGCTGTAGCTGTGAGGAGTATCAATGGATGGGAAGTTGATCTGGCTGTTGGTGTTCGTAGCGCTGTACTGGGGCTACTGCATTTTCTGTGGCGTCAAGAGTGCCGCCACCTCGCGAACCGCCACGGACTACTTCATCGCCGGGCGCAGCATCGGTCTGTGGGTGTTCATCCTCGCCGCCACCGCGACCTCCTTCTCCGGCTGGACCTTCATGGGCCACCCAGGCGCCATCTACAAGGATGGCTTCCAATACGCCTACGCCTCATTTTGCGCGATCACCATCCCCTTCACCGGGGTGATATTCCTCAAGCGCCAGTGGATGCTCGGCAAGCACTTCGGCTTCGTCACCCCCGGCGAGATGTTTGCCGCCTACTTCCGCTCCGATCTCATCCGTCTGCTGGTCGTACTGGTGGCGCTGGTGTTCTCCGTGCCCTATCTGGGGCTGCAGCTGCGCGCTTCGGGTTTTCTGTTCAACGCGCTGACCGACGGCGCGCTGAGCGCCGAGGCGGGCATGTGGATGCTGTCGCTGGTGGTGGCCATCTACATCGCCTCTGGCGGCCTGCGCGCGGTGGCCTACGTGGACACCATACAGGCGGTCCTGCTGGCTATCGGCTTCATCACCGTGGGCATCACTTCGCTAACCTACGTCGGCGGCTGGGGCGCGCTGAATGACGGCATCGCCGCGCTGGCGCTGATCGATGACAAGCTGACCCCGGAGGGCTACTCGCACTACGTGGCGATTCCCGGGGTGATCCAGCAGATCGACGGGCTGGACCTGGGCGATCCGGGCGGCGGTCACTGGGGTGGCGTGATGCTGCTCACCTACCTGTTCGCGCTGATGGGCATCCAGGCCGCGCCGGCGTTTTCCATGTGGGCCTTCGCCAATCGCTCGCCGGAGCCCTTCGCCCCCCAGCAGGTGTGGGCCTCGTCGCTGTTCATCGGCTTGCTGCTGATGCTGTTCGCCACGTTTCAGGGCATAGGTGGCCACTTTCTCGGTGCCGATGTGGCCATGAACGCGGCGCACCCGGAGCTGGTCAACGATGTCATGAGTCTCGGCCTTGGCGGCGTCGATCTGATGCAGTTCGAGGGTGCGCAGGGGGCGCTGGTGCCGCAGCTGATCCAGTTGATGTCCGACGCCGCGCCCTGGTTCGTCGGCCTGCTGGCGGTGTGCGCACTGGCGGCGATGCAGTCCACCGGCGCCAGCTACATATCGACCTTCGGCGCCATGCTGACCCGCGACGTGATCAAGCGCTTCATCCTCCCCGACGCCAGCCACGCCCAGCAGAAGCTGTTCGGCCGTATCGGCGTGATCGGCGTGGTGGTCGCCGCGCTGGTGGTCGCCACCGTCACTTCGGACGCGCTGGTGCTGCTCGGCGGCCTGGCGATGGCCTACGGATTCCAGATGTTTCCGGCGCTGATCGCCATTTGCTGGTGGCCCTTCCTCACCCGCCAGGGCGTGGTGATCGGGCTGATCGCCGGGCTGATCGCGGTGACCCTCACCGAGAGCATCGGCGCCGCGCTGCTGCCCTGGGGCCGCTGGCCGCTGGCCATCCACTCCGCCGGCTGGGGCATCATCTGCAACCTGGGGCTGGCGATACTCGTCTCGCTGCTCACCCAGAACGAGAGCGAGCTGCGCCACAAAATGGCCTTCCACAGCTTTCTGCGCGAACACGACAGCCTGCCCGAACACAAGAAAGGCATGGTGCCGGCGGCCTGGATCATCACCATTCTCTGGTTCTTCTTCGCCATCGGTCCGGGCGCGGTGGTCGGCAACGACATCTTCGGCGACCCCATGAATGCCGAGAGCTGGCTGTTCGGCATGCCTTCGATCTGGGCCTGGCAGCTGCTGTGGTGGGCGCTGGGTGTGTGCATGATGTGGTTTCTGGCCTACCGCATGGAGCTGGCCACGGTGCCGAAGGGCCAGATCGAGGCGCTGGTCGACGACGTCGGCGACCGCCGCGCCGGCATTGAGGCCACAGGCTAGCCACTCGTGAATACCCGGAGCTGGGCACGTATCGAACAGCTGCCGCCGGCGGTGCATTGAATGGCTGACGGCGCCATCGACGAGCGTCCCTACCGCGCCCTGCGCGGCGTGGCATTCGCGCTGGGTGCGCTGTTTGCCGCCTGGAGTCTGTACGACTACCTGGCCACGCGCGATCCACAAAGCGCCGCCTACGCTGCCGCCGAACGGCACTTCGAAGACGCTCGCTACGCGGAGGCGCTCGACGCCTTCCGCGCGCTTTCCCGCCAGCTGCCGCGAGAGGCCGCACCTTTGCGCGGTGCGGCGCGCAGCCTGCTGCAACTGGGCGAGCTGGATGCCGCGCTGACGGCCTACGACCGCGCCATCCGGCTCGACCCCGACTTCGCCGCCGCCTACGCCAACCGCGGCGTGCTACACGACCGCGCCGGTCGCTACCGCGAGGCGATCGCCGACTACGAGCGCGCCGTGCAGCTGGACGCGCGCACCGACGAAGGTCCGGGCTGGTTGACCCGTTTCCTGCGCAATGAGACGCACCCGGCGCCGACCATCGGGCAGCGCGCCGCCTATCTGCGCGCGGAGCTGGTCAAGCCGCCGGAAGAGCGCTTGCTCAGGGTGCCGGAACTGGATGATCGACAGCGAAGCTACCAGCCCTGAACACCGCTTGGCACAGTGCCGCAGGCAGCTAGAAGACGCCGATCACATCGACCAGCAGAAAGCGCAGGCAGAACAACAGGGCGATGCTGCCGAACAGTAGATGGCCGATGTCGCCCCGCCCCTCGTCGTCGCGGCGGGAGATGCCGTGCCAGGCGATGAAGGCGGTGACAAGGACCAGCAGATAATTCACGGGATCGCTGGACAAGAGGGGCTTCCGGTTCATTTTGCATCGCATTATAAACGGCCAAAATCCGCTCTCACAGCAGTGCCGCCCGGCCAGAAAGCAACACGTCAGGATTGCACAAAGCCCCTGTTCTATGGCATTTATAAAGGAGCTGACGAGGTTATCACCACAAATCGAACCTTGCTGGCGACACGAAAACTCCACGCATCCGCTCAGTGTGCAGTGCAACATCACGGCGTTTTCGACCCGGGGGCAGCAGGGGTCGGAGCGGCGATGGCAGACCGGGGCAAAGCCTCGCATCAAGGGTGCGAAGCACCGCCCGCACAGCGGCGCCGGCAGCACCGCCGCCGCGTCGGTCGCCAGGGCGAGGCAAAAACAGAAATCACTCCCAGGAGGCAACAAATCCATGTCAGAGATCAAGACCTATCCCGTACCCGCCGAAGTCGCGGCGCAGGCACATCTCAACAACGATCAGTATCTGGAGATGTACCAGCGTTCCCTCGACGACTCCGACGGCTTCTGGGCGGAACAGGCACAACGCTTCCTCGACTGGCGCAAGCCTTGGGACAAGGTTCAGGAGTGGGACTTCAACAAGGCGGAAATCGCCTGGTTCACAGGTGGCAAGCTGAACGTCTCCGAGAACTGCCTCGATCGCCATCTCGAGACCCGCGGCGATCAGGTCGCGATCATCTGGGAGAGCGATGACCCCAACGAGGACTGCAAGATCACCTATCGCGAACTGCACAAGGAAGTCTGCAAGTTCGCCAATGTGCTCAAGGCCAACGGCGCCCAAAAGGGCGACCGCATCTGCCTCTATATGCCGATGATCCCCGAAGCCGCGGTGGCCATGCTGGCCTGCGCGCGCATCGGCGCGATGCACTCCATCGTCTTCGGCGGCTTCTCGCCGGAAGCGCTGCGCGACCGCCTCAACGACGCCGAGTGCAAGATCATCATCACCTCCGACCAGAGCCTGCGCGGCGGCAAAAAGGTGCCGCTCAAGGCCAATGCCGACAAGGCCTGCGAAAACGCGCCGAGCGTCGAGACCATGCTCGTCGTGCAGCGTGGCGGCGAGCCGGTGGCGTGGGCCGAGGGCCGCGACGTCTGGTATCACGAAGCCATGGCCAGCGCCTCCAGCGACTGCCCGGCCGAGGAGATGGACGCCGAGGATCCGCTGTTCATCCTCTACACCTCCGGTTCCACCGGCAAGCCGAAGGGCGTGCTGCACACCAGCGGCGGCTACCTGCTGTACGCGGCGATGACCCACAAGTACGTCTTCGACTACCACGACGGCGACATCTACTGGTGCACCGCGGACGTCGGCTGGGTCACCGGGCACAGCTACATCGTCTATGGCCCGCTGGCCAACGGCGCCACCACGCTGATGTTCGAGGGCGTGCCGACCTACCCCGATGCCGGGCGTTTCTGGCAGGTCTGCGAAAAGCACAAGGTCAACATCTTCTACACCGCGCCGACCGCGATCCGCGCGCTGATGGGCCAGGGCGACGACTTTGTCGCCCAGCACGATCTCTCCGACCTGCGCCTGCTGGGATCGGTGGGCGAGCCGATCAACCCGGAAGCCTGGGAGTGGTACCACCGCGTGGTCGGCAATCACAACTGCCCGATCGTCGACACCTGGTGGCAGACCGAGACCGGCGGCATCCTGATCACCCCGCTGCCCGGCGCCACCGCGCTCAAGCCGGGTTCCGCCACGCAGCCCTTCTTCGGCATCGAGCCGGCGTTGGTGGATGACAAGGGCGTCGAACTGGAGGGTGCCACCGAGGGCAACCTGATCATCAAGCGCTCCTGGCCGGGGCAGATGCGCACGGTGTACAAAAACCCGCAGCGCTTCTACGAGACCTACTTCCAGATGTATCCGGGCAACTACTTTTCCGGCGACGGCGCGCGCCGCGACGAGGATGGTTACTACTGGATCACCGGCCGCGTCGACGACGTGATCAACGTCTCCGGCCACCGCATGGGCACCGCCGAGGTCGAATCCGCACTGGTGCTGCACGAGGCGGTCGCCGAAGCCGCCGTGGTCGGCTACCCCCACGACATCAAGGGCCAGGGCATCTATGCCTACGTGACCCTGATGAGCGGTGTCGAACCGAGCGAAGAACTGCGCAAAGACCTGGTAAAACACGTGCGCGGCGAGATCGGCCCGATCGCCACTCCGGACGTCATCCAGTGGGCCCCGGGCCTGCCGAAGACCCGTTCCGGCAAGATCATGCGCCGCATCCTGCGCAAGATTGCCGAGAACGAGCTGGGCAGCCTGGGCGATACCTCGACCCTCGCCGATCCGGCCGTGGTCGACGATCTGGTCGACAACCGCGCGGTCAAGTAGCCCCGCGGTCGAGCGCCGAGAAAAGCCCCGACGCCGTGGCGTCGGGGCTTTTTTTTGACCGCAGATACCGCGGCCGAACGGAGCCGGATACGGCCCGACTCAGCCGATGGCGTTCAGCCCGGAAGCCAGATCGGCGCAGATATCATCGACGCCCTCCAGCCCGACAGCGACGCGGATCAGCCCCTCACCGATACCGGCCAGGGCGCGCTGCGCGGCGCTGATACGCCCGTGGGTGGTGCTCGCCGGGTGGGTGATGGTGGTCTTGGCGTCGCCCAGATTGGCGGTGATCGACAGCAGCCGCGTGGCGTCGATCACCTGCCAGGCCGCGGCGCGTCCACCGCGCACTTCAAAGGACAGCACGCCGCCGAAATCGCGCTGCTGGCGTCGCGCCAGAGCGTGCTGCGGATGGCTGGCGAGGCCGGGGTAGTGAACCCGCTGCACCGCCGGCTGCGCCAGCAGCCACTCGGCCAGCGCCGTGGCGTTGGCACTGTGCGCACGCATGCGCAGCTCCAGCGTCTCCAGCCCCTTGAGGAACACCCAGGCGTTGAACGGGCTCATGGTCGGCCCGGCGGTGCGCAGAAAGCCGTGCACCTGGCGGCCGACGCGCTCGGCATCGCCAACCACCGCACCGCCGAGGCAGCGCCCCTGGCCGTCGATGTACTTGGTCGCCGAGTGCACGACGATGTGCGCGCCGAGATCCAGCGGGCGCTGCAGCGCGGAGGTACAGAAGCAATTGTCGATCACCAACAGCACGTCGCGCTCGCGCGCCAGCTCGGCCAGCGCGGCGATGTCGCACAGCTCGGTGAGCGGATTGCTCGGCGTCTCGCAAAACAGCATGCGCGTCGCCGGGGTGATCGCCGCGCGCCAGGCGTCGATGTCGGCCAGCGGCACGTAGCTGGTGTTGATGCCACAGCGGCCGAGGTAGTTGTTGAACAGATTGATGGTCGAGCCGAACAGGCTGCTGGCGGCGACGATATGCTCGCCCTGCCTGAGCTGTGACAGACAGGTGGCGAGGATCGCCGACATGCCCGAGGCGGTGGCGATGCAGGCTTCGCCACCCTCCAGCACGGCGAGACGCTCCTGAAAGCAGCGCACCGTGGGGTTGGTGAAGCGCGAGTAGATGTTGCCCGCTTGCTCCTCGGCAAAGCGCGCCGCGGCTTGCGCGGCGCTGTCGAAGACGAAGCTGGACGTGGTGAAAATCGCCTCGCCCTGTTCACCCTCGGCGCTGCGCCGATGGCCGGCGCGCACCGCCTGGGTGCGCGGTGAGTATTGTTGCCAGTCGCTGTCTTTCATGCTGATCCCGTATCTCTATGCCCCTTGGAACGGCCGTCCTGGCGATCGATCCGGCCGGGGCGCGGGCACAAAAAAACCCGCGTCCAGCTGGAGCGGGCCCGGTCTGCATCCGGCTCGCTTTAGCAGCATTTCTAGAGCGCCCGCAAGCTGAACTTCAAATCGGCGCTGGCCGCACGACCGGGACGAACCGGCCGCTGTGGCAGGCGGCCATGCTAGGAGCGCCGCTGGGGAGTGTCAAGCCGCCGCCGGACGGCTCGCCGCTGCCCAACCGCGACGGGCGCTCCGGTGGCCCGGCACACGGCCGCGGCGCTCAAGGCGCGACACCGCGCGCCGCTACCGGGGCGGTCAGGTACAGCCAGAGACCTCGGCGATATCAGCCATGCTTAATTTCTTCCGCAGGAAGGCCGCATCGCAGCACACCAAGCGGCAACCCAGCCAGTCGCTGCCGGACGCCGTGAAACGTGGCTGGATTCCAGTGGCCGATCTGCGCGCGGGAATGATGGTCACCGAGCTGGATCGCCCCTGGGAGGAGACGCCCTTCCTCTTCCAGCGCTTCACGGTCAACACCCCGGCGGAGATCGCTCAGGTGCAGCGCATCTGCGAGCGCGTCCACGTGGAGTACCGCAAGGACCAGCTGCGCCGCCAGCTGCGCCCGCCACCGGCCAGCCTGGGGCAAATGGCGAAGGACATCGACACCGTCGGCAATGTCTTCGACCGCGCCCGGCAGAGCACGAGTGAGCTATTCAACGAGCTGCGACTGACCAACAGCCTGAATGCGCAGGAGGTGTCCGAGGTGGTCGACGACTGCGTCGATCAAGTGCTGCACAACCGCGACGCCGCCGCCTGGCTGAACCACATCCGCGAGCACAGCGCCGGGCTCGCCGAGCACGCCCTGGGCTGCATGACCGTGGCGGTGATCATCGGCAGCGAGGACAACCTGCTTCGCTCGGAATTGCGCGATCTGGCCACCTGCGCCCTGCTGCATGACGTCGGCAAGACCCGCCTGCCGACACCGACGACCCCCGCGCACCGCCTGCAGGGCGAGGAATTGGCGCACTACCGCAGCCACGTCAACCACGGCCGCGACATCCTGCTCTCCAGCCGCGAACTCTACGCCGGCGCCGCCGACGTGGCTTTCAGCCACCACGAGCGCGTCGACGGCAGCGGATTCCCGCGCGGCCTCGACGCCGAGCGAATTCCGCGCTACGCCAAAATCGTCGCCATCGCCAACCGCTACAACCACCTGCTGCACCCGGACGACGAGGAGCCCTGCCCGCCAACCCGCGCCCTGCGCCAGCTCTACGCCGAGCGAGACACCGCACTGGACGCGGTGCTGGTGGATCGGCTAATCGCCGCGATCGGCGTCTACCCGCCGGGCAGCATCGTGGAAATGGACAATGGCGAGGTGGCTCTGGTGCTCGCCAGCAACCCGCTCGACCGTCTCAACCCGCGGATCATCATCGTCCTCGATAGCGACAAGCAGGCCGCCCGCCAACGGGTGCTCGACCTCAGCCTGCAGCCCGGCGACGATGCCGGTCGCCGCTATGCCATCGGGTGCGGCCTCGCCGACGGCAGCTACGGCATCCAGCTGGAGGACTTCCTCCGCGCCGGCCTGCGCATCGAGGGCTCCGCCCCCGATCAGTAGCCGCGGCACACTCGGCGCCGCCACTGCGGCCGGGCCATCGACCCGGCTGCATCCGCCAGCCAGCCCCGCTCAGCCCTGCGGATCGGCGATGATCAGCACCGCCTCGCCCTCCTCCACCTCATCGAACAGCGCGATCACATCGGCATTGGCCATGCGCACGCAGCCGATCGACGCCGGATGGCCGAGGGCGCCCTCCTGCGCGGTGCCGTGGATGTAGATGTAGCGCGCGTGGCTGTCGCAGCATTTGCCGGCCGCATCCCGCCCGGCGTTGTGACCCGGCTGCAGGCCGCGCAACCAGAGGATGCGCGAGGTGATCGGATCGCCCGCCGCCGGCGTCGCGCCGCCTTCGATGCGGGCGATGCGCCCCTGTGCGCGGCGACCGACGAAGATCTCGCCGGACGCCGCGCCGGCGCCGATCTTCTGCGCGATGCAGTGCAGACCATCGGGGCTGCGCTGACTGCCCTCGCTACAGCCGATGCCGTAGCGCGAGGTGGAGACCGGATATACCGCGGTGATACGCCGCTGGCGCAAGCGGTACAAGCGCTGTGCGTCGACGCGCACCAGCAGCGCCGCCGGCGCGGCCAGCGCCGGCCAGCGCGCCAGCAGCGGGGCGAGCCAGTGCGGCGCGTCGCCGGTGCTCATCGCGGGCTCAATCGGGCAATGCTCAGGCGGTCTGCACGCCGCCAATCTGGTCGCCACCGGTATCGTCCGCGGGTCCGTCGGCACCGTCGTCGTCCGCATCGTCAGCGCCGCGTCCCGACTCGGACGGCAGCGCCTTGGCACTGTCGCGCCGGCGGTCCTGCAGGTCCTGCAGGTAGTCGATGCTGACGTCGCCGGTGATGTACTCGCCGTTGAAGCAGCAAGTCTCGAAGACATCGATGCTCGGGTTGCCGAAACGCACCGACTCGATCAGGTCGTCGAGATCCTGATAGAACAGGCGGTCGCAGCCGATGGCCGCGGTGATCTGCTGCAACGTGCGGCCGTGGGCGATCAGCTCATCGGCGGCGGGCATGTCGATGCCGTAGACGTTGGGGTACTTCACCGGCGGCGCGGCGGAGGCCAGGTAGACGCGTCGCGCGCCGGCGTCGCGGGCCATTTCGACGATCTGCTCGGAGGTGGTGCCGCGGACGATGGAGTCATCGACCAGCAGCACGTTCTTGCCGGCGAATTCGAGATCGATGGCGTTGAGCTTCTGGCGCACCGATTTCTTGCGGATGGTCTGCCCCGGCATGATGAAGGTGCGGCCGATGTAGCGATTCTTGATGAAGCCCTCGCGGTATTTCACGCCGAGGTGGAAGGCCAGCTCCAGCGCCGAGGTGCGGCTGGTGTCGGGAATCGGGATGACCACGTCGATGTCGTTGTCCGGCCATTCGCGCTTGATTTTCTGCGCCAGCTTCTCGCCCATGCGCAGGCGCGATTTGTACACCGAGATCTCGTCGATGATCGAATCCGGACGGGCGAAATAGACGAATTCGAAAATGCACGGCGCCAGCTGCGGCGACTCGGCGCACTGGCGCGCGTGCAGGCTACCGTCGGCCTCGATGTAGATCGCCTCGCCGGGCTGCAGATTGCGCACCACCTCGAAACCGAGGCCGCTGATGGCGACGCTCTCCGAGGCGACGATGTACTCGGTGCCGGCGGCGCTCTGGCGCTTGCCGAGCAGCGCCGGACGGATGCCGTAGGGATCGCGAAAGGCGAACACGCCGCGCCCGGCGATCATGCCGATCACCGCGTAGCCGCCGCGGCAGCGACGGTGTACGGCGGCCACCGCGTCGAAGATCTGCTGCGACTGCAAGCGGGTGTCGACGATGCGCCCCTGCAACTCGTGGGCGAAGACGTTGAGCAACACCTCGGAATCGGAGCTGGTGTTGATGTGGCGCAGATCGGATTCGAACAGCTCGCGGGCCAGTGCCGCGGCGTTGGTCAGGTTGCCGTTGTGCGCCAGGGTGATGCCGTAGGGCGAGTTGACGTAGAAGGGCTGCGATTCCAAGGAGCTGGTCGAACCCGCGGTGGGGTAGCGCACATGGCCAATGCCCATGTGGCCGGTCAAACGCTGCATGTGCTGGCTGCGGAACACATCGCGCACCATGCCCAGCGCCTTGCGCATGTTGATCCGCCCGCCGTCGCTGGTGGCGATGCCGGCGGCGTCCTGGCCGCGGTGCTGGAGCAGGGTCAGTCCATCGTAGAGAGCGCTGTTGACCGGCTCTCGCCCGACGATGCCGATGATTCCACACATAATTGGGAGCAACCTCGTGCCGGGAACCGGCAGCGTGTCAGGAGTAGGAAAGCAGTTGGCGCGAACCTTCCGGCAGCCAATCCCTGAGCCAGACGGCCGCGTCGCGGAAGTGATCGAGGAGTAGCGCATCCTGCCAGGCCGGCTGCTGCGGCAGCGCGGTGAGCCCGGCGGCCTGCACCAGCACCGCGACGACGACCACGCTGCGCAGCGCGCCGAAGGCGGCGCCGAGGGCGCGATCACCGGTCGTCAGCCCGCTGCTCTGCACCAGCTGGCGCACCACCAGGCTAAGCACCCCGCCGACCAGCAGCGTGGCGACGAACAATACCACCGCGGCGACGCCCAGGCGCAGCGCCGGGTCTTCCCAGAATCCGGACAACCGCGGGGCGAGGCGCGGGGCCAGGGTGAAGGCCACCGCGAAGGCGAGAATCCAGGTGCCGACGGAGATCAGCTCGCGCAGCAGGCCGCGATAGGCGCCGATGGCGACAGAGGCGAGGAGGATGCCGAGGAAGGTGAAATCGAGCCCGGTCATGCGATGGCCTGCTGCGGGTGAGGCGGTCGGCGACGAGCGCGAGGCGCGCCAGTCGGCCGGGCAGCTGTGCTGCAGCCGGCTATTTTAGCAGCGCCCCTGCTGGGCGCAAATGTCGCGTCGCAGCATGGCCGCTCGATCCCCGTATGGCGCCCGCCCCCCGGCCCAGCAATTGGTTACAATTGAAACTACATGCCAGTTAGGCTCTCGTCTGCGCCGGCTCGCCGCCGCTGCGAGCCCGCCCCAGCGGGTGCTCATCCGCCCTCTGCGCCGCCCCACGCCAGCGTGCGCAACGCAATGTGCTACCGAAACCGCTCCTATTGCAAAAATCTTGTAGTGCTTTCACGCCTGGGCGAAGAGATGGGCAACTTCGTCACCCGCGCCGGGCCGTCGCAGGAGCTGTACCGCGCCTCGCACGCTTTTCTCGGCCATCGCCGCGGCGGACTGTCCATGTCCACGGTGATCGCCCGCGGTGGCTTCTCGGCGATCTGCGGATCGAGCCTGGCGACCGCCGCCACCATGGCCCGGGTGGCCATGCCGCCGATGCGCAAATACGGCTATTCGGACACCCTGGCAACCGCCTCGATCGCCGCCGGCGGCACCCTCGGCATCCTCATCCCGCCGAGCGTGATTGTGGTGATCTACGGCATCATCACCGGGCAGAGCATCCGCGAACTGTTCGCCGCCGGCCTCGTGCCGGGCCTGCTCGGCATCGTGCTCTACCTGGCGGCCGTGTACTGGACGGTGCGCCGCGATCCCTCGGC
>Ga0316187_10002098_pt1 | contig 17445 bp, 16 predicted proteins | sample CroRivburrow1_MG_FD_204927 | JGI IMG/M metagenome (GOLD analysis project Ga0316187, IMG submission 204927) | Coastal sediment microbial communities from Maine, United States - Cross River worm burrow 1 | ecosystem: Environmental > Aquatic > Marine > Coastal > Sediment | place: USA: Maine...
ATAGACCGTTCAATAACTCAAAATCATTTATATTTAAAGTAGAAAAGACAAACAGCTCCATCCCTGGTACAAGACCAGAAAAATATTCCCCCTTAGACCAAACGGCGCCAGGACTCACGTTATAGAAACTGTCCAATACACCTCCAGCCCCTATTGCAATTGGGGCATCATTTAATAGAAAACTCATAACTCCTGAATTTGGTGAATTGTTTACCTGAAAACTCACCAAGTCAATTTGTTGATAATTGGTATGTGAAAGAATGGTCTGGCCATCTGGTAGATTAAACTGAAAGGCATCTCTTGTGCCATCGCCTAATCCCATTCCTGATAAAAACGCAGCATCGAATTCTTGAACCGTCCAAACACGACCTCCCAACAATCCTGATTCATTTATAATATCTGCAATTCCTGCTGGTAACATTAAGGTGAAACCTATATCTGAAATATCGGTATCTGTACTATCAAGTCTTGGAATGGCAACGATCTTAAAATCATAATTAGAAAGGTGTACAATTCCAAACTCATAACCAGGAGGTGGAGGGGGCCAAGTAACTTGAGCTACACAGAGATATGTCATTAGACTTAAAATAAATGTGGTGTAAATAGTTTTCAAGTGTTATGTATTAAAATGCTTGCCTAACGTAGGAATAAAGACTATGTTCTTTATTCCTATTATATGTGCACTAAATTAAGCTGTTAGATCAGACTATAAGATGACATAAGTCATAAGGCAATAAATATATCCTCCAAGGGTATATGGAACCTGTGCTAAAACTTACCTGATAGAGTAAATAGGGGTTTCGAATAAAACACCCCAAACTAATGTTCAGGGCGTTATGACTCCTTTAGGATTATAACTGCGCATTATGTTAATATAGCTTTGGTGATGTGGTGGGAGAGTGAGAAACGTTGTTGTATAAGAGCTGTTTTTATTACAGTATACGTTGTTAGCCTTTCGTTATTAGTTTGCTTTTGTTCTTATGGAATTTTTTAGAGCCCTTTTTTTTTCGGAGAGTTCAATAATATAAATCTTGAATTCTTCAGTAGCCTCAATTAGTCTTTGAATTCTATTATAACTTGTGGTAGTACATCTTTTTAAGTCTTCAAGATAAGTAATAAGGTCATTATAATTCTTTGAATCCATATCAAATATCCAGGAGTGTTTTTCAATAGCACTTAAACCGAAGCTTTGATAATCTCGCTTTAATTGTCTGTAACCATATTGGATTAATTGAACAGCATTTTTTTGTTCCGAAAGGGTGCTACTATTATATTTACTTTCTCTCTCTATTGATTTATAATACATATTAATTTTTGAAACCAACTTTCTTTCAAGCCTAGATAAGGTTCCTGCTGAAATCATTTCTTCATAAACAGATGTATTCAAATTAAACTCATTAAATCGTACCAAAGGAGACTCACATAATATTTGAATTTCTTTTATATTGGCTCCATCCTGAAACATCACCAATAAACTATCAAATCGTTTAGAGGCTTTTTCCATTGACCATAAATGAGTTGAGACTTCTTTCATATACCTCAGCCTTGCAGTATTTTGATCTAACTCTTGTGACAGGCTTGAAAGCATTATATGCGTTTTGTTTTTAAACTTTATTTTCTCATTCCAATTATTAATACTCAACGCAATTAAAATTCCAATCACAACCAGTACAATCTCACCAATAGCATATCTCATATACTTCAAAGGTTTATTGTCATCAGCAAATTGTTTACGTATTTTTCTAAAGAATGGAATCATGGTTTAGTAATTAATATCATTCTAAGATAAATAGTTATTAATTAACTAATAAATACATTAGGACCAAACCATCCTTTTAATGTCCGAAAGGGTTGATTTATTTTCCGAATGCTTAGAATATGCATCCCTAACTAAAGCCCAGTAACTATATGCGTTTTGGGTTTTAATATAAATGAAATCACTTGCTCAAAGTTGTTCTGGACGAGTTGAAGTTTTTTTAATACTATGTGTGCATTTTTTATTCCTCTTGTGTAACCATAGGGCCTAAGGTTTTACCGCCTAACAAATGCATGTGTAAATGAAATACAGACTGTCCTGCATCTTCATTAATATTCATGGAAAGTCGGTAGCCAGTTTCAGAAATGCCTTGTTCTTTGGCTAGTTTTTTAGCCACTAAAAATAGTTTGCCAAGTAATAGAGTGTCTTCTTCTGAAACTTCATTAATTGTGTGAATTTCCTTTTTGGGAACAATTAGTAAATGAACAGGTGCTTGAAGTCGCAGAGGAACAAAGGCAATTATATCTTCATCCTCATATACAATAGTAGCTTTTAACTCTCTATTAATTATTTTAGTAAATACAGAACTTTTTTCTATTTTTTCAGCTTTCTTTTTTTGATATTCTGGACTCTGAGTCCAACAAAATGAAGTGGTTAAAAATAAGAGCATAATTAAAAGGCGTGTATTTTTCATAATGATTGTTTTTAGTGCCTAGTTTGATCGGTTTTCAGCTTTCCCATTTATTATAAGTTCTGTTTTAGGAGTATCTTATTCCGTATGACGTACAGCGGTTTTGTGTATGAGCCGTTTTAATGGTTTATACACGTTGATTACTCCTTATCTTTATACTGTTCAAACCAAGCCAAAACACTCGCTATTTTGGCAACCAAGTTACTTGGCTTGTTAGCAATGCCATGTGAAGCACCTGGTATTCTTACCATGGCAGTTTCAACGTTTTCCAACTTCAATGCAGCATAAAATTGTTCTGATTCCACTATTGGTGTTCTGAAATCCTGTTCACCAGTTAGTAGCATGGTTGGTGTGGTTACATTACCAACATAGGACAATGGCGAGCGTTTTAAGTAGCTCTCTGGATCTTCCCATGGCTTTTTAGCAAACCAATATTTTGAAAAGAATTGAACGCCATCCGCATACAATACAAAACTATACCAATTAATAACCGGTTTAACCACAACTGCGGCTTTAAACCGGTCGGTCTTACCCACTATCCAAGCAGTAAGTACACCTCCACCGCTTCCACCAGTTACAAATAAATTTTTATCGTCAACAAATCCCTTTTTGATGACTGCATCTACACCTGACATGAGATCGTCATAGTCATGATTTGGGTAATCGTGATGTATCAAGTTTCCAAACTCCTCGCCATAGCTTGTGCTACCTCTTGGGTTAGAATAAAGTACCACATAGCCTGCAGCAGCATATGCCTGTATTTCGGCTGAATATACTGAGCCATAACTTGCAAATGGACCCCCATGAATTTCCAAAATCATAGGATACTTTTTACTGGTATCGAAATTTGGAGGAGTAACTATCCATCCTTGTATTTTGCGCTGATCAAATGAAGATTCCCACCATATTTCTTCTACATTTCCGAGGTTCCTAAAAGAGAACAGGTCATCATTAAGTGTAGTTAAACGCTTACTGGATTTTGAGTCTGCAACACCGAGGTCAGCTGGATGATTTGTTCCGCCAAGTGTATAGGCAAATTTATTCGAGTTTGATACCGTATAGCTGGCTGCATTATAAGGTCTGCCAAGCGAAAGGCCACCTAAATTTTCAGTTATTACAGATACCTTACCAGCTAATGTAATGTATCCTAATTTGGTATCTCCTTTATCATCATATTGAAAGTAAAGGCCCTTACCGTCATCACGCCAATTAACATTCTGAATATCTCTATCAAAATCGTTAGAAATCAATTCAGAATTGGTTCCATCTACATTCATAATATGAAGATTAGTAATTTGATATCCCTGGTATTTGTCGTCAAATCCTAAGTAGGCGATTTTTGTTCCGTTTGGTGATAATACAGGATTATTATCAGGGCCATAACGTTTCGTTAATGGCTTAATCGTTCCATCATTTATGATTATCTGATGAATTTCTCCATCAAGGGGTTCTATTTCTTCTGGTTTGTGAAAATTGGCATTGAAGTAAAGAAGTGCATTGTTTTTTGACCAAATCGGTCTTCTATGATTAAAATTAGTAAAGGTCAATTGTCTCGGTGTGCCTCCTTCAATTGGCAAAGTGAATAATTGCATGTTACCACTTTTCAAATATCCTTGCCCATCACCACGGTAGTTCATATCGTCAATATATGTAGGTGGGGTGTTCCATTTGGCCCCCTCAGGTTTGCTCGGCATTTTTACAATTGATTCGTGCTTTTTTGGAACAAACATATTAAATGCCAAGGTTTTATCATCATATGACCATGCAACATCATTTGGCACCTCTGTTGTGTTTGTTAATGGGACTAATTCCTTTGTATCCATCCACATCATATAAAGCTTCATCTTCTCATCGGCCATATTCGATTTAAAAATTATTTTTTCCCCATCATGTGACCATCTGGGATAAAAGTCGTTGTGATTACCGATGGTGAGTGGTCTATTATTGGAACCGTCAAAATTCACGATCCATAGATTTGATAAGTTCTTATCTGTCATTACATCTTTGAAATTCCGAACATAGATAATTCTGGAACCATCAGGAGAAATTTGTGGATCAGACACATATTCCATATTAAATATGTCAATAAGTTCTAGGTTTGATTTTACTTGACTATAACTGAATGGAACTATGGCAAATAAGAGTAGGGCCGTTTTAAATAAATGTTTCATCATATTAGGTTTTAATTTATTTTTATAATCGATTAATTAAGTTATTCTTAAATAAAGGCTAACGGTTGGTATAAGATTAGTTACGTGTTTTAAGCAACTAATTTAGCAAATACAAAACGAATAGAAAATTCGAAAGGATTTTCGTAAGTAAGCTATACCTAGCAATAAATTATATGCTTTGGTGGTGGTTCGTTTTATTTCAAAACTATCCTTCTTATTTGGAATATGAACTTTTGAGGTCATAGTAAGTGCCAGGAATGTTATGATTCAACAGGAAAATTAGTCAAACTCTTCAGATATTCTTTTTATTAGCTTTTTTGATTTGTCTTGCAGTTTATTTATGATCTCAATATTTGTTCCTATTGCTATTTTGTAATATATATTTATCGACTCAATATGTTGATATTCCTTTCTTTTTGGATTATTTCGCCAGGACCAATCAATGTAGTCTAGATTTCGTCCTGTATAAAGACGATGTATAATGCTAAATTCATCACCATATGTTTCCAGTGACCATTTGTAAAAATTCTCATTGTCGGAATTTAACTTTTCTATTTCAATTTCAGCATATTGGTAGTACTCTTTTATTTCTCTGATTATTTCGCCATTATTAAACTTTAGTATTTTTCCGCTATTGAACATTTCCGTAAATGTAATCCTATTAACTTGTAGAAAATTCAATGACATCCTACCAGCAGCAAACTGATCAAACTTTGAAATCTTTACACTATCATTATCTAATACTTGATCTAGTATTAAATCAATTTGCTGTATCCAGGTTATATATTCTTTTTCTTGTACATCAAAATATGATAGGTCATGTTCTAAATCTACAACCAAACGATCCAATAGTTCTTGGCTTTCTGCTTTGACCATTTTGTTATCTTTCCAGCTGTTTAATTGGAGGGCGAGAATAATTCCTATTATGATTAGAGTAATTTCACCAATAGCATATCGCATATATTTTAAAGGCTTATTGTCATCCGCATATTGTTTGCGTATTTTTCTAAAGAATGGAATCATTTATTTTTTTCAGTTTTAATGGCTTATATCATTGTTAGCCTTTCGTTATTTTTCTATCTCCTTGGTAATGCTAATTATTAAATCTTCAATTTCTGATTTTAAATACTTAGCTCCTCTACTTTCATCCCATCGTAAATGCATAACGTGAGTTATTATGGATCTGTAATTTAGATTCTTATGAAATTCAATGTAATTATTAGGTTTAATCACGTGTATTTTATCGTTTTGTGTAGATGGGTCAAAAGAAGTATTAAGCGTGATAAATGGTTTATATATATTTGAATTAAATTCTCCTGAACGGTTAATTTCTGATAACATTATATTCATATATTTCTCAAACATTTGTACTATCCTCTTCCTTAATGTTTCATTTGAGATTAAATCTATACCTTTAAATTTAAGTGTTTCATAGGCCGCATAATCAAAATATGGAATTAATCTACTATCAAACCTGTTAAGATATATATTTAAAGAATCATTATAAGGCCTACCACTATCAAAAGCATCGAGTAAAATAGAACAAGATTTATAACTTCGATCATTATGTTTTATCAGATTTTCCAAATCTAAAGTAGACTGTTCAAGACTGATTTTTATTTCATTTAATGTGGCTATCTCTAACTTATTTAACTTCCTTTCCTCATTCCAATTGTTTACTTGCAGAGCAATCAAAATTCCAATAACCACAAGTACAATTTCTCCAATAGCATATCTCATATATTTCAATGGTTTATTATCATCAGCGAATTGTTTACGAATTTTTCTAAACAATGGAATCATGGGTTGGGTTGATTTCCTCTAAAGATATAATAATATTTTAATTAGTGTTTTGGCTAATGAAGGCTAACGTTGAGTGTACGATGCGTTTTAATGCATTTTTACACAGTGTTAGCACTTGTTTTTCTTTCTTTCATTGTTTTAATTCCAAGCATTAGCAGAATAATAATCAATGCTATAAAAAAAACTGTTGTTGTCATACTTTTTACAATTGAAAAATAATTTGTAGCATTCATTGAAGTTTGAGACAGATCGGGATAATTATTCAACATTGTGATAATTCCAAAATTCTCTAAATAATCAGCAATTCCAGCAATTACTGGCAGGAAACATAGATAGAAAAACGCAGAACTTAAGTTGTTTATTTTTTTCAAAAAGTATCCAATCATTAAGCAATAAGTGATTCCAAATAGAAAAGGATAAATCATATCAACGGGTAGTTGGCCATACAAATAAGCTTGTCGTCCATTTTCTCCTAAAGCCTCAAAAAGTGAGTTTATATATTCTGAATCGTATCCAGTTGGCATCATATCCAATAATTTCATCCCATTTGAAAATGTCATTGTTTTTGGAATTGTAATTATCAGCATAATCGCATAAACAAGATTTGTTAGAATAAAAAAAAATAGAACCTTTTTACCAGTCGAATTCTTATCTATAATTTTCCTTATTCTTTTCATTGATTTTTAATAAGTACTAACTTTTTTGTGTATGGTTGGTTCAACTAAATTAGTAAAAGAAAACGAACCAGAGGGAAATCCGTAGGATTTTCCGAGTACACACAGAACTAGCAATTTACTATACACGTTGTTGTAGCACGTTTACTTATATTTATAATAAGTGTAACATTATTGATTTTTCAATTGTCTTTAAATAAAAACTAACTTAAAGATGGACAATTTTGTAGGGAACAATGCCAAATTTATTATTCAATGGGGGCAATTAATAACCGTAACAATTATTCTCGTTGCCATTTTCCTTTTATATCGATTAGTAAAAAACAATAAATATTTTTTACCTAAAGGTTTTTTTGCTTATTCAATAACTATAATCTTAACATTTTTAATATTAGTAAGTGGTTTGGCTTTCACAAAAGTAACAAGAATGAAACCAAGAATTTCAGTTGTAATTAATGCATTGGAAGTACTTCAAAATAAACCTGCTCCTCCATTTAATTTTTATTTGTTGGCTGACGATTCCAAAAAGAACATAAGTGATTATAAAGGTAAAATTGTATTATTAAATTATTGGGCTACTTGGTGTGCTCCTTGCATAAAAGAGATGCCAGAACTTAATAGGTTACAAAGTAAATATCAAGATCAAGGATTAATTGTGATTGCTTTATCTGATGAAGATAAAGAAAGATTAATAAAATTTGCTAATAAAAACCCTTTTATAGTAACTACTGCCTATTCAAATGAATTTAATTGGGCAGACATACAATCAGAAAGGCCTATGACATTTCTTATAAACAGAGAAGGGGTTATTGTTGATTATTTCACAGGAGGATATGATTTCGATTTTTTTGAATCAAAAATAATTAATCATCTCGATCAATAATTAATTGTAATCTAAATGATTTTTAAACTTACAGATTTGTAGGTTTTATTCAATGTGCTACAACGGTTGGTGTATGGTTATCTGCGGGATGGTTCACGAGAAACATTCCGCCATGGCACTAAGATAATAATTGTGAGTGAATTTCTGGTGAGGTAATTCCGCCATAATGAATTATAGCCGTTGTTATCTCCATTTATATTTTTGTCCAAAATGAGCTATAATAGCAGTGGAAATGCCAACAACAAGCACTCCAACTGCAACACTAACTATTCCGGTAAAGATGTATGCTATGATTGATGCCAATATCCCTATAACAATGAATACAATTCCAAGTTTTTTGTAATTTTTGTAATCTTCAATATCTTCTTTGTTGTATTTGTTTCTCTCTATTACTACATTCCTAGCTACTTCTTTAGCGAGATCTTTAGGAATGCCTTGTTTCTCAAGTTTTGCATAAATCACTACTTCTTCAAGTCCTGTATTCTGTAATTTAAGCCCTTCAACGTAAGCTTTACGTTTAACAGAATCACTTGTATTATCTACTGCTACTGCCATATTTAATAGTTGTTAATGTGAGCGATATGATTTGTTGTGGTTATTTAGAGATTTGAAAGTTTATTTTCAAAGATCGAGAATAAATGAACAACAAACAAAAAAATAACCCATTGCGAAGCTCTTTCGATTCCTACATTGTGAACTAATCTCCTAAAATCTCAATGAAAGACAACTCAGACCACCATCAAGTTTTCTGAATTCAGAAACATCAACTTCTTTTACGGCATATCCTTCACTCTTAATCATTTCTTTCGCTTTCGGGAATCCTCTGGGTATTAACACCGTATCATTCACCCATATACAATTGGCCGCGTAACTTTCATCTTTGTCAATCTCTAGAATATTGAATCCTTGAAATTCTTCCTTGGAAATAAATTCACCACATGCTACTAAGTTATTTCGCTCCAAATATGCTACTCCTGTCTTCAAATGCAATACTTCTTCCAGATTCACCGTCGACCCTCTCATGCCATATTTTTCCAAATATTCAACGACTTGCTCAGCACCTTTTTCATTTGTTCTCTCTGATAATCCGATGTAAAAATGCGATCCTACCATCATTATATCTCCCGCATCTACCGTTCCCGGTTCTTGGACTTCTTCAATATAGCTATAATACTCTTTCAGTACATTCTTGATTTCTATGATCTCTCCCCGTCGTGACAGCGCTCCTGGATTTGTTATGATTGCACATTCTCTCGTTAGTAATGCAGTATCTTCTACAAAGGTGGAATCGGGATGTTTTTCGTCTTCTTCTAAAACCATTACTTCTAATCCGCATTCTTTCAGCACTTTTATGTATTCTGCATGTTGGACAAGTGCATTTTCATAATCAGGTAGTCCCAATTCAGCTGTGGTCAATCCTTTCAACATGCTTTTCCCGGGCTTTCTTACTATTGCTATCTTGAACATATGTTTTCCTTTTTATTCTTATTTTGCAATCTAACGGTCTTGTGTATGATTTCGTTGCGCGTCTCAGCACCTAATTTAGCAAATACAAACCGGATAAAAAACCCTCAATGATTTTTGTAAGTAGGCTTTAACTTTCAATTAATTTTATACGTTGTTAGCATTGGCTATTTTCTTGTTTAAAAGGAAGGTTTAATTGCTGCTTTATAATTTATGTTATCGTCTATTAAAATTAATCCTTTTTCAGATACTTTTATTTTCAAATCCTGCATGCCTCCATTTTGGTGACCATTGATAAAAAATTCATTTTCACTAACCTGTGTTAATTTTACTTTTTGAATAGAGCTTGTTCTAATGTTATCATCATTAAACATCCCTTGAATTTGATTCTTAGAGTTAATTCCTATAACAAAACCTACATCTTCTTTTTCAAAATGAAATCTAATATTTACCGTCTTAATGCCTTCCTCTCCTTCAGTTTTATAAATATTGTAAGATTTGAATTCTCCAGCTTGTTTTATGAAATAAGCCCACATTCCTTTTAACTGATTTGCACCTTCTTCGGAACCTAAAAAACCTTTCATATCATCATTAGCATAATCAGTAAGACCTTTGAAGTTTTGAGAACTCATTGCATCGGCAAAAAATAAAGCAGTTTCACTTGATTTATTATCTTCTTTAGCATCTCTTGAAAATTTATATGTAAAAACTGACCAAGATTCTTTTCCTAATGTTTCAAGTGAATACTCATCACCTTGTTTTCTTAGGAGTAATGAATGGTCGCTATCTAGCATATATGTGCTACTAAAGTCCGCAGAATTTTGGTTATTCATCTTAACCGCTATTGGGAGCAATTCGGGATTTTTACCTTGCAAAACAGCAATAACATTATCAATTATTTCCCCATCAACAAACTGACCTTTTCCTTGAAAAGTACTTTCAGTTATTAGATCGGTAGAAGTTGCATTGGATAAGATGATGATCTTCATATTTTTTTGTGGTAATGAACCTATTATAGAAGTAACACCTGGAAGTAAACCGGTATGGTTAATCCATTTTTCTCCCCCTTTATTTTCAATTCTCCATCCTAATCCATATTCCGAATCATTAACGCCTCTAGATTGTGTATAGCTGTAAAGTTTATCTACAGAAGCTGGTTTTAACAATTTTCCGTTTTCTAAGGCTTTCATGAAGTTATATAAATCTCCAGTAGTAGAATTAATGTTTCCGGCACCAATTATCCAAGATGAGTGAATGGAGTTCGTCAATTTTTTAAACTCATTCATACCTAAGCCACTATATGGAAAAGCTCTTTGGTTTAATACTTTATAGCCGTTAACAGCTGTGTTTTTCATGTTGGCAGGTTTAAAAATAGCCTGTTCCATATAGTCAGCATACGACAGTTTAGTTACATTTTCAATAATATATGCTAAAAGCGTATATCCAAAATTATTGTATTCATACCCTGCTCCTGGTTCATGTTTTAGTTTTGAATCTTTAAATTTTTCAAAAAGTTCATTTAGTGTAACCGGATTTTCTTCAGGCATTAGGCCATTTCCTTGGTCGTCTATTCTACCTACATTTGCTTGCATACCAGAACTATGGTTTAACAAATGACGAATAGTTATTTTCTTAGAAAAATCAGGTATGAAATTTGGAAAATAAGTGCTAATTGGTGTTTCTAATGTAAGTTTACCCTGGTCTACTAATTTCATTATCCCTACAGCGGTCAATGGTTTAGTAACAGAAGCAATACTAAATATGGAATTTTCAGTATTCTTTTTGAAATTTTCCGCATCGGCATCACCAAAGCTTTTTTTATAAATAATTTTATCATTTTGACTTATTAATACATTACCTATAAAACGATTATAATGAGCATAGCTTTTAAATACTTCGTTGATGCTTTCTTCTAATTTCTTATTAGAACTTGTCTGACTAAATGAGTTAAATCCTAAGAATAATCCCATTATGATTGCAATTGTTGTTTTCATTTATGTATGATTTAAGATTAATATGAAGCAATAGTAATACGTAATAATCGTAGAATAAAAAGAATGTGATTGTTAGGTTTTTTAATGTGGTAGATACTCTAAACGATGTGAAATAGTATAAACTTCACAAGAATATTGAGTTTGGTCACTTTAAGTATCTCCTTTATCCCTATACTGGTTTAGAAAGCGATTAAAACCTTATTTTTGAGACTTAAACAGTTAGAATGAAAAGGTATTTAGAAGCGATAATACATGTTTTGATTTGGGGAGTTGCCTATTTTTTAATTTTAAATTATGTAAGTACGATCTCTGATTTCAGGAAAGATCAAGGCCCATTTTGGCTTGCAATATTGTTTGGAATGGTTATGAACCAAGTTATATTTTATTCTACCGCCTTTTTTATTGTTCCAAGATTTTTACGTCTAAAAAAAATACTTCTTTTGATCATTACTTTAATAAGTGCTTTTGTTCTCATTAATTTATTCGAGAGCTTTATTGACTATTATTGGTTGGTTGGCTTTTTCTCCAGTGAAAGTGAGTCTTATCTGAGCTATTTGAACTATAATTCAATAAGTAGTTTTTTTATACTCTTACTTGGTTTATCATATGCCTTAATTAAGTATTGGTTTCAAAGTGAAAAATTGAAGAGGGTTTTATATGAAGAGAAACTAACTACAGAAATGGCTTTTCTGAAGGCTCAAATAAATCCTCATTTTTTGTTTAATGTGCTCAATAGTTTTTATGCCAAGGCATTAAAAAATAATGTACCCGAATTGGCAGATGGCATAGCTAAATTAGCTGAATTGATGCGCTATATGGTGTATGAAACTAATGAAGATAACGTGGCATTGGAAAAAGAAATTCATCATCTCAAAAAATTCATTCAAGTATATCAGTTACGCATTGCTGAAGACGATGATGTGTTTATTAATTTCACTATTAAAGGAGCTGTTGAAAACGTACAAATTAGCCCTATGTTGCTTATTCCATTTGTTGAAAACGCTATTAAACATGGAATAGACACAAAGACTAAATCCATCATAGATATATCTTTGGAGGTCACTAAAAATAGTTTATCATATAAAGTGACCAATACAATGCATCAAGCCGTTTATGGTTTGAAGGATAGTGCCTCTGGATTCGGTCTTGATAATTTGAAAAAAAGACTAGCTATTCTGTATCCCAATACACATACAATGGAAACAAAAGTGGAAAAAGGATATTTTATATCTTTACTTAAACTGCAAATTGATTAACTGTTTTATGGATTATATAATAATTGACGATGAACCAGATGCTATTGATGTTCTTAAGTTTCATCTAAATAATATTCCTTTTATGGAATTAAAAGCAACATTTAGAGATCCTTTGGACGCTCTTGAACACCTTCAAAAGCATACTGTTGATCTTCTTTTCTTAGATATCAATATGCCTAAATTATCTGGAATTAGCTTTCCTAAGTTTTTAGAAAAACCGCCACTTATTATTTTTACAACAGCCTATTCAGAATATGCTTTGGAGAGTTACGAACTTAAAGCGGTGGACTATCTGTTAAAACCTATTGAATTTGATCGATTACTACAAGCAGTAATGAAAGCAAAAGAACTATTGAATCTAAATAAAGCAGGAGTAAAAGCAAGCCCTGAAACTTCTTTAGAGATACATGAACAAACCGTTTTTATTAAAAGCGGTTCGGAATTTCATCAACTCTCTATTCAAAATATCAAATACATAGAAAGTGATGGTAATTATGTGACGTTCCATACTACCAAGCGTTCTATTCTTGCACGTTACAAAATATCAGAAGTGAAAGAGTTATTGCCTCAGCAGTTCTTCGTAAGAATACATCGTTCCTTCATTGTTGCAATAAAACATATAGAAACGGTCAAAAAACACGCTGTAGTTATTGACGCCAAGGAGATTCCTATAAGTAGTAATTATAGAGAAGGATTTTTGACTATTATAGAAGGTATTAATAAGAAGAGAGATAATTAAGCTACTTATACAAGGATTTGAGAATATAATTTAATTATGACCTTATACGCATTTAGATTGGTTAATTAAGATGACCAAATTATAGGTAAAACTTTAAAAACCATCCCAAATTAAAGATACAGAATTTATAAAATGTAGATTTAAAGCATAAAAAAATGACACTAATATAGTGGCTTTTTAACTAGGTTGCTCCTCCTTTTGGACTCCAAGTAAGGAATATAATGATTAATTTTCTTGTTTAATTTTAAGTAATATTAAATCAATTTGTTTTTTAATATAATCAAGTAGGTTATTCTGTGATACCATATTCATTCTCATATTAAATAAGTTTTTGAAAGTACGAGGATTCGTGTAAAAGTCTTCTAATTGGTTGATTTTTAAATCTAAACCCGTGAGCTTTTTAACTAAATCATCATCCACTAGCAGGGTAATGCTTTCATCTACAAACTTTCTGGTTTGGTCCTTTATTTGTTCTTGAGTGAAATCGGTCAAATGTAAAGTGTTTTTATAATAAGAGCTCAAAATTTGTCTTAGGCTGTCATTTGAAATTAAATTAATGCTAAATGAAGATGTCATATTATCAAAAGCTACACGGTTTGGAAGAAACACTTCATACTCCGCTAGAGTTGGTAACAAACTTGAAATTTTGGTTCTTCTTTCTAGATTACTTGCTCGGCTCATTAATTGCATTGTCTCTATGATAACACTATCCTTAGTTTTATTAAAATCCAACACTTTTTGAACTTGCTTATAATCATCTTTTAAATTGATTACTATTTCGCTTAAAAATTGTTTTTCAATTTTATGTTCTATTCGCTTATTATTCCAATTATTAATACTCAATGCAATCAAAATTCCAATTACTACCAATACGATCTCACCTATGGCATATCGCATATATTTTATTGGCTTATTGTCATCAGCAAATTGTTTACGTATTTTTCTAAAAAATGGAATCATGGTTTAGTTTGATTTAATCTAAAGATATAATAATAAATTAAATAGAATTTTCCAAGTACACACAGAACCAGCAATTAATTATACACGTTGTTAGCTTTAGTTCTTATCAAACTGCAGTTTCATTTCTAACTGTTCTAGATTTTTTTCAAAACCTATTTTTGTTAAAAAAGTATTAACGGATTTTGAGCTTTTATCTACATTAATAATCGAGAACGTATTTCCATATTCCTCTATTAATTTCCACATTAGAGTTGAAGCAATTTTTCGTTGTCTAAAGTTTTTGTTTATAGCGATTTGTTGTAATCTTTTATTATTTGGATTATAAATAATATACCCAACTAGCTGATTTTTAATATAAGCTCCTAATGAAATATTGGTATTTCTTAATTCATTGACAACATTATTTGAGTTTTGCCAAGTAGGAGAGATATCCCAAAATGATTGCATTAAATTCCAGTTATAATCCTGTAATTTATTAATTTCTAAATTGTTGTTTATGTTTGATATACTTATTTCTCCTTTGTAACATAATAGCTCTCTTTCGATTTTATAACCAGATTTTTCATAAGACTTGATAGCTTGAATATTTTCGGCAATGACTTCAAGGAATAATTTGTTAATTCTTTTTTCTTTTAAAACTGGTAAAATGAAATGGTACATCTGTTTCGTAAATCCTGAACCTCTTTTTTTTGGAATAACTCCTGTTCCTGCGTTGTATATTATTTTTTCACTATTAATTTTATCGAATCCATGTAATATAAAAGCAATTAGATTCCCGTTTTCAAAAACTCCAACTGATAAGTTGAGATTTACTTTATCAGCTAACATTTTTGAATCTAGTTGTTCTTCTGTTAACTGAAACGGAATAAAATAGTCTGAAAAGGATTCATTGAATACATGTAGAATGTCTTTTGTTTCTATCCCTTTTAAAGTATTAAATTCCATTTTGGTTTTTAAATTACAGCTAACGGTAGGTGTATGATTAGTTGCGGGAAATCAGCTATGATTTTCCACTGTGGCACTAAGATAATAATTGTGAGTGAATTTCTGGTGAGGTAATTCAGCCATAATGAATTATACACGGTGTTATAGGGCGTTTTTCACGATTCCACTACTATTTCAATTGTTAGGTTGCTATATAGTTCCATGTTGCCATAGAGCTGAAATCGTCGAGCTCATCTCAAATACTGAACTATAATTTTTATCTTGCGATCGTTCACCTTTTTTTAATTCAAAACTTAATGATGAAAAATCTAGTAAAAATATTAGTTATTCTAATACCCTTCTTTATAAATGCTCAAAACTCAAAGTATAATCTAAGTTCATATTTGAGTGAAGGAGTTAAAGCACCTAATACTCATCATATTGGTGATGCCTGGTTAAACTTCTTAGTAGAAGCAGATGATGATTTCGATCAGAACATCACACAAGCAACTTTTAGTCCTAACTCAACATTAGATTGGCACAAACACGCTACAACTCAAGTCATCATTGTTGTAGAAGGCAAGGGTTATTATCAAGAAAGAGGTAAAGAGCCAATTATTATAAAAAAGGGTGATGTTGTCAATTGTAAGAAAGACACAGAACATTGGCATACCTCATCTGCGGACAGTTCAGTTTCATATATCGCTATTTATGGTAAGAAACCAACAATTTGGACTGAGAAGCTAACACAAGAATACTATGATAGTGTAGCCAAAAAACTAAAGGGCAAATAAAGACTATGTTCTTTATTGCTATTATATGCGCACTAAATTAAGCTGTCAGATCAGACTATAAGATGAACATAAGTCATAAGGCAATAAATATATCCTCCAAGGATATATGTAACCTATGCTAAAACTTACCTGATAGGTTAAATAGGGATATCGAATAAAAGACCCCAAACTAATGTTCAGGGCGTTATGACTCCTTTAGGATTATAACTGCGCATTATGTTAATATAGCTTTGGTGATGTAGTGGGACGGGAGAAACGATTTGAATATGTGGATTTTGGCATTTTGAAACATTCATTTTCAAGTTGTCAATTATGTTATTAATTACTAACAGCTTCATATTTAGTTCTTTTTGCCCAATGCCCTATATTTTTTGTTGTAGCCAGTTTTTCTTAACCGAAGCTATTTATTGAAAACATATTTTATTCCTTCAGCATAAGAGACTGGATAAGTGTTTTCGTAATCGCTATTCGTATATTCCTTTGATTCAAACTGCAACCATTCATAATTGGCATCCTTAATTAGATCTATCAGTTTGATGCATTTTGCACGATCATTACTTGTGGAAAATGAATAATGGAGTTTTTTATTCGATTGATTTTCTGAAATATCATCTTTTTCAATTAGGTTTATTATCGCAGATGCATATTTGGGAGAAGGGTCTGTGACTATAAAGTTGTCAAATACCGCTGTTTCCTGATTTTCAATAAAAAGAGCCATAAGAACTAATCCACCTTCACTACCTTTTCCAATAAATGTTCTTGTAGAATTATTGGTGAATTTACCGTCAACATATGATGCCATATTTTTATAAACTTCATATTGGTCTTGAAATGCTGCCGGTTCAGCATCAATGTCGGGTATGTTTTCTAAACTAACAACCAAGGCACCAGAACCCTCCATCTGTTGTACACCATCAATTACCTTTTCAAATTCGTCAGTTGCAAGTTTAAAGTGCTGTTCTGTGAAATCTATTAAATAGATAGCAGGCAAATTTTTATTAGTTGCATATTTGTCAGGTAAATAGATTTTCCCTTTTGTGTTTTTCCCATTTGATAAGAATGTAAAAGTCTCTATTCTTGATTCAGAAGCGGTTTTATCATCGCTTACATTTAAAAATGAAACAACTCCAAATATCAATATTACAAACCCAATCTTAAATATCATTTTTGTTTTCATAATATCATTCTTTTAAATTGGCTACAACGAAGGAATAGAGACTATGTTCTTTATTCCCACTATGTGCGCACTAATATAAGTTACAAGATCAGATTATAAGATGACATAAGTCATACTGCTTAAATATACCCTCCGAGAGGTATAAATTATTTCTTTATC
>Ga0316187_10002099_pt1 | contig 17438 bp, 15 predicted proteins | sample CroRivburrow1_MG_FD_204927 | JGI IMG/M metagenome (GOLD analysis project Ga0316187, IMG submission 204927) | Coastal sediment microbial communities from Maine, United States - Cross River worm burrow 1 | ecosystem: Environmental > Aquatic > Marine > Coastal > Sediment | place: USA: Maine...
CACAGAGCTCGTATCCACATGGCTGCTGGGACAAGGGCTGGAACTCGACGGGATATCACCGGACGGAATAGGACACCGATTCGTGACCGGCAATGTTTCCATTGACGTCCTGGCACCAGATCATCTTGGCGAGCGTGTGTCGGTAATCACTCTCCCACCGGCCCGGACCGTTCAGGTGCCAGGCGGGCGGCGAGCGTTGACAAGCAGTTGCGACTTTGACGTCCGAAGTCGCAATAAGACAGGCATCATCCCGGCGCCATCTCTGGCCGGAGCACTCGTGGCCAAAGCCAGGGCCGTTGTCGTGGACGACCTCCCGGAAGCGCAGCGACGCGACCTGGCTTTCCTATTGTCTCTAGCTTCGCTCGACATCCGTGAAGTCCTCCGCGACCTCGACGACAGGGACCGCTATCACCTCGGTTCGAGATCCGAGTTCAATGACCAGTCTCAGCCGTTCTGGGATGCCTGCGGCGAACTCGCCGAGGACGCCTGGATCGCTTTTCGCCGAATCATCGCCGGTAGCTAGGCCACATACCCGGGTGGTGAACGCCTTTACGGCGTCGTGTCTAGATCCGAGTGACACTCTTCTGTCAAACCGTCCCTAGATGACGCTTTTCTCAGAAGCCGACTGCTGGTCCGTAGCGATCGGCCGATGTGTGGGTCGGGCACTGGACATCAGTTTCCTCCAGTTGAGGTGGGTCCCCCGAGCGCACCACCCACCGGCAGCCGGGCAACGACCTCGACCTGTTCCATCACGATATCGGTGACGTCCCAGCCCTTCTGCTCCATCAGTTCGATGAACGCCCGACGGAAAAGCAACGTCACCTCAACGGTCACGTCGCCTGGGGTGGAGGCGGTGAACCGGTATGAGGTCGTGTCGGCCTCCAGGGCCGCAATCCGGTTGTCGGAGACGACCCGGGTCGGGTTCCAATACGCTCCCGTCGGGGAGACTTCCGTCCACAGCTCCTCGAGGACCTTGGCGTAGGCGGTACCGGGCAGTCCACCGTAATGGCCGGTCTCGGGATCTCCGATACCAACCCACGGTGGCACGGTCGGCCCGACGGTCTGCCCGAGCTGGTTGCCTGCGTCGTCCGTGACTTCGACCAGCAAGATCAGGTGACGCAACGGCGAATCTGTGGGTACATCGTGTCCAGTTCGATCGTTGGTGATAGTCACCTCGACAAGCACCTCTTGCATCTCGATCGACGCTTCCACCTCCAAAGTCACAGCGTTCTGGAGAAGCTCCAGATCGGCGGCACCCGGCATTCGGTGACCGGGGATGGTGGCCGGATCACGGGTGAGTCCGCCTTTTTCTGTGAGGGCAAAGGCAGTCGCACCGGTAGCCGGCATGTGGCAGTCCTGACAGGTCTGTCCTGTGTCCGGGTCGGAATAGGCGCTAGCCAGCCATTCCCCATATGAGTCGTAGACGACCACGTCCCAGAAGACCCCGTGATGGCAGGGGGCGCAGAAGGCGCTCTCGAGTTGCAGGGGCGAGAAGGTGTCTTCGCCTGGAGCAACGTCGTCGTAGGGTCCCGCGAAGAACTGATGCCCTTCGGGCGGCCGCCGAAACTCAAACGACAGCACCCCTGGTCGCCCCGAGTCGGGTAGGCCGGCTGCCCGGTCGAAGGCAACGTCCCACACCTTGTGGCACACGTCACAGGTGACCCCTTCCCGCGCCACACCTTGGACAGCCGTCGGATCAACTCCGTAGGGGTCGTTGACCGCGGCCGCCGGCACGTGGCAAGCGGCGCAGTTGCCAGCCGAGTTGGGGAAGTCGAGCCGGTAGCCGGGCCCGAAGTAGGGAACGGCAGGGTCGGGCCGCAGTGGGACCCGCCCGTAATCGCGGTTGGTGGAGTAGCGGGTCGGCGGACTCTCGTTTCCGCTCAGGTCCGTGCCCGCATACATGGTGAGGAAGCGTGGGTTGATTGCCGACTGTGAGTGAGCATCTTCGAGCCATTGATCGACAGGCAGCGAAAAGGGCTGGGTACCGGGGTTGCGATGACACTCGACGCACGGCTGCCCCTCCCCCGCTCCTTGTCCCTCAAGGGCTGAGAGCCATTCGTAGTCGGGGTGATCGCCCTCTGGAATGGGCGAAAGGTCGATGTTGATTTCATCACCGGGTAGGTGCTCGTTGCCTCCTGCTATGAAATAGCCGTCGGCCCAGGCCGACAACCGGACCCCCTCGTCCACATCGTCAATAGTGAAGCGACCGTCGGAGTCGGTGACTGTGCTCTGCGGGGTGGCTTGGATCCGCACCACCGCTCCTTCAACCGGATTTCCGTCGTCCAGGACCAGGCCGGTCACCGAGTCGGATGAAGAACAGGCACCGCCCACCACAGCGATACAGACCAGTGACCATGCAGCCCGCATCAGCTTCGCCTGCGAACGACAACCCACCCTGTGGTCAAGAGCAACGCCATTGCGCCGACCGCTATCGCACCCGGCATCCAGGGAGAGGCGTCGGAGGTGCGCTCTGCCACCAGGGCTGTGGTCGAGTTGGTGGCGGCCGGTAGGGGTTCGTCCTCGTCGGATTCGGGAGGTTTCTCCGGCAGATCAGCGGTAGGTGCCCCCACCGCTGTGCCCGGCGGTGAGCCGTCCAGGTCCAACCGGAACACTCCGCCACCTTCGGTTCCGGCATAGAGATGGCCTCCATCGGCGGAGACAGAGAGAGCGCTGACGCCCCTAGTCAGTAGGCCGTTGTTCGTCTGCCTCCAGGAGGCACCGCCATCGTTTGATTGGTAGACGCCGCTCAGCTCATCGCCCGCGTACACGACCGCGGGGTTGGATGGATCAAAAACAACAGTCGTGATGATCGCCTCCGGCGGCATCCCGGCGGCCGACCGGGTCCAACTGTCACCCGAATCATCGGAACGGTAGATACCGTCGCCGAAGAAGCCGGCCACTACCACACTGGGATCGGATGGATCAACGGCCACCGAATGGGCCATGGATGGCAGGCCTTCTATCGCATTCCACGAGGCACCTCCATCGGTTGTGACGAGCAGTCCGTGGGTGGGGGAGGCGGCGTAAACACTGCGCGGGTCGTTGGGATCGATCGCCAGACCGGCGATGTGAGCGTCGGCAGTGCCGGGGTCGTTGGCAGTATCCCAGGTAGCACCCCCGTCCTGGGATCGCCAGATTCCCGCTGCCCCGATTTCTGGATCAAAACCGCCTGCCGAGTAGAAGCCCGCCGACCCCGCATAGACAATGGTCGGGTCGGAGGGGGCGAAGGCGATTTCCCTCCAGCCCTGCCCCTCGGGTAGCCATTGATTGCCGCTCTGCCAGGTTTGTCCCTGATCGCGGCTTTCTATGATCACCGGACGCCAGTTGGAGGCGGTCAGCACGTGTTGAGGCTCCGACGGATCGAGGGCAATTGTGTTCCATTCGAGACCTTCGGCACCGGAATCGACCAGTCCCTCCCAGTGTTGACCACCGTCATGGCTGACGAAAAGGCCGCTGCGGGCCGCCGCGAAGACCCGGCCGGGTTCGGTGGGGTCGACGGCTAGGGCCCGTACTTGGGCGCCGGTGTATCCGTCACTAGCTGCCGCCCAGGTGCGCCCGCCGTCGGTGGTGAGGAAGTTGCCACCGCCGTAGTTGTTGGCGAAGAGTCGGTTCGGATCACGCGGATCCACCTGGAAGTCGATGGGGAATCCACCAATGATGCCGGGCGGACCCCAGTTGGGGGGACTGCTGACCCGGTCCCAGGTCTGGCCGCCGTCGGAGCTGCGGTAGATGCTGCCGGCACTGCCGGCGTAAGCGATGTTCGGGTCGGAGGTGGCGAATTCGACTGAGTTGATGGTTTCGTCGGAGAGGGTGCGGGTCCACGAGTCACCGCCGTTGGTGGTCAGGTAGACGCCGGCATCGAGGAAGTACTGATTGTTGCCTGTACCGGCAAGCAGGATCTCCGGGTTGGTGGGGTGCATGAACAGACTGCCGACGTAGAGATTGTCGAGTCCGGTGGTGGCGTTGGTCCAGGTGGCGCCGCCGTCGGTCGACTTCACTACCCCTTCGCCGCCGGGTATCCCGGTGTCCGGTTCAGAATTCGCCGCCTCCCGATCGAAGATGCCGGTGGAGATGTAGAGGGTGTCCGGATCTTCGTGGGCGACCCAGACGTACCGGGCCAGGTTGTCACCTCGCCAGATCGGTTGCCACTGATCGCCGCCGTCTATTGTGCGATAGACCACTCCGGCAGTCTGATCGAACTCGCGGCCGACCTTCTCCTCGCCTGCCCAGGTCCAGGATGACAACTCGGCAGCTGCATAGACGGTGTCAGAATCTTGGGGATCAACTGTGAAACCGCGAAAAGTGATTCCATCCGTTTCCACGATGCCGTTGTCTTTCTCGACCCAGGTGCGACCCCCGTCGTCGGAACGGAAGATGCCGCGGGTGAACTGGGTACCGACCCAGATGATGTCGGGGTCGTGAGGATCGATGGTGAGGGAAAACACCGGGATCGCGTCTCCGGAGGCACCCACCCGGGTGGTGATTCCTTCGTTGGAGGGGAACCAGGTGTCTCCCCCATCTTCGGAGGTGAAGACGCCGGCGAACGCGTCTGTGACGTACAGGCGATCTGGGTCGTCGGGGTGCATCCGCACGTCGTAGCCGAGTCCGCCCAACGGCCCGCCTGTTCGAATCCAGGTGAGCCCGCCGGTCGGCGGTGGGGCGATTGTCGTCGTTGCTGCCGGCGATGGGCCTGGCTGCTCAGCGACCGTCAGGTCGTCGATCTCGATTGTCCCGTCTCCCTCCGCACGGAACCCGATGCCGCCCGGTGGATGTGGGTCGGGGTCGGTGGCTTCGAGGACGGTTCCGGCGACCGCGACAACATGGTCGCCCCCTTCGACCGAAACGGCCACCAGGACCCATTGGCCGGGTTCGATAGGTGCGAACTCGCCGGCCAGCACGGTCGCCTGGACGCCTTCGCGGACGAGTTCAACGCGGCCCGGCATGATCCACACTGCGTAGTCGCCTTGTGCACCTGTCTGATACATGACCGCTGCGACTGTGGTGGGGTCGATGCGAACCCGAACGGTGAACTCGACGTCAGCCAGCACACCGATCCGCAGAGCTGGACTGCCCGACTGCATACTCAACACGCCGTCGGCCGCCTCAGTACTGGGACCGAAGTCCCAGTCGGCCGGCGATGAATCGAATGTCTCAGTGGACTGTGAGCCCGCTACACCGGCGAAAGTGGAGACCAGTAGACAACCAGCGACGGCGAGAATGAACAAAGGCTTCAAATCGACCTCTCCCTGAATCCTCTTGGTCAAGTGTCATGCCCAGGGCGTGGGTCCGGCTAGAGGAGAATTGCCCGTAGCTTGCCGTCCTTGACGACCATCCCGGAGCGCTATTTCTCCTGGTTGATTGGTCGTCCTGCTGGGCCTGCCCGGTCAGCGTCGTTGGAACGCCTCGGCTACTCTCGCAAACAGCCACGTCCGTGTCGGCCTGAGTCCAGCGGGGGCTACAGAACTGCGGTCCTCGGACCTCGCCCGACCTCAACCGACGCTTGTCTGTCGAAGCGTCCCAAGCAAGTTGAGGGGCATTGATTCAGCGGACGGCAACGACATCACCATCTACCCGCCACGTCACCGAATCGGACCCCTCTCAGGTTCGGGTCGCCCCGGTATTGGAGAGTATCCACCACCGGGTCGCTGGCAGGGTATGTGGAGACCGGTCACGCAGAACAGGCCCAAACGATCCGCCAGTAGTCGTCGGTCGCGGATCGACTAGACCCCCCGGCATGGCAGGTACCTGAACATGCCGAGAGTCGTCTAAACCGATGTGGCGGCTCGGGAGCGGACCGATGCGAGGAGTCTCACACCGGCGGCGAAGCCAGCAGCGAGAAAGACAGTGAGCCCGACGAACTCCCCGACGATGTACAGCAAGGCGGATGACATTCCGACGAGTCCGAGGATGGCGAGATTGTGCCCCACGAGGAAGACGAGGAGGACTTGGGTCACCAGGATCGGGATCAAGGCCGCCCGGTTTCGGCCGAACAACACCCACAAAGCAAACGTCCCGACCACTGTTGCGACGATCATCAACGGCAACGCGGGAGGAATCACCTCCGCCAACGCGTCATCCGACACCAGGAGTTCCGCCATCGTGAACTGCGGGTCGAGCACCGCAAACGATACCGCGCCAAGAGCAACCAGGAGCACTGCGCAGCTTCCGTTGTACCCGAACCAGCGTCTCGTCGAATGGTCCGCGACCGCTTTGTTGTAGCTCCAGACGATGCACACGCCGCACACCGCCCCGGCGATAACCATCGGCCTTATGCTGAACCAGATGTCGACGATGAGAAGATCGTGGACTACCGCGAACCCCAGCACGGTGAGCGCACCGACCAGTGCACCGAGTGTCATGGACGGAGGTCCCCAGGTCGTCCCTGCGCTGGCTAGCGGGGAACTTCCCTCGAACTGTTGCATCGAACCCGCTGAAGGAGGCGTCAGCTCTGGTTTTCTGGGTGTTCGCTCTTTCATGCGGAGCCGATCAGGCCCAACTGGTGTCGAGAGCAGAGTCTTCGTCGACTCGATCATCCTGCTCGAGCTGGCGGTGGAGGCGGGCGGCGGTGACTGCGATCCACAGGAGTAACGCTCCGACGAATGTCCGTTGAGCGATACCGGCCAGGCTTTGAGCGTCCAAAGCCTGGGTGGCGATGAACCAGCCAAGGCCACCAATCGCCACGAACATCACGGCTCGGGTGAATCCAACGTGGGACCGCCACATCGGGTCGTCGCGCCAGCGTTTCGCCAACACGAACATGCCCAAGATCGCGGCAATGAACCCGGCGAGACCGGTCATGTTGTGGAGCAGCCCGATAGTGGTCTCTCCCTGACAGCCGAGATCGCACGGCAGCAGCCCATTGGCAATGGAGCTCGACAGGCCGAAAAGGCCGATCAATGTCGGACCGAGGAAGGAGGGCCCGAGCACACGCGCCAGAGCCCAGACGAAACCGATCACCAATAGGCCGAGCAGTATGAAGTTGAGGTTCTGGAGCAGCGCGTATTCAGCGCCTTCCCCCCCGAGCTCGCTGATCTTCTGTCCAGCGTGGCTGTATCCGTCGTATAGCACTCCACCGATGATCACCATCACAGCGAACAGGATCGGCCCGATCACGCCGCCCCGTGCTGCCAGCCGGATAGCTCGGCCGTTCGTTCTGACGTTCTGCTCGCTGATCTGCACCATCTTCTCCTTTGGCATGAGCACACTCTATTGAGTAGATGCGACTCTATCAGTTAGGATAGAATCATGTCAACCAGTCGTCCCTATCGATCAAACTTGCGTGAGGAACGAGCCCTCGAAACCAGGGTTCGCATCCGTCGAAGCGCTCGCCAGCTATTCGCCAAGAACGGTTTCTCCGAGACGACCATCGCAGAGATAGCCGAGGACGCGGGGGTAGCGCCGCAGACGATCTACGCAGTGTTCGGCAGCAAAGGCGGTATCGTCGCCGCCATCCTCGAAGACCTCGAAGAGACAGCAAGACAAGATGCTCGGGTCGCCGAGATGATCGCCGAAGAAGACCCACCGCAGCAGCTCCGACTCTTCGTCTCATGGATCCGCACCCTCTACGAACAGGGAGCGCCTGTCATCCGCGCGGCACTTGCTGCCCAGAGCGACCCCGACGTCGCCGCACTCTCCAACCGCGGAGATGAGAACCGTCTCCGGGGCACTGGACAAATCACCCAGATCTGGGCGAAAAGGCGGGCCTTGCGCGAAGACCTGAAGCAGGACGAAGCCGCCCAACGTCTCTGGCTCCTCACCAGCGTCGAGCAATACCTACTCGCCACCGACAAGCTCGGCTGGAGCCCCGCCCAATACGAGCAATGGCTCGGCGACCTACTCGAACACGAACTCCTCAATCCACGGCGTCCATAGCCCGACCAGACAAGCGACGCCTCAATCCACCCGACCCTGACGGCCACACCTATCGCCCCCTCGACAGCCCGCAGCCGGGGCACTGACCCCGTCCAGACCGGCGAATGCGTTACCCGGGCTCCAGAACTCCGGTCACTGCATAGCCCAATGTGAGAGTGATAGTCCACTGAAGGGGTTGTGCGCCTCGAAATAACGCTTCGCTGGGATTCCGACGACTCTGACAGAGGGTCAGGTCCAGCGAACGGTCGTCGGTTAGCAGGTCTCGCTCACTCCTCGGACGGCATAGTTTTCGCAGGAGCCTGTTCGCGCGTCTCGACGAGTTGCTTCATGTAGTAGCCGATCCCGATGAGAAGCGCGGTACCCATGATGGGAGTGAAGATCCGCTTGATCTCAGCGGTGACCGTCAACAGCCCCACGGCGAATCCGATGATGCCCACGGAGACTCCCCAGAGGAGGATCTTGTCGGCGATCCTCACATCGGATCCGTCGTTGACCTGGGTCGAGAGTACGCCGAAGAGCAGGAATGTCATGACGCCGACGAACATCACGTGGTCGAATGTCAAGATCAGGCCTGCCTCCCAATCCGCCAGCGCGTTGATGTCCATAGCGCCGGTTACAAATCTCTGGACAATGACTGTCAGGAGCACCAGATAGGCGATCAGGAACAGGATGCCGGTGCGCGGGTAGGCACCTGTTCCGGCACCGGCCCAACCCGACGGGAGCAACAGCTTCCAGGCACGCCAGATGAGAATCCCGACACCTGCGATCGCGAGCAGATTCGCTGGACCTAGGAGATCCTCAACATCCGAGATGAAGGCGATGTTGACGATGACGCCACCTACGAAGGCAAACCACATCATCGTTGCTCCGGCCTTGGACTCAGCCCAACTCATCTCTTCATGCATGAGCCATTCGATGATCGAAAACGCTGCAAGGAACAGGAATCCGATCACCATCGCAGGTGGGTGGGCTTCAGCGAGCCGTGCTGCAGTATCGTCGGCGAGTCCAGGAATCTCGTTCTGGGACGTGAAGATGCCGAGGAGCACGCCGAGCACCGCACCAATGAGCATTGATATCCATGCCAGGATCATTCCGAGTCGAGCGACGCTACTCCGGTCGTAGGCGCGATTGTTGGTGAACAGCCAGGTTACGTACCAGATGACTATGAAGAACAGGAGCGTGCCGGCGATCGGCCGCTGAATGCGGTCGCCTGGCATCCGGTCACCGATCAGGAAAGCGATCACATACAAAGCGATAGCCGCGGTCATAGCCCACGCCAGTGCCTTGCCGCGGGCTCGCTCGGTGTCCGACAGGCTGCGACCCTGAGTGAACATCAGCAGCCCGGTGCCACTGGCCGCCAAGCTGATCCAGCCCAGGGTGCCGGCATGAACGTGGGTGATCAGTGTGTCGTGGTCGGGGTCGTAGATGTCGAGACCGTTCAGAATCCCGACCACGATCGTGAAGACGAACAGAAGTAGTGCCGAGATGAATACGGGCCGGGTTGCCGGCCATAGCTGCGAGCGCGATACAGTCGTCATGGGTCCCCTCTCGATATCGCGTCTCGCAGCTTACGTCTCTTCGAACCCTGATGGTCGCCCAACCGGAGGATTTCTAGCCAGCGGCGAGCGGGCCCTCTGATATGGTGACCCGGTTCACGTGAAGGAGCCGAACCGGGTGCGAGTGTTGATGTCGATCGTCATCACAGCTATCGCGCTGACGGGCTGCGGTGGCTCCAGCGACGGATCGCCCCTGGCAGAAGGCAAGGCGGTCTACGCCGATTTGTGCTCAGTGTGCCACGGCTCCACCGGCGATGGCGGGGTCGGGCCGGCCCTCGACGAGGTGGCCGTCACATGGCCGTCGTGCCAAGACCAAATCACCTGGATTCGGCTGGGTTCCGAAGGGTGGATGGCGGAGTTCGGCGATACCTACGGCGCTACCGGCAAGCCTGTCAACGGGGGCATGCCGGCGCAAGCTGGAAACCTGCTCGAATCGGAGATCGCGGTCGTAGCTGCCTTCGAGCGCGCAACATACGGAGGGGTCGAGGAATCCAGAGCACTGGAAGAGTGCGGGGTTACGACGGAATCAGGCCAACAGTGAGTTGCAGGCGATGCTGTTGCTCGGGTCAAGCGAGGTAACTTGGCTCCGATTCTCGTCGAGTCGGCTGTGCGCTGGTTTGCGCTTTCTGGCAGCATCGTGGTGTCTTCGCTGAGTGACACTTTTCTGTAGAAGCGTATCGACGGGCGGCTGAGGTAGTGATCCATGGCTCCCGGGTTTGTCTGTCAGATGCATGGGGTCTGTCACATGCATGCGGTCGGGTAACTGTGACGCTTTCGCCTGGGGAATCCGTCTGCCTGGGGTGGACGCTTTTCACCAGGCGCGTATTCCGGGGCCGTGGATTCGATCGCGTTTCGCGCATGATGAGCTCGGCCGTGTGAAGGCAGTTCGGACCAAATCCGTGACCAGGGGAAACACTGAGAAACCGATCCTGAGTAGGGGAATTCGCTTCGCATCGGTTCGTGACACTTGACACCATTTTGCGATCTCTCACGGACCCGAGACAGACCCAAGCGCCTTTCTTGGTCTGTGACACATCAAGCCATCCCTTTTCAAGGTCGGCGCTGTGGAGAGACCCTCTTGGGGGGACGACCGACTGCCCTTCCGACCGTTTCGCGGAAATCGACCCGGTCATTCACGCGGCGGCACGTCTCCGACTCATCGCCCAGTTGAGCGTCGTCGATGCTGCCGACGCCACCTTCCTGGTGAATGCCACCGGACTCACCTAGGGCAACCTCGCGACCCACATACGCAAGCTCGAAGACCATGGGTATGTCACCATCGACAAGGGATACCGGGGCCGGAAGCCTCACACCGTGGTCAGCCTGACCGATCAAAGCCGAGCCGCCTTTCAGACCTACCGAACACTTATCACCGAGGCCCTCAACGATCTTCCCGGCTAGAGAGCCCGCGCTGCGGTGATGGTCTATCCATCGCGCTACTGTCCAACCAGCCGCTGTGGCGGTCGAGATCGAGCTGCGAAATCGTCCGCGGCCCTTTCGAAGGGAACAGAGCTGATGGATACACAGCCAAAGCCCGATGCCAAGGCGGGCCAACTGCCGTGCCCGGTGTGGTGGACGGCCGCCGGGCTGGTGGCGTTGTTGCTTTCGATGGCGGGCCGCTACGGATTCCACCGTGATGAGCTCTACTTCGTCGTCGCAGGTCGTCGACTCGATTGGGGTTTCATCGATCAGCCACCGCTCACTCCTCTGCTCGCCCGTGTGTCGGAGACGATCGGTGGCACTTCCCCATTTGCCCTCCGGATTCTGTCGGCGCTGTCCATCGGTGGAGTGGTTGTGCTGGCCGCCTCGATGGCCCGGCGATTCGGTGGCGGGCGGATGGCTCAGATCTTTGCCGGGGTGACGTCCGGCGGGGCCGGGGTGGCGCTGGCGGTCGGGCACCTGCTCAGCACTGCCACATTCGACTACTTCCTCTGGACGCTGGCCATCTGGCTTCTCGTCCGATTGTTCGACGGTGGTAATCAGCGTGAATGGCTGGCACTCGGGCTGGTCGTTGGCGTCGGCCTGCAGAACAAGCACCTGATCGGGTTGCTGGCGGTCGCCGTGCTGATCGCCATCGTGGCGTCGGCAAAGCGCCGGGTGCTGGCCGGGGTGTGGCCGTGGATGGGCGTTGGTATAGCGGCGTTGGTGGCCCTTCCCAATCTCATCTGGCAAGCAGCCAACGACTGGCCGCAATTGGAGATGGCTAGTGCCCTCGCAGATCGCAGCGACGGCCCGGTGGCGTTCGTGCTCGAGCAGGTGGGTATTCTCTCGATCGCGCTGGCCGTTCCGGCAGCGGTCGGATTGTGGCGCCTGGCTCGTTCGCCCGAACTGCGCAAGTGGAGACCCATTGCCTCAACGTTCGGATTGCTGTTCGTGTTCTTCCTCGTCACGGGAGGGAAGTCGTACTACATCGCTCCCCTGTTTCCGGCGTTGCTGGCCGCCGGTGCACTGTGGTTCGAGGAGCTCCAGGGGACGAGGAGGCGGGTGATGATGGGAGCCAGTGCAGTCGGCATCTTCATCGGAATGTTCATTGCCCTGCCACTGCTTCCTCCCTCATCGATGTCTACATTCGACGCCACCGGAGAACTCGGCGAAACGGTCGGCTGGCCGGAACTGGTCGACCAGGTGGCAGCCGTCTACCAGTCGATCCCGGTCGAGCAGCGCGGCGAGGTGGCGATCTTCACCGGGTCGTACGGTGAGGCCGGAGCAATCGATGTCCTCGGGCCCGATGTCGGACTGCCGCCGGCGTTCAGCGGGCACAACAACTACTGGCTGTGGGGTCCTCCCGACCACCACGGCCCGGTGATCGGAGTCGGCTGGGTCGGGGACGTATTGCGCAGCATCTGCTCGAACACGGTTGAAGTAGCCACCATTTCGAATCCGTACGGCGTCGAAAACGAAGAAGCCGGACTGTCGCTGTTTCTCTGCCTTGCTCCCGAACGCGAGTTGGCCAACATCTGGGAAGACGTCCGCCATTACAACTAGGCCAGCCCTGACCGTTTCTGTTCAGGCGCCGATTGACCCCATCACCCTCATCACGACATGGTGCGGGTCTGCTCCGGCAGCTTCGAATACCTGGAAGGCCGGATGGGTCTTCTCTTCGTCGAGAGCCCGGTCGTGGTCTTCAACGGATTTCCACACCGCCGCGACACGCAGGTAGTCGCCGTCCGTCAACAAGTATGCCGCTACTAGACCGTCGGGTCGGTCACCGACCACGAGATCGGACCATTCCCCGACAAGATTGTCGTGATCGGCGTTTGGGATCTCGGCATGGGTCATTGAGAGAATCATCTGCTGTCCTCCTCGTCTCGAACCAGAGGCTAACTACGCAGAAGACGCTAAGTAGTGCTGTTCCATAGAGAACCGAGCCGAGATTGCCGTCCGAAGCGGCGCTAGTAGGGCGACGGTAACGTCTGGCCGGTTTCGAGCAGGGTCTTCATGCCCGACACAATGTAGGGGAAGCCGCCGACGAAATCCTCATACGTCTTGCTGCCGGCCGGTGTGTCGTAAAGCTCGATAGTGAGCTTGGTTGCACCGTTGAAGTCGTCGACGATCCATATCTCGCGGGCCGGTCCTTCGGCTAACAACTCAGGATCCCAGCGAGCCTGAAAAGTCATCTCCACCCGGTGGCCTGCCTCGATGTCGAGGATCTCGCCGTCGGCCACCACTCCCCCTTCTGAGTCGTAGTAATGGATGTCCGATCCGGCCCCCCATTCCGATTCGACCCGGGTTCCGTAGAAGTACTGCTGGGTCACGTTGCCGTCGACGATGGCGTTCCAGACGAGCTTCGGCTCAACGTTGATGATCACCTGATAGACATGATCGGGCTTCGACATGGAGGCTCCTCCCTCGAGTTGGGCCTTCAGCCGGGTCATCGCCCCAACCTTGGGCTCCGTGTATTTGCTGATCCACCGGTCGTGGACCAGACGGATCGGCACCGGGTTCAGATAGTGGAGCTTTCGGCGCCCGTCTCTTCGGGTGCTGATCAGCTCGGCCTCCTCGAGTACCCGCAAGTGGCTCATCACACCGAAGCGCGTCATCTCGGGCAGATCCCCATGCGAACCGGGCTGCTCTGCGCTCCGGCAAGCTTCCCAGTATCAGCCAGGGCCAGGGTTCGTACAAGGGTCGGAAGGCCTAACGTCCACTCGCTCCTCGGATTGACGCAAGAACGGGGGGCGCGACCATACTTGCGGCCATGGTGCGCAACGTCCTCGGCGGTGAACTCGAAACTTGCAGCACCGACCCGCTCACCGGATGGTTCCGCGACGGTTCTTGTCGCACCGACCCCTCCGATCGAGGGAGCCACACGATCTGCGCCGTGGTCACTCAGGAGTTCCTCGAGCACCAGCGATCCATCGGCAACGACCTCCTCACCCCGGCTCCCCAGTTCCGGTTCCGCGGACTGGTTCCCGGCGACCGCTGGTGCGTGACGGCCCCCAACTGGCTCCGAGCGCACCGCGACGGAGCGGCTGCTCCGGTCGTGCTAGCGGCCACGGAACAATCGGTGCTCGATATCGTCTCGCTCGACGTTCTGACCAGTTACGCAGTCGACGTGCCTCCCGACCCGAGCGGCCTCGAAACGTAATCCGACCACAACCCGGCTATCTTTGCCCCATGCCGATCAATTCAGAGGTCGACGAATGGTTTGAGGCGTACGACAACCCGATGAAGGACGTCGTGCAGGCAGTGCGGTCCGTGATCCTCGAAGATGAGCGCATCACGGAGACCATCAAGTGGAAGTCGCCGACGTTCGTGTACAAAGGCAACATGGCGAGCTTCAACCCGCGGTCCAAGCAGCACGCCAGTCTCATGTTTCACACCGGCGCGTCCATTCCCGGCGATCACCCGAGGCTGGAAGGAGGCGGCGACACCGCACGGTACATGAAGTTCGGCGACCTCGCTGAGGTCGAGGCGGGCGCCGACGGGCTCCGAGCGGTGGTAGCCGCCTGGTGCGCTAGTCGGGAGTAGCGACCTAGCTAGACGGGCCGTCGACTACCGCCGGAAGACCCACAAGGTCGTTGATCTCGTAGGCGACGATGTTGCGATAATCGACCTGCTTTCAAGCGGGGTTGTACAAGCAGGTACCCACGACCCCGCACCGATCCCGACAATACCGCAACCCGGATCACCGCTGGTTGATCGCTTGACCGACAGTTGTTCGCCAGGTGACGCTTTGCTGTCGAAGCGTCACCCGTTTGCGTGTTCCTTCGGCGGGCCGAACCGATCACGGCCGTTGTATCTATTCAGGTCCGCTTCTCCTCGTGCCTGCAACGTGTAGTGACGGCCGGTGAGTCATAAGATAGGTCCAGCAAATGAAAGGGGGACCACTGTGAGCGAAACTCCGGTTGAGGTGGTGGCTCTCAACGCAGACGTTGTTGGGTACAGCAGGCTTCTTGCCGATGATCTCGAGGCCACTACGGCGACCATGGAGGAGTACAAAGGCCTGGTTGAGGAGAAGGTCGGCGAGAGCGGGGGAACACTCGTCAACTTCGTTGGCGACAACTTCATGGCGGTCTTCGACGATGCGAAGAATGCGGTGCGGACCTCTATCGCGATCGCTAACGAGATCGAATCCAAGAACGCTGCCCGCTCCCGTACGGGCCAGACACGCTTTCGTATGGGGATGGATCAGGGTGTAATCACTATCTCTGACGGTCAGTATTTTGGTGATGCCCTGAACATCGCCGCACGGATTCAGGCGATAGCCCCTCCCGGGGGGCTCAGCGTGTCCGGGCGGGTTTACCAAGCCTTGGACGAGCCAGCTTTGCGATTCAAGCCGCTCGGCCGGCGCCGCCTGAAGAATATTCCGGAGGAAGTGGACGTCTATGAGTTCGCCGACCTCCCCGCTGATGGTCGCCCCGCTTCAACACAACGGCCGCTGGCACTCGAGTCGCCTACAGTCGCCGTCCTCCCCATCCATGCCGAGGGGGTGGACGAGTCTGTGCGAGCGACGGCGGGAATACTTCGGATGGACCTGATTCACCGACTCACGAGAGTCCCTCATCTGAGCGTGATCGACGCCAAGGCCGAACTCGGCAATACCGGCGCACCGGGAACCGCCCGCTACATGATCGAGACCGGTATCCATCAAGCCGGCGACAACGTCAGGATCTACGCCACTCTCATTGACGTCACATCCATGAACGTCGTCAAATCGCACAAGTGGTCAACGACGGTGGCCGGTCTATTCGCCCTATCGGAACAACTCGCCGATGAGGTTGCTCGGGCGATAGAAGTAGACCTGGTAATAGGGGAACCTGCCGGCCTCTACGCGGATCTGGACGATCCGGACGCGATAGAGCAGGTCTACCTCGGTTGGTATCACTTAACCAGCGGCACAGTCGAGGGATGGGCTCGAGCCGTCGATCTCTTCGGACGGGTCGCCGACTCCCATCCAGACCAGCCCTACGGACACGTCCTTTCCGCGTTTGCGAACTGGATGGGCGCAAGCAACGGATGGACCCGGGAGCCCGAGGCGATGTTGCTCAAGGCGCGAGATCAGGCTCGGGTCGCACTCGAGCTGGGCGATCCGACCGGTATGGCGCGGACGGTCGAAGCCGCCGTTTTGATGTCTCAGGGTCGCGGCGAAGAAGCCCTGGAAGCAATGGAGAAGGTGGAGATTGTCAGGCCCACCTGCGACGTCACCTACGGCCTGGAGGGCAGCGTCCGGCGCTACCTCGGTCAATGGGAGAAGGCGATCGACCTCACCGATGTTGCGATGCGTCTCACGGGAGTCAACAAGCCCTGGTATCCCACGGTCAAGGCATGTTCGCTGTTCATGGGAGGCAGAGTCGAGGAGGCAGCGTCCGTGGCTGAGATGGTTCTCGAACACCAACCACACAACCTGGAGGCTCTGCTCGTCCTAGCGGCGGCCCAAGTCGAGTTGGGCCTTGATAGGCGGGCCCGGGCGACGGCCGAACTGATCGGAGAACGCTACCCCGCTGTGGACATAACGCAATGGATAGACGCTAACCCATACCAGGGCCGAGATATGGTCGACCGGTGGAAAGCGGACCTCGTTTCCGCCGGAGCGATCGACCTCAATCGGCGAGAAGGTGCCGGCGCATAGCCGGCCTAATCAGCCCGCCTCCTCCGCAATCGACAATCGTCCGAAAGTCGAGCACGACTACGGCGACCTACATGTTTCGCCTGTCCGGTACCCCCGGCGATCGGCGGCGGCAAGTGTCATCGGCGCCAACCTCGCCCAGTGGCTTGGTGCATCGATTGGATTCCCGGCGGCCGCATCGGACCCTACGGAGGAACCTGCTCTCCGGCAGATCAAGTTGCGATGGGTCTGCTTGACTGATGACCGAGAGAGAAGGCTTCCAAGTTCGTTTTGGGCGAAAGTGGAGCCGACCATTTGAGGAGGGACCAATGGCAGCTGTCACGGCCGGTCGCACTGGCTTGCCGGAGCGTCGGATTCTTGTCGCCTTCGGTTTGTTCATCCTGGTTGGTGGCGGCGCTTCCGTCGCTATCCGGATCACCTACGAGGAGATGGCTCCGTTCTGGGTTGCGACAGCGCGGTTCGGGTTGGCGGCACTGGCATTCTGGATACTGGTCGTCTTCAAGAAGCTGTCATTGCCCCGAGGGCGAGCACTTCTCGGTGCCGTGCTGTTCGGAACGCTCACCGTTGGACTGGCGTTCGCCTTGATCGGTTGGGGCCTGATCGAAACACCGGCGAGCACTTTTCAGACCCTGATGGCACTAATCCCGCTCGGAACCCTGTTCCTTTCGTCATTTCAGGGCATAGAGGCGATAACCCGGCGCGGAATCGCCGGCTCCTTCCTTGCAGTCGCCGGTATCGCCGCCACCGTTGCAGGCACCGGCGGATCGGGGATTTCGATCCCGCACATCATCGCGATACTCGTGGCATCGGTATTCGTCGCCGAGGGTGGAGTCTTGATCAAGAAGTTCCCTCCGAACCCTCCTGTGATGACCAACGCCATTGCCATGACAACCGGAACGCTGATCCTGGGCGCTGTGTCGCTAGTTCGGGGCGAGGCGTGGACC
>Ga0316187_10002101_pt1 | contig 17430 bp, 24 predicted proteins | sample CroRivburrow1_MG_FD_204927 | JGI IMG/M metagenome (GOLD analysis project Ga0316187, IMG submission 204927) | Coastal sediment microbial communities from Maine, United States - Cross River worm burrow 1 | ecosystem: Environmental > Aquatic > Marine > Coastal > Sediment | place: USA: Maine...
ACAGGGGCGGACTGCTCAAGCACAGGAGGAGCCGCACCAGTGACAGAGGAGGGCAGCCTGCGGGAGAGGTTAGTTTGACGGAGATCCGGCGTGCGTGCCGGTGTGGCGACGGGCATTATCCTAACTCTCCTTCTGCGCCAGCGCCTTCGGGGCCGGCTGGCAAGGCTGCGCTGCTGATACGACCACTGCTGGGCCTACTGGTGCTCGGCGTGTCTCTCTCGCGACGGGCTCCTGTACGCCTGCTGGCTTCCTTCTCCCTCGCTTCGATAGCGCGGCGGATGATGTCCTGGAAGCCCCCGCCACCCCCGGCGTCGGCTGGAGCCTGCGGGTTCTGGTTGAATGGGTTGGTCGGGTCACCGAAGGATAGGGCTCCGGTACGGAACGCATCCCGCAACGGGGAGCCAGCTTGGAACTCAGCCTGCCTGGCCCGTGCATTCTCATTGGCGATCTGGACAGCCTGCTCCGTCAGGAAGCGAGACTGCGCCGAGTCGGCATCAGCCTGGCCACCACCGAAGAGTCCACCCAGTGCGGGGAGGGCCGCTTGTGCGATCCCACCGATTCCACCACCCATGCCACCCGTCGCGCCACCAAGGGCACCACGAGCGATGTCACCGAAGTTGGTGTTGCCCTGGAGCAACTGTCCGCCGGCACCAAGCGCTGCACCAGCGAGCGACCCAACTCCCGGGATGAGACCCGCTACGGGGGCGGCTGCACTGGCCAGTTTACCGATGCCACCTGCTGCGGCTCCGATGGCATCGCCAACGAAGCCCAGGAAGTTTAAACGGTTGCCCATCACCTCTGCACGAGGCGCTCGCCTGGCGTGATTGAAGGCCAGCAAGAGGGCGGAGAGAAAGAGTAGTTCCATGGTCGTTTAAATGTAGGGGTGATGCCTCATGCGAGGCAATTACACAGTGGCGTAACCACGCAAGTAGGCGGTCGTTGTCTCATTGAGAATGACCTCTACCCACAACGTCTCTGTGGCACCTGCGGTCCCCCAACTCACTACGCGCAAGGTGTCTCCTGTCGCTGTGTCGATCCACGTTCTGGCGGCACGGAAGTCGCGAAGCTCACGAGCGAGGTTGGCGAGTACCTTGTCCACCCTGTCGCCAGCGTCCGTGTCCTCGAAGAACTCGACGACCTTCTGTACCTCAATCTTGTCCTTAGCCACGACGGGACCGCTCAATCGAACTGGTGGTGATCTGCGTCAGTGACGCATGGACCTCGCACTGCCCACCCGTGAGGGCGTTCACCTCGAAGTCCCACCCAACGGTCTGCCCCGTAGCATTGAAGCCGCGACGGTACCGCTTCCTGCCGATGGTGTCGAACCCGAAGTACTTCTCCAAGCTATCCGGCCCTGCCCACTCCTCCCCGTTGATGTACGGGCGCGTGAGGCCACGGAACCCGCCGGTCGGTGCGGCCAGGATATTGATGACCAGATCCAACTGGCTCAGACGCTTCTCCGCGAGGGCGAGGCTCTGACCGTACTGGCGAGAGCGCAGCCTGGCGACGAAGCCGAGTGCGTTGTCGTCGGTGTTGGCCGCATCCCCGTAGATGTAGACGTTGCCGTCGTCATCACCGAACATGGACAACTCGTTGCCGTCCGTGTCCTCGACTGGAGCGATGCTGATGAAGTTGTAGGAGGAGGCGAACTTCAGTGTGGACCACGCGCCGGACTCAAGCGAGTAGAGGAGACCCGTGTACCGGGTAACCTCGCCAGCCTGGGCGATGAACCAGAGGATGTGCTTCCTCTGCTTGTCGTACACGGCCACGGCGTTCTGAAGCTCCGTCTTCTCGAAGGCATCCCAGATCGGCACGAGCGTCCCGTCTCCGTTCTGGTCGATGTCCAACTCCTGGAGCCTAACGCCACCCCTCAGTACGCGGGGCCCGTTCACGGAGAGGTAGTACACATCCCCGTTCACCACGATGGCGTTCCACTGCCCCGGGGTGCCCTCGGTCTCTGAGATCCCCTCGCGCACGGCGTCCGTCTGGAAGGTGTCCTCGACCGCACCACGAAGGTCCGCGATGGAGTCTTCTTTGAACACGTTCATGTGCTCGTTCAGGGCCACGAGGTTGGTGATGGCCCCGGTGTCCGTCTGGGCGAACTGCCAGTCCTGGTTTGCGCCGGAGTACCCGGCTGTGGGGTCACCCTCGTCGGACCACTCGAACACCACGGCGTCCGTACCTGCGAGCCCGAAGAAGAATATCTTGTCATAGTATACGCGCACCCCCGTCGAGACTGGCGCTGCCGTCAGGGTGGTGTAGGTCGATGCTCCGTCCCACATCCACGGGTCGTTCACGCCGTCGGTCACGATGAGCCGGCCACGGGAGACAGCCCAGTCGAGCTTCGCTGTCGTGGACGTAGTGATGCTGACGCCGGACAGGAGTGTGCCGGAGCCCCACGAGTCGGTCCCCCAGTTGTACTCGAAGAGGTACCCCTCGCAGATACAGAAGGTGTGGGCCGTGCCGTCCAACTCCTGGAAGTGGCCAACCGCCTGGATGTCGTTACCACCACCACGCAGTTGTGCGCCGGCCTGGAGGATGCCAGGGCGCATACGCCACTTGCTCCCGTCCAGGTAGAAGTTCTGGGCAAGTGAGACCGTTGCCAGGGGAGTGGCCACATTCTTGTTGGCGTGCATCCCCAGCCATGTGCTCTCACTGACGGGCTGTAGGGCCCTCTCGACCAATGGCATTAGCTACCTATCCCCCTCCACCACGGGCCAGGATCGTCGGAGATCCCCTCCCATGCCTGGTGCGCACTCTGGCGCATGATGATGCCCAGCAGTCCCATGTTGCTCGGGTCGCTCGGCTCCCCACTCCATTCGCGCATGGCGTTGGCCTTGTAGACCTCGGGGTTCCCCAGGAAGCCTGGCTTCTGCCCAGCGAGGAAGCAGGCCCACTCAATGATCGCATCATCGAAGTAGGACGGCAGCAGTGAGTCGTTGTCCTGGTCCAGATCCACGATGGTCGCGGGGATCCAGCGGACGTACAGCGTCCCGGTGTAGGGGGTCAGCATCCGAATGTTGCGACCCTCCTGCCAGAAGTTCCCAGCCCCTTCCGGGAGGGAGGGAACGAACGGCCTTCCATTCGGTGGACCCGGATCCCGGAACAGGAGGATCTCGCCGTAGTGATCGTCCGTCAGGAGGAAGGTGTTTCCCCCATCGGTGGACGCAACAGTCGTGCTCGCATAGAGGAAGGTGGGTCTATGCTGCGCAGTCTGCTTGTAGAAGTGGCGGTGAGCCTGCGACAAGTACGACTGGTAGTCGAGTGGGAACTCGAACAGATCGTCCTCGTCCGGCCTGTTTAAACGCCGCTTCATTTCGGCGGCCATCTGCTCCGTGGTCATGCAGCTAGACTCCTACGGGTTGTGCTCCCTGCTGGGCCGCCTTCGCGACCAGGAAGCGAATGTCGGCGGTGTTGTACTTCCCATCCGCTCCGTTGCCCTCACCTACTGGCAGGAGCCTCGGGTCGATGCCGGCGTCATACGCACGCTGCTCGGCCTCTTCGGAAGAGAAGATCTCCCCAACCTGCTCCTCAGCGGGGGCCACTCGCGTGAGCCCAATCTCGGCCAACTGCTCGTCGGTCAGTTCGCTCGTGACGACCTTCAACTCGTCGCCAATCGGTGCCCCTTCGACGGGCTCCGTCGGCCAACGCTCCCGGAAGTTCTCCAGGCTGTCCGCCACGCGCTTCTCCAACTGAACGTAGTCGATGGCCCCATCAACCTTCTTCACGACCTTGTTCACTGGTCGGATGCCGGTCTCGGGATCGGGCACGCCCATACGGTACGATGTTGTTGCCGTCCTCATGCTTCCTCCTACCTTCGAGTGGGATTGTAGGCGGAGACCCTCGGCTTACCCGAAGCGAACTCCACCGTGTTCATGTACGCATCTGCGTAGAAGTCCATCCAGTTATCTAACGCTTCTTCCTGGCCGGCGGCAATCCCATCATCCAGTGCGATCTTGTGGGAGCCGGCGTCATGGTTGCGCTTCAACTCGCTGTGGACGTTCCGTGCGTTCCGCTGGATCTCCGTGATTCGGCGCTGGTCGATCTCACCGATCCACTTGAAAATCTCAGCGATGGCCACCAGGCGGCCCATCTTGTAGTCCATCACCCGGTACCGATCCAACTGATGCGCGACATACGCGCTCCTGATGTCCTCGGGGTAGTAGGCTTCGATCAGTGCCTTCACCCCTGTGTCGCCCAACCGGGCAACGAAAAGGCCCTTCCCGTCGTGGGGGATATCCTGCCGGATCCTCACTACGTCCGGGTCGTTCCGGTCGCAGAGAGTGTACCGAAGGTGTCCTTGTCCACCAACGAGTGGGCCCGGGTCTTCAGGGTACCTCACATGCGTGTCGTGCATCTCCCCTCCTGTTCAGTGTTCGTGAACCGTGAACATCCCCTCTCCCCTGGTCGGCAGCCGACGAAGCGATTCGGCAGGAGAGAGGGGTTCCAGCTTACGCTGTCAGCGCAGCAACTAGCGCGGCAGCAGGATCGTTGTTCGCAGCGTAGTCGGTGTCGGTGACCCCGCCGTCGGCGTCCAGCTTGGCCGTGATACCAACGATGGCAGCGCGGACGGCAGCCAGATCGGCCACCACCAAAGCGCTGTGGGCGCGAATCGCAGCGAACGATGCAACCGTCAGCATCGGTGCCACGCTGTTCCTCGCCTCTACGTCACTCTCGTCGAGAGCCGTAACGGTGAGTGCGCCCATGTCCCATGTCGAGGCGTAGTCCGTGTCGGTAACACCAGCATCAGCATCCAGCTTCGCGTTGATACCAGCGATTGCCGCCTTGACAGCCGTGAGATCCGTGAGGATCGTGTCGGCCTGGAGAACGGACACACCCGCGATAAGAAGGGGTGCCACCGGGTTCCGTGCTTCCACCTGATCCGCCTCATCCAGCGTGAGAGTAACATCCCACGTTGCAGCGTAGTCGGTGTCGGTAACCCCGGCGTCGGCGTCCAACTGAGCAGTGATGCCAGCCAGGGCCGTGTTGTACTTCTGAAGGTCGATCAACTGCTCACCGATGAAGTCACGCAGGTTGTCCGCGTGGGAGGGTGCCACCATCGGCTGAACAGTGTTCCGGGGAGTCGAGAACGTGCCGCTCATCTTAACTCTCCGTCAACGCTGCCGCAGTCGTCGAGGCGTAGTCGGTATCTGTGATACCAGCGTCCGCATTCAACTTCGCGATCAGCGTGTTGTAATCGGTACGCAGTTGATTGAACTGCGTCCGAAGGTTGTCGGCGGTTCCGCAAGTCTTGAAAGCGGTTGTGCTTTTCGACATGATCTCGTTCTCCGTTAGAGGGTAGCGGGGGCAGGGCCGCGAAGCCCCACCCCCTCACCGGGGTTAGCTGTTCTCGGTGACCCCAGAAACGACACCAAGACCGAGACGGCTGACCGCCGCGATCTGCGAACGCATCACCTGGTCCTTGTAGAACCCAAGGCGATCCTGGTACTGCTTGAAGCCACCAGCGCGGTCGCCGGACTCAATGACATCCATGATGTCCTCGTCCGGGGCAATCTTCTGGACAGCCGTGCTGGAGCCCAGGAAGAGGTGACCCGACGGAACGTAAGGCCGACCCTCGACCTGTACGCCCATGACGTTCAGCTTCTTGAAGCCGAGACGCATGGTGTCTTCGTCGGCACCGTACCGACGCTGATCCAACTCGGCTCCACCCGCCGCTGCGATGGCAGCAACCGTGGTGTAGCCCCACTCGACCGTGTGGCCGGAGCGCTGTTCGATCTCCTCGAACCACTGGTACAGATCCGCCCCACCAAGCGCAGAACCATACGAGGACTCGTCAACACCGGCAACCCAGTCAGGCTGGGCCGAAGACGCGATGTTGTGGACGGTCGCACCACGGGTGAGGTGGAGCAGGCCGTTGAAGCCCAGGTTGAGGTCGTCTGCCGAACCAGAGAGAACCTGGTTGGCGAGTACGACTGCATCGTTGGCCGCGATGGACGCACCGAAGTACGTCCCGGAATCGACCGTGATGATGTCCGTGGCTTCCGCGATGGAAACGACCGAAGCAACGGCAGCATTGCGAGACGCGGAGGTCTCGGCAACCTTGACGTTGATGTAGTCCTTCCCAGCCGTGAGGTAGTCACGGATGCGGAGGTTGGTGGCCAGGGCACCGGCATCGCCATACAGCGAGTCGATCTCGAAAGCCGTCTGCGTCCCGGAGGGGTTGCTGACGTTCGCGCCCGTGGCTGCGAAGATGATCGCGTCCGGGTATCCGTAGAAGCCCATGGCGACGGCACGCTGGAAGCTACGGAGCTTGTCCGCAGCCTGGTAGCGCACCTGCTTTTCGATCTGCTGGGCGGTGAACTTGGAAGCGTTCTCGCCAACTAGCTGGTCGAAGCCAACCTCGAACCGGCCAACCATGTGGGTCCAGCTATCGGTCGCCTCGGGCGGCTCGTTGCTGGTAGCCCTGGCGGTCGATCCACCGTCGGACGAGAAGGCGATCCCTCCACCGTTCACCAACTCAACAGGCCAGTTGATGGAGCGGGGGGAAAGCTGCGTGAAGTTCTTGAGTTGACGCAGGTTGGCCCACTCAGGGGTCAACTGCTGCATCCCGCGAACCAGTTGCCCGTAGACGGGCTTCCAGATCGTGTTGATGACTGTGAGGTCCATTGGAGTCCTATGCTCCCTTCATTTTGATGTGAGTGAAGGGCCCTTACTTCCCGCCGTATCCAAGAAGGCCGTGAATCACTTCATTCAAGTCCTTCGCTGGCTCCAGCCCCTCCCTACCCGGCGCGGGGGCGTCTCCGCCCTTCGATGCCGGTGGGCCCGCGTCCTTGAGCTTCGCATCCACTTCAGCGTTGTGCTCGTCGGCGTCCTCGCCCGTAGACGAAGCTGCCGTTGCTGCCGCTGTGGACAGTTGCTCGAACCTACTGCGAATCAGCGTCTCGTCGAGTGCGTAGTTGCCATCCTCGCCTTCGACGAACATCAGAGTGAAGAGTCTTCCGAAGCCCGACACCACTTCGTTCGGGTCAACGTTATCTCCGACAGGGACTCTGCCTAGCTTCAGCACATAGTCCCGAACCTCGTCGGCCTCTACACCCTCGAAGCCCTTGGCGATCTCATCCACCTGAGCGTCCAGGTAGTTCGCGATGGCCTGAATGTTATCGGCCTCACGCTGAGATTCGAGCTTCTCTTGAGCGTCCTCGGGCTTGCCGTGGAAACGCTCTGCCAGCCTTGGGTTGTCTTTGATGAGATCATAGTCATCCCAGAGGGCCTGTACCTCTTCCGGGTTCCCCAGAAGGGCCCGGGTGTTCTCGGGATCAGCCAGAAGTCCAGGCAACGCCTGGGGGTTCGCGGCCAAGAACTGGGAGAATGATTCGTCTCCCACGATGTCCGCTGCCAACCGATCTCGTGCTTCGAGCGCTGCCTTGGTCGCCGCAGTCTCTTGCGTCTTCCTCGTGTAGTCGCTCTGTCGGAGCCCATCCTTCCGCCACTCGCGGACTTGTTCGAGGGTCACTTCCTCGCCGTCGATGGTGATGACTTGGCTGCCATCTTCATCGGGTTCGTCAGCGGTATCCTCATCACCACCCTGATCTTCCGACTCCTCGGTCTCCGAATCCGATTCGCCGCTCTTGTCCGACTCTTTGTCGGCCTGCTCTGAAGTTTCCTCGTCAGAAGACTCGTCGTCAGACTTGTCCGGGTCCGGGGAGGACTCCTTGTCGGGAGCCCCGGCTGCGGGGTCTGCGTCGGTGGTCTCTTCCTCAGTCTCTTCAGGAAGATTCTCGCCATTCGTCAGCGCATGGATCGCGTCTCTGAATGCGTCCTTCGCTGCTAATACCTTGCTCATCTCGCTTTCTCCTCGGGGTGTTCACGAACGTGAGTCCCGCCCGTCAACGTGACGGAGCGTAATCTGAGTTTAAACGTAGTGCCCCAATGCGTTGGGAGGCAAGGCTAGGGTGCCGTGCCACTCACTGCTGGGGGTACCTCTTCCTCGAACGATGTGCCGGCTGGCTCAGAGGCTACGCCCCCGCCCTGCTGTTGCGCTTGTGCCTGCTCCGGGAAGCCCAACTGCCACTCAAGTACCGTGTGGGCCACGAAGGCATCCACCCACCACTCGGGGAACATCTCTACCTTGTCGTCCGCGAGCGAGTCTGCGTGGACTTGCGCGTGGATCCGGGAGATGTCCATGCGATCCTCCCACTTCTGGTGGTCGAACGCATACTTCTCCAGGGCGGCCTGCCACTCTGCTTCGGCACCGGCCAACGACTCCTGGAGGACTGCACCCGCCGTGGCCACCGTCATGGCGTCTCCGCCTAGCTCGGTGAGCCTGGCCAAGTGGGACTGCTGCCCCTCCAAGCCCTTGAGTACGTCCTCGAAGTCCTTGCGTGCCTTGGTCAGTTCCGTCGGAGGACCCTTCAGAAAGCGGTCGCTCTGTCGGCGGGCACGCTGGTAGTGTACGTCCTCGGTCAGAGAGACGCCCATGACATCCCCAAGCGGGGCGAGCCGGCGTACCTCTTCCGTGGTGAGGGCACCAGACTCCGCGAACTGCATGATCGTGTCGAGGCGCTGGGCTGGCGTCAGCATCAGGAGTGTGCTGTTCTTGAGCACCACCTGGCCGGTCCCACCAAAGTCGGTGGACTTGAACGCCTGGTCGATGTACTGGCGGTCGGACCCAAGGAACCGGACCCGGCGCTCCATCTTCCACTCGCGCTTGATGATCTTCAGGATGACCATGGCTGACTGCTCCAGGCCGACCTTCACCTGCTGGCGCGTGAGGCCCAAGAGGGTCTCGTCACCGGAGCGCAAGGCTTCGGCGTGGCGTCCACTGGATACGCCAGGAACGTGCTTGCCCTGGAGCGTGTCGTGGATCCCGGACTGGTCATCGTACTCGTTGTCGAAACGGTCGATGAACTGCACCATGCTGTTCGGGATCTCAGGCTGGATCTCGGGCTCGGGCTTGCCGGCCTGTGGGTTGTATTCGATGATGCTCCGGGTGGGCGACATGAGGTCGCGGGACTTCACCCCGGAGTGCATGGGCACGAACCACCGACGCTTCATCATCTGAAGGTACCGGAGGATCTGGCCGTTCACGAAGTCGAGAAGCTCCTGGGGATCCTTGAGGAGATCCACGAGGCTAAGGCCGGTGGGGTCCGCAAGCTCGTCGAGGAACTTGTAGTGTGCGATGGGGATGATGCCGTACCGAAGCTCGCCCCGGTGGACAACGTGGTCGCCCGCGAGGATGACATGGTACCCCTTCTTGTACTGGCGGTTGGGCTTCAGGAAGAAGTGGCGAATGACCACCTTCTCGTCGAGGACGCTGTGCGAGTCCTCCACCCGGTTGCCGATGACGCCCAGCACATCCTCATCAAAGTCGCGCTTCAGGCCGCGCTCAGACTCGCCCCGGAGATCCTGGAGCCACTCCATGCCGGACTGGGGGGCGTGGTCGCCACTGACGATCTTCCCGACCCTCACTTCCTTGGTCTTGGGGAAGGAGTCGTATACATCACGCAGAGACATGATCTCAGAGACGATGACTTCCTTCGCCTCGTGCGCGTATCGGCCACCCGACCAGCGGACGTTGGCTGGCGTCATCACACTCACAGTGATGTCCCCGGCAGTGATGGTCGCGGCGTCTGCCGGATCGTCCACCCTGTTGCCGTCGGAGTCAACGTGCAGGAGCACCTTCTCACCCTTATCGGTATCGAAGAACTTCTGCGCCTTCTGCTCGCCACCGGCCATGTCGTCCCACTGGAAGAACCAGAAGGCCGAACGCATGACTGCGCCGAACTGCATGACGCGCTCAAGCTGCGTCTGGAGGTTTAAACGCTGCCACTCACCACGGATAGCGGCGGTGGCTGCCTCGGCTGCATCCCGGGACTCGTTACGGTGAGACGATGGGACGCCCTCCATGACCGGCTCGTCTGCCGTGATCTGGGCAACGTAGCGCTGGACCGTCCGGCGAATCTTGTTGATCGTCGGAGCCCGCTTGCTCGTCGCTCCCGGCGGAATGAAGACTCGGTTGGAGTCCGTCGGATGCACCTGGACAAAGCTGTTGCCCATGTACCGGAGGTAGTTGACCTTGATCTCAGCGAGGCGCTGGCGGGTTACACCGTCCAGGCGGTCGTGGCGCTTCTGCACGAACTTGGCCAGCGATCCGTCTGTGATCTTGCGAAGGTATGGAACACCCTCGCGCACCTTTTGGAGAATGGAGTCATCGTCCATCTCCTCTTGGCGCTCCGGCTCCTGTTCGATCCCGCTATCGCGAGTCTTCAGGTCTGCCATCAGTAATCTCCACGCTTGAGTCTTTCGAGGATCTGGGCATCGTCCTCATGGAGTGCCCGTCTCTGTTCGATGTAGTCTTCGACCATCTGTCGCATCTCCTCTGTCTCCAGCTTCACCACGAACTCGTGGAGGTCGTTGGAGTAGGGGATGCTCTCATCTGCGAAGAAGGGCGTCGAGCCCTCTTCCGTTACAACGTACTCGCCTTCCGGTCCCGACACCGGAGACAGCCGCAGTCGGGACATCCGGTCGGTGAGGGTCTGGATCTGTGAAACCAGCCTGGCCTCACGGCCATCGTATGCAGCACGAGACTGTCTACGAACCTCGTCCAAGCGGTTGAGTAGCGTCTCCACTTCCGCAGCGTGTTCACGCCTCTCCTCCTTGAGCAACTTTTCACGTTCCAGGAACAACTTCTCGAACCTATCCGCAGCGGAGTGTGCGCCCTTCAGGCCAGCTTGCGCCGCAGCGCAGTCCTTCTCTGCCGTGAAGGCGCGGTCCAGTGCGCGATAGGCTGCGTACCCAGCGAGCCCAACTACCAATCCCGCGACAATCAGTATGACGGTCACCATCTCCTCCCTCAGCCAAACTCATAGATGGGCGTGAAAATCTCACGTTCCCAGGGTTCAATATGGTCATCTTCACCCTGGAGGGGCAAGGTGGGCAGGCGGGAGTCAATGTCCCGCGTCTGCATCGGCTCGTCCTCGTCCTCGTCGAATACCTTCGCCTCCATTACGGTGTACCTGGCGCAGTCGAAGAGGTCGAGCTTGGACCGGATCGACTTGTGCGGGGTGTCCGGGGGCGCGTTCTGGTTGTCGGTCTGACGGGCCTGACTGATCTGATCCGCGAGGCGGCATGTGATGTTCACGCGGCCTGACGAGTCCTTGAACTTCGAGATGATCCCGGGGCGGTAGAAGTAGACCCGTGGGGCACCCTTCACTCCCGTGATGGGGTGGTGGTGGTCGGGGTCGATCCAAGTCAGGGAGCGTAGGCGCTTGATGCTCTCCGAGACGGAGCCGGCACCCTTGGTGGCATTCTCGAAGTAGAGCCCCAAGTCCTGCATGTTGATGATCGACTGGGCTCCGGCGGATCCTGGGTCAGCCAGCCGGCGGACAGGGAGGCCCTTGGTCCACTTCTTCTCCATGCGTTTAAACGACTCGGCGTGCTTCCGGTCGGGCCACGACTCCTCAAGGTGCTCCATCACGAAGAAGATGTTCCCCGCACCGTCGATGGCGGACAGGGTGGCACCGTAGGACTTATTGGGATCGGTGACCAGCATCCACTCACTGATGCGTCCCGGGACGTTCTGGCGACCGAACTTGGCGAACTGGTCTGGACGGAGCATGTCACCCGGCAGGTTATCCACAACATACACTTTGTGGTCATCGTCCGGCGTCAGGATGTCGATACCTGATAGCGCCGGTATGAGGGCCCCTTCGACGAATCCGTACTCACCATGCAGACGAGCCGCCTTCTCGGCCTCAGACATTCCGTGGTCGGCTTCGATCTCCTTCGCGTACTCTGTCGCCAGGGGATTGTCTCCGGCTCCGAACTGGACAGCAACGACACAAGCACCGTCACCTTCGTCATGGATCCATCTCCGGGTGCCAAGTGGGCGGGCAGCGCCCAGCTTGATGAGCGGCCTCCAGTATCGGTCGAAGCTCCAGGACAGCCCGTGGAGCGGGGTGTAGCACATGACAAGTGTACCGTTAGGGGTACCAATACGCAGAAGCATGGAGTTCCACTTGGACTCCTCCAGGATCTCCTCGTCCACGATGCAGAGGTCCACGGCGGACGCCTCGAACGAAAGCAAGTCCTGGTCATGTGACTTGAGGATCGTCTTGTCGAAAGCCTCCACCTCACCGATGCTCCACAGTCGGTCGGCCTCGTCCTGGTCGAGCCCCGGGGGCCGCGAGTAGAAGACATGATCTGGCGTCTTCTTCTCGGCCATGAACAGGTCACCCAGCCAGTACTTGATTGAGTACCCATCGGACGGGTTCACCCAGTCCTGTCGCGCCTTCTCCAACGTGGGCGGCACGATCCAGACGGTGACGGGATCCTTGGGGCCCTTCCGGCGGATGTCGCCAGTCAGGCGATCTGTCATTCGCAGCTTCTTTGCCAGCGAGCTTTTCCGGCGCATGAAGTTGCCGTAGATCCCCTTGCCGAGTGCGGACTTCCCGCCTCTGTTCCCCCCGCACGCGAGCACGACCCTGATGTCTTTCTGGGCTATGTTGCCTGCGTCATGCAACACCCACTTCTGGATCTCGTGCCACGGGAAGAAGTGGACCGGATCGGCCTTCTCCCGCCTGGCCATCTCCTCCTGGATCTGACGTTCGAGGGCACCCAGGGCTTGGGGCGAAACGTCTTGCATTATGTGGCGGTGTTGGGCGGGCCTACGGTGAAGTGGTGGAGAGCCCCCTTGAGTACACCACTACCGCTCGTCAGCCAAATCTGGACGTACCACTTACCCTGCACGAAGAAGCCGTCTTCAACCGTGTACGTCAGGTCCCCATCCGCGAGCGTGGTGACAGCCGAAGCCGACTTCGATACGCGGGTACCATCAGGCAGGCCGAACATATAGGTCGGCGTGTACCCTGTCATGTTGAAGTCGGTGTTCAGTTGAAGCCCGAACCCGTACTCTCCCTCGAAGGCCAGGGGGTTCATGGGTTAGTCCTTGTAGATGTGTGACTGGATGTACCGGGTGCCGCGTATGGCGCTGCTGATGATCCTGGCGATGACGGCTGCCAGCGGGCTCACGACGGTCTCCCCGATGTTGACCGCCTCGTCGATGATGGACCCGATGCCCGGGTTCATGGACTGGCCAATATTCACAGCCTGGTCGATGACCGCCGCGAAGCCTTGCGCTGCCGCCTCGCCCACGTTCACGGCCTGGTCGATGATGGCGTCCAGGCCCAGTTGCGCCACGTTGGTCTCACCCACGTTGACCGCCTCGTCCAGCACAGCGCTGAGGACGTAGGTGATAATCAACTCAGGCGGGTTCGTGCCGTCCGCAGAATCGAAGACCACCTCATCGGTCAGCCCTGATCCCCACGTTCCGTGAGTGGAGCCAGTCATGTAGCTCGTGAACGCCATCCCCAGCCTGGCGATCTCATCCACTGCCTGCCTGGCCTGGATGTACGCGAGCCCCGCTGCGTTCAGGGTGCGGGAGTTATAGGCTGAGGTCGTCCACCCGGTGGGGGCCAGCGCCGTCATCAGGGCAGTGTTGACCCACAACGTGTAGTCGTGGTCCGCCGCGACTATCGCTGTGTCGGTAGCGGGCACGGCCTCGTATAGACCCAGCGCCGCGTCCCAACCGCTCTGTACCGACTGGCAGTAGATACGCAACTGCACCTGCGTGATGACCGCAGTAGCAGGGAGGGCCGAGAAGTCGAACAGCAGGTAAAGCGCCGACATCTGGTTGTACCCGTCCGACACACTGCCGGCGGCCAGGTTCGCCTGTAGGAACGTATCCAGATCGGACGCAGTGGCCGTCGCCCCGGCACGCAGAGTGGCGATGGTATCCTCTACGCCTACTTCCTCTGTGTACCCGTCTACGCTGGTGCTCTCAACGTGCGCGTCAGGGTTGACCGTGAGCGAGGTTGCCACCGTTTAAACGCCCAGGATACCGTGGTTGACCCAGACCGTCAGGGCTGTACTGGCGTCCTTGGCGAGCGTCGATGCGAAGTCGAAGCCGGTGAGAAGCGCTTCGCCCGCGCCCGGGGAGGCGTTCGTGATGATGCCACCTTGAAGGCCGGTCCAGGCACCATCAGCCGGGACGTACTCAGCCTTGTAGGTGAACGCATCCACAGCCTTACCCGTGTTCCCCGTGTCGGTGTCGTTCCGCTTCGGATACCCTGAAGAGAACGCCTTCTCGGAACCGGCCTGGATGGTGTACGCGGAGCGCACATCCGTCTTGCCCTGCGTGGGTGTGGCGGTCGCAAGCTCCATGACTCCGAACGCATTCGTCGGAGTCTCTTGGCCGATAAGCTCTGCGTAGTGCAGATCGCCAGCGTCCGTGACCAGGTTGTGGGCCAGGACCAGCCGCTTCTCGCCCGTGGGGTACAGCAGGTTCGCGACGACATTCCAGCCCGTGGGCCGGAGTGGTGCCATGAAGTCTGAGTCCCGGAGCCAGATGCCCGCCCGGGTGCGGTAGGCGTTGACGAAGCCCGGGATCTTTACGCGAATCATGCTATACTCCTGTCGGTGTGGTGATGCTAGTCGTCGAACGTGGGGCCCCCTGGCTCCACGCCCATGCCCTCGTCGAACGTGGGCTCGTATGGCCCACTGGATCCGCCGGGGGTGGCCTTGATGCTGACCGTCTCCGACACTCCGACCTTCTGATTGCCGCCGCTCTTGCGCATGAACGCGCCGATGCTGGCGAGGATGACGAGGATGCCGATGCCGCCGGTAATGAAGCCGATGGCGAAGACGGTGTAGATGTGCTGGTCCATTGGTTCCTCCTATGGAACTGGTGGGGCGATGACCGAAGGGTCACCTGTGAATGAAACGTATCCTACGCGCAACTGATCTCCCTCGGAGAACATGACCGCTACGCCGACGCCCCCCAGGGTACGGTTGTGTGGCGTGCCGTTGGTGATGGTCGTATCCCAGCCAGCGGGCTCATCTCCGATGCCGCCGAACCAGGTCTTGACATGCTTGTCATCATTGGTCGGTGTCCCGGCGTTGGGCATCTTGCGGAACCGGACCCAGGCATACACTCCAACCTGTGCCGTCTCCTGCATGTTGGCGACAGCAAGTTCTCCGCCGGAGCCGTTGGTGTAGTAGGCGATGAACGACTGCTGCGTGCCCGCCTGCTTAATCATGGTACCGAACGTGACATCCCATGTCGCGAACGTGGAGCCCGATATGTTCATGGCGGGAGCCAACTGGCGCGAGCCGGCGTCTACGCCCAGTGGGATCCAGACGCGGGCCAATACCTCACCTTGACTGATGAGTCCGTCGAAGGCGTCGATCTGCATACCCCACCGGCCAGAGCCAGAGTGACCATCGAACGTGATGATGTTCCCCTCGGCACCGCCGTCAGCAACCGCGATGGTGGAAGGCCGGTTCCCAACCGTACCGGAGAGCGTGAGCCCTGACGGCAGGCCAGCGCCTATGCTGAACTCAGAGAAGTCCGAGAAGCCGTACTTGGTTCCCGACTCATCTCCAACCTCACCGGACGCAAGCCCGCCTCCGGCTCCGCCACCGGCACCAAACCTGCGGCGACGGCGGTAGAATATCTCGTGACCGAAGCGCATACTAGGTCAGTGCGTAGCGGACGGTGCCCGAACCGGAAGCACGGTCGAGGGCGATGAATGGCCACACAACGTCGATGGTCGTCACAACGTCGGTGGTCTGAACGGTCGAGTCACTGTCGTGAGCCGCTGCGTCCATGGTGTCCGGGTACGAATAGTCCACGAGCGTGCCCGCTGGGGCGATGATCGTGAGCTTGGCACCACGCCATGCTCTGACAACCACGAAGCCTGAAGTCAACGACTGCGGGCCGGTCAGGAGTGGGAAGGTCATTCGTCTGGTCCTGTTTCTGCGAGAAAGTCCAGATCATCTTCGTCGAAGAGATCCTCATATGGTCCCTCAATGCTCAAGCCCAGAAGCTCCAACTCCTGCTCCTGGGTAAGCGTATCCTCGTGCTCATCCATCTCCGACGACTCCAGCAACGGTGTGGTCGATGATGTTATCACTGGTCTGCTCCAATGCGCGGTACGCGATGGTCCGGCACACCCCCTCATACTCCGGCATGTCTACCGAGTACTCCCCCTTGGCGATGGCCCGCCCGAACTTCTCGAACACTTCGGCCAGCGGCAAGATGAGATGGTCCTGTCCTGGGTTGAACACACCTACCTCCAGATGTGGCTAAGATGGGGGCTGGGCATGATCGTGATGCGCACAATGTCAGTTGCCTCAAGATAGTCACTGGCTCCGCGTAGAGACAAGGTGAAGCGCTGTGGAAACGAGACTACCTTGAACTCTTCCGGGTGGGCCAGAAGATGGCAACTGCGTATGACCTCAGAGCGCAGTCCACCAATGCGTCCCAGGCGCGTCCCAACGTCGTTGTAGATGATGACATCCTCGAACCCCTGGTTGTTGACCACCAGCGCTGGGCACAACTGTCGCCTCCCTCCTCCCCCCGTGGCGCACCCAAGCATGAACAGCGTGAGCAGGAGAGTCAGGCGCTTCATGTCTTACCTCAGTGTGATGACCGTCAATGCGAGAGCGACTCCAGATAGAACACCCTTGAGGAAGCCACCGCCGCTCTTGTCCGGGGGCTCCGGGTTGCACACCTCGGGGTCGGCCCTCGACTCCGTGATATCCACCTCTGTTAGTTCAGCTTCGACCGTAACCTGGACTGGGCGCACACCCGTAGTTTGACTTACGGGCCCGCACCGGACGCCGACAGAGAGGGCGATGGGTTTGATGTCCACCGTCCACTCTGCTCGCCACCTGGCCTCGGGTACCTGGCGGAAGGTGACCTCCGCTATTAAAGTTTCGTCCTCGAACTTTGAATGAAGGGTCGAGTCATTAAAGGCTACTTCAACGGTATCGACGACAGGTTCGGGGTCGAGAGTCACGGTGGTCTCAACGACCGGGCGCTCCTCAAGAGCCACAGCGAGGCTGTCGCGTTCGATCTCCGTCTGAACCGCCCGCCTACGGAACTGTCCCGCCACCAGGCGAGTCGTGTCCAGTTCTGCGGCCAAGCTGTCGGCTCTCAAGCCAACGGCCCGAACCTCTCGCCTGGACTCTGCCAGTTCGCCTCGGAGCGATCTGATCTGGAGCCCCAGTCCGAAGAAGACTGCGAGCCCCAGGCCAGCCATGACCGCCTTCGGGTGGCGGATGACCCACGCAGCTACCGTGGCCATTAGTTCGACAGCACCGACAGGACGATGAACAGCAGGGCTGCTGCGAGGGGGATCAGCGCGACCCACCACGAGCGAGCCGGCGATGTCACCCCCTGCTTGGAGCGGATCTCGTCAACGAACGCCTGACTGAAGCGCTCCGGCTTCGCCACTGGGTAGTAGTAGTCGCCGCGAAGCTCCCAGTCCCACTGCCCCAGGATGCTCGTGGGGTCCAAGTGGTCCAGCTTGCTCGCGACGGGCTTGCTCTTGTGGATCCTCTTTGGCGTCCAGGTCATGGTTCCCCCTAAATTGGAATGTATGAATACGCAGCGAAGCCGCCGTCGAT
>Ga0316187_10002103_pt1 | contig 17424 bp, 11 predicted proteins | sample CroRivburrow1_MG_FD_204927 | JGI IMG/M metagenome (GOLD analysis project Ga0316187, IMG submission 204927) | Coastal sediment microbial communities from Maine, United States - Cross River worm burrow 1 | ecosystem: Environmental > Aquatic > Marine > Coastal > Sediment | place: USA: Maine...
AGAATACTATTATCCCGGACTCGGTCATGGCGTAGGCCTTGAAATACATGAAGATCCCTTTATCAGGAATATAGCTGATTTTACTTTTACACCTGGAATGGTAGTTACTATTGAACCTGGAATTTATATACCAGGTTGGGGAGGATTACGAATTGAAGACACAGTGGTTGTCACTGAAGATTCAGTTGAAATACTAAATCAATTCCCTAAGGATTTCATGAAGTTTTAGGCACAACAAATATATTTTTTTATATTTATTATACATAAAAGTCCTTTCGATTTTTAATTTTTTAGTTATGACTGAATTGAATAAGTCAAATATTACTAATCGCAACCTCAATATTATGTTAGTGCTCCTTCGAATTGCTATAGGATGGCACTTTTTATTTGAGGGACTTTCAAAATTATTTACTCCTGGATGGACTGCTGCTGAATATCTCGCTACTTCACGGTGGATCTTTGCCCCCTTTTTTCATTGGATAGTAGATACACCTGCAGTTCTTAACACAGTAGATGTCATTAATATTTGGGCATTGATAATTATTGGACTTTTTCTTATGCTGGGATTGTTTTCCCGACAATCCGCCTTTGCAGGAATGATATTATTGTTTTTATACTATGTAGCCCATCCACCTTTCATAAGGCTTGAGTTTGGTATCCCAACAGAAGGAAACTATTTGGTAATCAATAAAACACTAATCGAATTATTTGCATTAGGTGTTCTAACATTCTTTCCAACGGGTAAATACCTGGGATTGGATAGTCTGTTTTTCCTATTTAAAAAAGGCAGACAAGAGACTGACTTCGCTTCAAATATTGAATCAGAAGAAGGGCAAATTGTGTCTACAACCCAATTAAAAAGAAGAGAATGGTTAAAAAGTGTTGCTACTCTACCAATAATTGGTGTTTTCGGATATGCTTTATTTAAAAAGAAAAATTGGGAAAGCTATGAAGAGAAAAACCTTGTAGATGCAATGACTGGGGCTTCAGTTAAGAACTTAAATGTAACCCATTTAAAGGAATTGAAAGGACTGATCCCTTCGGCAAAGATTGCAAACAAAGATTTTAGCCGTTTGATACTTGGTGGAAACTTGTTATCCGGATACTCTCATTCAAGAGATCTGATTTATGTAAGCCAACTGGTAAAGGCCTATCACCATCGCGATAAGATCTTTGCTACACTACTTCTAGCAGAGAAATGTGGCATAAATACATTGCTTACCAATCCGATAATGGCCACCTTGATCGAAGAATACTGGAAAAGAGGTATAGGCAAAATTCAATTCATTTCTGATTGTGCAGGTTTAGAATATGATAACGGAATTTATCCAACACCATATGACAAATACCTCGATCGAATAAGAAGAGCCATTGACTATGGTGCTGCAGCATGTTATATACAGGGAGAAACCGCTGATTATTATATGAAAAATGGGAAACCTGACGCTATTGAAGGTGCTATAAAATTGATTCGTGACAATAATGTTACCCTGGGAATAGGAGCTCACCATATTGAGACAGTAGAATCTTGCGTAGAAGCTGGTTTCGAACCTGACTTCTGGATGAAAACCTTGCACCACCACAATTACTGGTCAGCAAAGCATGAGGAATGGCATGACAATATGTATTGTTTTAATATTGAAAAGACAATAGAGTATATGGCAAGTCTCCCTCAACCCTGGATCGCTTTTAAAACTATGGCAGCCGGATCAATTCATCCTAAAGAGGCTTTTAAATATGCTTTTGAAAAAGGAGCTGATTTTGTTTGTGCCGGGATGTATGACTTCCAGATGGTAGAAGATTCTAATATTGCCTTGGAGGTTCTTGCAGATGAAGAGGTTAATAGTAACCGAACCAGACCTTGGAGAGCCTAGTCAGCAGATACATACTTGAATATTTTAATTTTTCTTTTTGAGATTCCTCTCCACCTTTTTACATTTATAAAAAATTAAATTTTTATTAGATGAAACTAATCAGAACTGCAGTTGCTGGTTTAGGTTTTATAGGACCTGCACATGTCGAAGCTCTTCGCCGTATTCCGGGTATTGAAGTCGTCGCCATTTCTGATATTTCAGAAGAAGTTGCAGAACAAAAAGCTGAAGAACTTGGCATAAAGCATTTCTATGATGATTTTGATGAACTTATTAACCATCCTGGAATTGAATGCGTTCACATATGCACACCGAATAATCTTCACTTTCCAATGACTAAAAAAGCTTTACTGAAAGGCCTTCATGTGGTATGTGAGAAACCACTTTCCATGACGGTAGATGAAGCAAAAGAACTGGTAAAAATTGCAGAAGATACAAATCTGGTCAATGCCATACATTTTAATATCAGGTATTATCCTCTGGTCCGACATATGCGCTATGCAAGAATTAGTGGAGAATTGGGTGAGGTCTACTCCGTAACGGGTTCTTATTTACAAGACTGGTTGTTTTATGAAACAGACTATAATTGGCGACTTGAAGCGGATAAATCTGGTGAATCAAAAGCAATAGCAGATATTGGATCTCACCTGATGGATTTATTAGAATATATCACAGGTCTAAAAATCGTAAAGGTAATGGCTGATTTTAAGACCATCCATCCAACTCGTAAAAAACCATTAAAACCGGTGGAAACCTTTTCAGGGAAATTGCTTAAACCAGAGGACTATGCAGATGTACCTGTAAATACTGAAGATTATGCCTCAGTATTATTAAGATTCAATAACGGGAATAAAGGAGTGGTAACGGTAAGCCAGGTGAATGCCGGGAGAAAAAACAGGCTGAGCTTGGAAATTGCAGGCTCAGAAGAAAGTTTTTCCTGGAGTTCTGAAAATCCTAATGAATTGTGGATAGGAAGACGTGATGAAGCAAACCAGGTACTTTTAAGAGATCCATCCCTGGTGAATAAAGAAAGTAGTGCTATGATCTCCTTTCCTGGTGGCCATAATGAGGGATTCCCTGATACTTCAAAACAGATATTTACCGAGATATACAAAGAGATCAAAAATGGGAAAACCGACCATCCTCCCTATCCTGTTTTCAAGGATGGCTTGCGTGAGCTTATAATTTGTGAGAAAATCATTGAAAGTAATAAAAAGCAAGCCTGGGTGAATGTATAGGATTAATATCATCCTATATTGGATCCAATCCCCTTTTGAAGGTCAGTTACACAAATCTAATTGTTGAATAAGGTCCTTATTTCTGAAAATAAAAAATCCTTTTTACTTCAATTTGTACGATGAATATCCCACAAGATGGAAAGGTCGTGGAATAAATCCATGAATACTCTCATATATTTACCAATCCTTCCCGGCTTTATGCCGGGACCTTTTCAATATTTCCCTTCTGATGGATTTAATTAAATTGCTAATTATTCCCTTTTTTCCTCAAACTAATTGTCTTATTACTTACCAGTGGCTTTGCCCATACTCCGATACTGAAGATATAACTCAATGTAATAAAAATGAATAACATACCTACTTTTAACGATATGATATCAGCCAATCCACCTATTAACAATTGCACAACTGCACCGCCCATTATACCGGTCATCAGAATCCCCGCAAAAGAACCATGATGCTTATCCACTGAATTTAATGCGAGGGAAATGATAATCGGATACATAACTGACATAAAAAATCCGATAGCAGGAAAGGCGAATAAAGAAAGCGTTTTTGTGCCAAATAGAGCAAGTACTAAGCTGATCATAGAAGCAAGTGTAAACCATCGTAAAATTAATTTACTATCAAAAAGTTTTAATAAAACCAATCCGAGTATTCCTCCCAGAGTCATCAGTCCCCAAAAATTCGCAACCGCATCCGCACCCACGGTCTCATAGTCCAATCCATGATAATCTGATAAAAACTGAGACATCCAGTAGGAAACACCCTGCTCCGTACCTACATATGCGAAAATGCCAAGAAAGAACAGGATCACATATTTGTTTTTGAATAAGTCAAAATAACTTTCTTTAGTTCCTACCTTCTCATCTTCTTTCAATTCTACTTTAGGGAATTTCGTGACTAATATAAGGAAAACCATAGCAAGACTAATGACTGCAAATACCCAGTATACTGATACCCATGACATATCCACAGGAGTGTATTTCATGAGAAGCTTGGCCAAACCATTCACATCTGTATTTTCACCATGCACATTTACTACCAGCCAGGAATACATTTTGGGGCTCACAAAAGAAGCCAGTCCAAATACGAGTTGGGCCATTACTGAAAAAAAAGCAAAATTCTCTTCCCCTCCTGCTACTCTGAGCAAGGGATTAATAATAACCTGCAACATAGCCATTCCAGCTCCAATAGTAAATAATGATATTACATATACTCTGAATTCCGGAAAGTGGGCAAATAGTATTGAACCTAATAATGCCAATATAAAGGCTACAAGAAGCATGATTTTCTCCTTATACTTTTCAACCAGGAAACCGGAAGGAATTGACATTACCCCATAAGCGATAAAAAAAGAAAAGGGTAAAAATCCTGCCATGGTTTTTGTCAGGCTATAGCTGTCAGAAACACTTGGATTTAATGCTCCCAGGATATTTGTTAAAAATGAAATGACGAAAAAAATCAGAATAACAAGGCCTACCTTGAAATAACTCCGTTCAGTCTTTTTTGTATTTTCCATAATATTTAGATTATTATTAAATTTTAATATTGTTACTAAGGGAAATGACTAGGGATTAATATTCCATCCTTTATAATTGAATATTAGCCCTTCGTCTTTAACATCCTTACTCTTCACATATCCATTTATCTGTCTCTTCTCTCCTGGTAATAACGAAATATAATTATCATCCCAAAACACTGGCAAAATCGTGTTACCAGTTTCTTTATCCCTGAGGCTCAATTCAATAAAGAATGCTATCCTATCTGAAGGATTTTCAATTGAAACAATTACCTCCTGATTTTCTCCAGCTTCTGTAAACTTATGGTTCACTTTTATTTCAGATTCAGGCATACTATTTATTCCTGTCATATCCGCATAGGATTTATTATAGGTAATAAACCAATCTGATCCCTCCAGGTCCAGTACATCTTCTTTTTTTGATAACCAGTAAAAATTGTTGGTTACTTCTTTACCTTTATTATCATGCAACTTCAAATCGAGGAAATAGGTTGTTGTTAATCCTATTAACTCAGGCATTTCAAGAATGATTTCAGAAGTGTTGCTGCCTATTTTAACTTCCAGTTTTTTAGAAAATATTTCTTTGCTATCAATATCCAATACCTTTACCTCCGCAGTAAGGTTTTCAAACGATTTACGATAATCGTTTGTAAGATAGATATTCCGATCATTATAATTATATACAATATTTAAAGGCTCACAGGCTTTTTTAGTAGCATAAAATGCCCCATTAGGCATTAGATACCAATCATATAATTGCCACAACATCCCCGGCCAGGCTGAATTTAACATCCATTGAATCACACCAGTAGCTTTATGCTTATTAACAGCAAAGGCTTCGAACATAGGTCTCATTGCCTCGTAATTTGCCATTTGAGCTTTAAAGGTAAATTCCTCCACACTTTGAGCCTCTCCATAACGATTGTTAAATGGATTTAGCCAGAATTTAAAAGTCTTAAATTCATTCCTGCCTAAATGATAATCCCAAATCTCATTTAAAGGCCATAGCTGGTCCTCAGGCACCATTTTTTTAACGCTTTCCAAGGGCGATGGTTGAATACCTGGCCCTGTTTCAGTATTAAAACCAAAAGCACCACCAAGCAATGTATCCACATACCAATAATTTGGAGTCACATAACTATATGGACCACGCATCTTTACCGCCGTGGGTCCTGCCAATTCACTGGTCATATCTTTACAACATCCTAATATGGGTCTGGTACCATCTTCTAAGTTTATGGATTCATACAGTCTTTTTTCCAATTCAGGTTTTAATAATTTATCACTTCCATGAACCCATAAAAATATGCTCGGATGATTACGCAACCAATACACCTGGTCCATATAGGCCTGAGCATGAAGATCATTTTCCTCAATGTTAATTGACATAAATTCTTCTTCCGGACGACCGCAATATCCTTCCCACTCCCAGTGACAACTCCAACCGATCATAATTAATATGCCATTTTCATCAGCATAATCATATATTGATTGATTTTTTCCCCAGAATCCCTCCAATCGAATAGTATTTAAATTCATATGCTTTACGTACTCAATCTGAGATTTTATTTTTTGATCAGATTCATCCAGCAAGACATCATCTACCCATCCTGCACCCTTTATTAAAGTTCTTTCACCATTTATAATATAGCCTCTATGCCCTGTTTCATTAATATAATCGGAGACTTCCCGTATTCCAAATCTTACTTTTTCGCTATCCGAGATATCAGAATTTATTTTTGCCTCGATATTCAATGTATACAATTCAGGGTCTCCTAGGTTATTTGGCCACCATAACCTGGGATTTAAAATATGGAGTTCATCATAATCTGATACATCAAAAACTATTTCTCTTACTTCATTTGCTTCCAGAATGACTTGTTGTGAAATAGAGATATCCTCAATGCTGCAGACCACCTCAGATTTAATCGATTCATCTAAATGATTCGATAATACAGCAGAAATCCTTAAAGTGGCCTCATCCAATGTTTCTACATTCACTTTAGGCTTAACAAATATATGTTTTAATGACACAGCACCAGTCTTCAATAATTTAACCGGCCTCCATATACCCATATTATTATCTGCTGGCCAGGGATTCCAATCAACATAACCGATAGTCAGGTCTCCTTTAACAGGTGGGATTATCTCAACAGCAAGCACATTTTCTCCTTTTACTAAATAATCAGAGACATTAAAATCAAATATCCTGAAGGGTTGCTCCATGTTATCACTTGAAGCTACTCGTTTCCCATTTAACCATACATTAGCCTTGTAGTTAATACCCTCAAAGATCAATTGATAATTAATTCCGTCGTCTGTTTCTTCTATATCAAATGATTTTCTATACCACCAGGGAATCATAAATGGTTCCTCAGGAATTTTATCGAAATTGTCACTGAAAAATATATCCTCATAAACATTGTTTCTTGCTAATGCCGCAAGAACTGTCGAGGGTACTGTTGTTTTATACCAGTCACTGGAATTATAACCAGGCAGTGAAATTACAGCACCATCTTCTGTTATATGAGACGATGATTGTAAACTCCAATCCTTGTCCATAGATGTTTTACTGTGAATAATTTCATGTGGTTTTTGCTGGCAGGAATAGATAAAGAAAATGGACAGACAGAGAATGCTGATTCTAAAAAGTAAAGATTTCATATTAAAATGTATTTTTCCTAAAAAACAAATCACTAGAACAACAGATATGTTAATCCTAAGCTCGAAAGAGCTTTTAGTAGAAAATAATCAGATAAATACCTGTTGTCTTAAAAAAACAATGCAAATTAGATAAAGGATCTGATTTTATAATTTTTTTATTGGAAAAATTACATTTACAATGTTCTATTTAAATTAAAAGTTAATAATTTTTAGTCGAATCCGTTTAAAACATTATTTTTATTGGACTTTAAATTTATTTAACCTCTATTGAGTCATTTGATATTCCAAATTTTTTAAATATGTCTTTCAACACTTCCAAATATAAATTTATCCTGATTTTTTCTATCGTATATGGCTTTTACCTGATTTCATGTAATTCCAAAGAACCAATACCACCTCCAAATATATTGTTAGCTATCGCTGACGATGCCTCTTTTCCTCATATGGGAGCGTATGGAACAGAATGGGTAAATACACCTGCCTTTGACAGGGTGGCAAAAGAAGGGATACTTTTCATGAATTGCTATACACCAAATGCTAAATGTGCCCCCTCCAGATCAACAATCCTTACTGGGAGAAATTCCTGGCAATTGGAAGAAGCAGCTAATCACTGGCCCTATTTCCCTGAAAAATTTAAAACCTATGTGGAAGCCCTTAGTGACAATGGTTATTTTGTAGGATATACTGCTAAAGGATGGGCTCCAGGCAAACCAGGGGAAAGGGAAGGGAAACTGAGGGAATTGACTGGCCTTGCCTTCAATAATCGTAAAATTGAAGTTCCCGCTAAACATATCAACATCAATGATTATGCTGGTAATTTTGAAGATTTTTTAAAGCAGAAACCTGCCGATCAACCCTTTTGCTTCTGGTATGGAAGTACAGAACCGCATAGAGCTTATGAATTCAGAGCAGGGGTGAATTATGGAAATAAAAATCCGGATCAGATAAAAGAAATACCTCCTTTCTGGCCGCAAGTAGACAGTATTAAGTTGGATATGCTTGATTACGCCTTTGAAATTGAGTGGTTTGATCAACATCTGCAAAAAATGTTGAAATTACTGGAAGAGAATGGAGAATTAGATAATACCATAGTACTGGTCACATCAGACAACGGAATGCCTTTTCCCAGGATAAAAGGACAGGTTTATGAATACTCTAACCACCTTCCACTGGCAATCATGTGGAAAAATGGTATTCAAAATCCTGGCAGAAAAGTTAGCGACTATGTGAATTTTATTGACCTTGCTCCCACTTTTCTGGAAATTGCTGGTATACGGGAGGATGAATCTGGTATGCAGCCTATTCAGGGATCAAGCTTGACAGACATTTTTGATTCTAAAAAAGAAGGAATAGTTACTCCTGAGAGAAATTACATTTTGGTTGGAAAAGAAAAGCATGATGTGGGTCGACCCGGAGATGTAGGTTACCCGGTTCGAGGCATCGTAAAAGATGGCTTCCTTTATCTTAAAAATTTTAAGACAGATAGATGGCCTTCTGGTAACCCTGAAACAGGATATTTAAATACAGATGGAAGTCCCACCAAAACGGTAATTTTAAATGAAAGACGCAATAAAGGTGAAAGGTATTTTTGGGACCTGAATTTTGGGAAAAGGGCCGATGAGGAGTTGTACAATATTATAGATGATCCTTTTTGCATGAATAATTTAGCTTTGAACATATCATATTCTGAAAAGCGAAAAATTATGGAGAAGGAATTGGTTGAGAAGCTGTCAGCTCAAAAAGATCCGAGAATAATGGGTAATGGGGATATATTTGATACTTACCTGTATGCCAATGATAATGACCGTAATTTTTATGAAAGATATTTATCCGGAGAAAGTATAAATGCTGACTGGGTAAATGAAAGTGATTTTGAAACTGAAGTTATTGAATAATATGAATAAATTAATCTATATAGTTATCGTAATGATAGGCATCAGCTGTGGCACCAAAAAAATTGACCCCTGGATTATAACTGCTCCTGCCGATGATTTATATACCTTAATAAATAAGAATGGCAAGACGGTATTACCAAATGGACGATTTGTAACACCTGAAGGTAACACTTTCCTGGTAGCACCTCACCCCTATGGTCTTGTTTTAAGCCCGGATGGTGAAATTGCAGTTACTGCAAATTCTGGAACCAGTCCACTGTCTATCACTATTTTACGAAATATAACTTCTGAGAAACCAGATATTCAACAGATCCCTCCCGGCACATCAACTGATGAAGGGGTATTGGCATCGGTATTTATGGGACTGGCTATTTCACAGGATAACCAGAAAGTATATGTAGCAGGTGGCCAGGAAAATAAAGTTTATATTTTTAATACCTCAAATGGTGAATCCGAGGGATCTATTGATTGCTCCTATCAGGATAGCAAATTCGATTATACACATGGGTATATTGGAGATATGGTATTGAGCAAAGATGGAAATACCTTATATGCTGTGGATCAAATTGGTTTTCGAATGATAATAATTGATTTGAAAAGTCAAAAGATTCTACATAATGTACCGGTAGGTCGATATCCTTTTGGGATTACCCTATCACCTGATAATAAAAAAGCTTATGTTGCCAACGTGGGTATGTTTGCTTATCAGAAGATAAAAGGTTTAGATCCTGATAATCTTAAAGATACTGGTTTAGAATTCCCTCCTTTTGGTTATGATACAGAAGAAGCAAAACATGGAATCAAAACTGATTCCCTTGATGTTCCTGGTTTGGGTGATGTTAATGCTCCTGAAGCCTTTTCAGTGTTTACAATTAACCTGGAAAACTCAGAAAATCCAACTGTGTCCGCTAAAATAAAAACTGGTCACCTGGTAGGTGCTATGGTAGAAGGAATCCCGGCAGTTGGTGGATCAAGTCCAAACTCTCTTGTAGCAACTAAAGATTATGTTTTTGTAAGTAATGGTACGAATGATAATATTTCAGTAATAGATATTAATAGTGATTCTATTCTTCATGAGATTCAGATAAAACCGGACGAAAGAATAAAATCTTTTCGAGGAATCATTCCTTTTGGATTGACTTTATCTCCTGATCAAAAACGATTGTATGTTGCGGAACCCGGTATCAATGCTATTGGAATTGTTGACATCCAATCATTAAAAGTTATTGGTCATATTCCAACGGGATGGTTCCCTTCAAAATTAAAAGTTACACCGGACGGAAAATTCCTTGTCGTAGCTAATGCAAAAGGTTATGGCAGTGGGCCAAATTCGGGACCGAATTTTGACCCTTTCAATTATGGAAGTTACATTGGAAACCTGATGAGAGGATCTGTTTCTGTAATACCAATTCCTGATGATGACATTCTGCCGGCTCTGACCGAAGAAGTCATCTCCAATAATTTTAAAATGCGAAAATCCAGTGATTCTGGATTCCAATGGAGAAAAAACAATCCTGTCCCACTATATCCCGGTGAGAAAGTCTCGCCTATTAAGCATATTGTTTTCATTTCTAAGGAAAATCGAACCTATGATGAGGTTTTTGGTCAGGTTAGTAAAGGGAAAGGTCTTTCTGAAATAGCCAGATACGGTAGCGATAGGACGATCAAATATAAAGGTATGAAAGAACCGATACAAGATTTGACGGTAATGCCCAATCATCTTCAATTAGCTAAAGAATTTGCTATCTCAGATAATTTTTATGTGGACGCAGATGTTTCTGCTGATGGCCACCGATGGCTGGTCAATACTTATCCAAACGAATGGGTTGAAACTACTACACCTGCCAGTTACGGTGGGAATAGGGCTTATAAATCTGACTCCAGGGCTCCTGGTGTATATGCGATGAATGGTTCTGCCGGAGCCATTTATCCTGAGGATTATAATGAAGCCGGATCCATGTGGGATCATCTGGAAAGAAATAAGGTAGAATTCTTCAATTTTGGTTTCAGCGTTATGTTCGAGCCTGCCTCTTACCAGGAAGACTATAAATATACAGGTATAAGACATTATATTAACTACCCGGTTCCTCAACCTCTTTTTACGAGATCCTCAAGAAAATACCCTACTTATAATATGGCAATCCCTGACCAGTTTAGAATAGATATGTTTATTGAAGAGTTTAATGAGAAATGGACGAATACCAGTGAAGAGATGCCTGCATTGATTACAGTTATTATTCCAAATGATCATGGGGCGGGGGACCGTCCAGAAGCTGGCTATCCATATAGGGAAAGCTATATGTCTGATAATGATCTGGCAGTAGGCCGGATTGTGGAATTCCTTTCTCATACCCCATACTGGAAAGAAATGATGATTGTCGTTACCGAGGATGATGCTCAAAATGGTGTGGATCATATAGATGCTCATAGAAGCATACTAATGGTGATATCACCCTATGTGAAAAGAGATTATGTGAGCCATAGGCATTATAGCTTTGGAAGTCTGTTTAAATCCTATTGGAACATTCTGGGATTACCCTATTTAAATCAGTATGATGCGGGGGCTACTGACCTGGCTGATTTTTTTACAGATCAACCTGATTTTACACCCTACAATGCTGTTCCAGTTGATAAAAGAATCTTTGATCCTCAAAAAGCACTGGATCCGTTCGATGAAGATTTTGACTGGACTGCAGCTGAAGAATCTCCTGAACTTGATAATGTGAATGATATGCTTGATGAAAGTAAGGAACGAGATGAGGATAGATTGGAGAACCAACAATAAAATTTCATTACCATACACTATATGAATTTGGATCAATAATCTTAAATTAACAGAAACTAAAGAATAACAATATTCCAATAATTAAAATTTGAATTATGCATGACCTGGGATTTGTAAGTGCCATTCTGGCCGATAAAAGTTTTGAAAAGGTAATCACCTTTGCTGGTGAAAATCAGTTCAAATGTGTTGAGATTATGTGCTGGCCCGTGGGAAAAGCTGAGCGTAGATATGCTGGCGTTACTCATATTAATGTCGAAGAACTGAATAGCAAAAAAGTAGATTATATTAATGGATTTCTTAAAGAAAAAGGAGTTTATATATCCGGATTAGGCTATTACCCAAATCCCTTAGATCCTGATGCTGAGACATCTCAAAAGGCTTTTGACCATATAACGAAAGTTATTGAAGGAGCTGCTAAATTAGGAATACCTGTTGTAAATACATTTATTGGGCGGGATCCTCAGCACAGCGTGGAAGATAATCTTAAGATTTTTGCAGAAAAATGGCCTTTTGTAATTAAGTATGCCGAATCATTGGGAATAAATATCGGTATTGAAAATTGCCCGATGATCTTTACCAATGATGAATGGCCAGGAGGGAAAAATCTGGCAACTACTCCTGCTATCTGGGATAAGATGTTTGAAATTATTCCAAATTCAAATTTCGGATTGAATTACGATCCATCTCATCTTGTATGGCAACACATGGATGAAGTGCAGCCTATCTATGATTTTAAAGATCGCCTGCATCACATTCACCTGAAGGATGTGAAATTGCATATTGATAAATTAAACAGGCATGGTATTATGGCTTATCCCTTGGTATATCACTCTCCGAAAATACCTGGTTTGGGAGATGTCAGGTGGAAAGACTTTTTCTCCGCACTGACAAGTGTTGGGTATAGAGGCCCTTGTTGTATTGAAGTAGAGGATCGTGCTTTCGAAGAATCTGAAGACGATATTCGGAATTCAATTCTTCAAAGTCGAAATTATCTTAGTCAGTTTTTGGTATTATAATTGACTACCTTAGGATACACCAGTTTTTGAATAAACACTTTCTCAAATTATCTTAATTTGAAATATTTTATACTTATTATCATTCTGTTGCTCCAAATTGATGGATTTAGCCAGTCCGAAGGTGGTAATATGGTCGATGAAATGTCTTTTGATTCCACATTGGTCTTAGACATTAGATATGCTTCAGAAAACAATTTTTTAAACAGAAAGGTATATGATATTGAGGCCTGTTATCTCCAAAAAGAAACGGCCGCTCGATTGGCCAGTGTTCAGCTTCAATTAATAAAGAAAGGCTACCGTCTTATCATTTTTGATGCCTACCGTCCCCGTCATATTCAATATGAAATGTGGCGTCTTGTTCCGGATCCTCGATATGTTGCTGATCCCGCAAAAGGATCTAATCATAATCGTGGATGTGCAGTTGACGTCTCTCTATTAACAAAAGATGGCGCTCCGGTTTCCATGCCTACTGATTTTGATGACCTTTCAGAAAAAGCATATCATAGTTATAATAATTTAACTAAGGAGGTAATCACCAATAGAAAAATACTTAAAAATGCCATGATTTCAGAAGGTTTTATACCCCTTGAAACAGAATGGTGGCACTATTCTGATCCGGAATGTTATAAATATCCTTTATTAAATATAACTTTATCAGATCTGAAATATAGAAAGTAATCAGACTTTAGAGCAATTTCATTTATGAAGTCGTTGACAATTGAAAAAATTGAAATAAAAAACCTGGATGTAGATTTGTTGGATCCTTTTGCCATTTCAGTTGGAACTGTAATTCAAGTTAATAACCTGATGGTTGTACTTACACTTACTGATGGGACGATCGGCTATGGAGAGATTGCTCCTTTTCCTGAGCTAATGGGTGAAAATCGAGAAGCAAGCCTGAATCAGTTTAATCAAATTGTTGAATCTTTAATTGGACTATCCTTAAAACACATACGAGAAATAAGCATTTTACTGGAAGAAGCTTTATCAAAATCACCAGCGGTTAAATGCGGATTGGAAATAAGTATGCTGGATGCTCTGAGTCGCTCTCTTGGGATCCCCTTGTGGTCGTATTTTGGCGGAGCAAATCCAGGCCCCTTGGAAACAGATATTACCATTCCAATATTGCCTAAAGAAAGATCTCTTGAATTGGCTGGTAAATGGCATTCTAAGGAATTCGGGATATTGAAAATTAAGGTAGGTTCAGATTATCAGAAAGAGGTGCAACTTATTAGTGAAATAAATAAACAAAACGACAACTTAAAGTTCATCCTGGATGCAAACCAGGCTTTTGAAGAGCATGAAGCTTTAGAATTTCTGCGGGAGGTGATGGCAAGGGGATGCAATGTGATACTTTATGAACAACCTCTTAACCGAAGCGATTTCCAGGGAATGGCACGACTGAAAAAACTTATCAATATACCACTTGCAGCTGATGAATCTGTATCTTCTATTAAAGATCTCAAGGATGTAATAACATACAATACTGCTGATGTAATAAATCTTAAGATAATGAAAACAGGTGTCTTCAATACCTTAAAAATAGCCTCTACCGCTTTATCAATGGGATTGGAATTAATGATTGGCGGAATGGTTGAAACCCGACTTGCTATGAGTTGTTCAGTAGCCATTGCCATGGGATACTGTAAGATTAGCTATATTGATCTTGACACTCCCTTGCTGATGTCAAGTGATCCTTTCCTTGGTGGATACAGTTATTGTGGCCCGGATATTATGCCATGGGAATCACCAGGGCTGGGAATAGAACCGATATTTATTTAGTGATATGGCGATTTTTGATTTAGTGAATTAAACTTCCAGCTTCTTACTTCCTACTTCTTACCGTTATCAGTGGAAATGGGGAATTGGGAAATTGGTTAATCGGTTAATCTTTACTTTCAGCCTCCAGCCTCCAGCCTCGAGCTTCCAGCTTCTTCATTCTACTTAAAAATCTTCTGCATCCTCATCGATACCTCTTCCAGTCTTTTACGATTGCCACCGGGAACTTCCGCCGATGCCCATCCATGGTATCCAATATCCTCAATGGCGGCCATTACATTAGGCCAGTTAATATCTCCTTCCATTAATTCAACCTCAAAACCTTTCCAAATACCCTCCTCCTGTTGTTTTTTTCGGCTGTATTCTTTAACATCCAATTTGAAAATCCTCTTATCTAGAATTTTAATCCAATGTTCCGGCCAACCATATCGAACCACATTTCCAATATCAAAATACCAACCGACCATATCTGAATCGATCTCATCAATAAATCTGGCAGCTTCTAATGGACTGATCAGGAAATTATTCCATACATTTTCGATAGCTATTTTTACGCCAGTTTGTTTGGCGTAGGGAACTAACTTTTTTACTTCCTCCTGAGACCTGTTGTATGCTTCATCATATGGAACCGTCTCATCAACTTTTCCGGGTACAAGTAATACGGTAGTACCTCCATAAGCCTTGCAATCATCTAAAGAAACCTTCATAGCTTCTACGCATTTAGCCCTTTCGGCAGGATCCGGATGTGACAATGGGCTTTGCCAATGAACGGAATTTACTACTCCGGGAATCTCCAATCCGGTTTCCTTTTTTGCTGCAATAATCTCTTCATTATCAAGGTTGTTTGGACTGTCCATTTCAACACCATCAAATCCGATGTCTTTCAGCATTTGGAATTTCTCAAGAATTGACATGTCCTCTTTGACCATTCCATACTTCAAACTTATTTTAATCCTGGGTTTCGAAATCTTATGGATATCAAAATTACTTGCAAATACTGAAGGCCTGATCATAGAAAGTCCTGCAAGGCCAGCACCTGCCTTAATAAATTCATTACGTCTCATAATTGAAATAATATCATTTAAGCTTTTTCTCCAATAAACTGAGAAACTAATTTTTTATACAAATTTGGTAATTCCTGGCATCGCAACAGGTGGCCCTTCAAATTCCATATCCCAGGAATAGTCAGTATCCGGTGGCCCCAATACCTTTTGGGAATTGATGGCCTCATCATAAGTAATCGTTTGCCCGGTATAAGCAGCCATTCTTCCCATAATAGCCATCATATTACTTTGGCTCATCCATTCACCATCATTCATAGGCTCACCCTTACGAATAGAAGCAAATAGTTCATCGTGTTCCTGCTGATACATATCGTTGCCATCGCCCCGGTATCTCCAGGGCTTTTCACCAGTTATTTCATCAACTCTTCTTACTACATCAATTACGGCTTTCCCCTTGGTTCCCCACACTGCTACCGAATAGGATCTGGAACAGTTTTTCTGTTGCCGACTGAAATGGAAAGATTTGGCTCCATTATCATATGCGTATTCAATAGCAAAATGATCATATATGTTCCCAAATATGGCATCAGTTCTGACTTGGCGACCACCGGTCCCGGTAACAGATTTAGGCTGCATATCACCCATTGCCCAGGAACCCATATCAATACTATGGATGGCCTGCTCTACAATATGATCTCCTGATATCCAATTATAATATAACCAGTTACGCATCTGCTTGGTCAAAAGTCCCCAGTCCTTTTCATATGGTACTGACCATAGATCTCCAGTGTTGTATGTGCTGTAAACCGCTTGTACCTCACCTATATCTCCATCAAGAATCCTTTGAAAAACTTCTCTTTTGGATGTATGATACCTCCAACAGAACCCAGACACCAGTGACAGTTTATTCTCCTTTGCCTTCTGGGCTGCTGCCAGAACTCTTCTAATACCCTGTGCATCAACAGCCATTGGTTTCTCGCAGAAAATATGCTTTCCTGCTTCTACAGCTGCCTCCAGATATAAAGGTCTGAATGCGGGAGGAGTAGTTAAGAGAACAACATCTACATCTGAAGCCAGTACTTTTTTATATGCGTCAAATCCTACATGTTTACCATCTTCACCCACCTTTACCTTATCTTTCTGTTCCTTCTGTAAGTTTTTTAAAGATTTATCTAACCTGTCCTGGAAGATGTCTGCCATTTGAGTCAGAACTACATTCCCATCAGCATTTAATGCCTGATTAGCAGCTCCGGTACCTCTACCGCCACAACCAATAAGGCCAACTTTCAAGGTATCACTATTCTGGCCGTATGAAGCCTTTGGGATAATGAAATTCATTGCTAATGTTGAACCAACAACAGCAGTTCCAGATGATTTGAGAAATCCTCGTCTCGAATGATCAGTTTTATGTTTATCCTTCATATTATAAAAGTTTTATTAATTCCAGAGCAATAAATTAAATTAACCATTAAATTACCCACTTATTATTTCCTTAGCCAATATTTTTATTAAAACAACATTTTTTTTAGCTTCAAAAAAAGAATATATGGGACAACTACTAGATTTTCATGTAAAAGGTAAAATTGCTTTGATAACCGGAGCAGCGAAAGGTATAGGCAGGTCCTGTGCCCTCGCACTCGCTGAAGCAGG
>Ga0316187_10002104_pt1 | contig 17420 bp, 13 predicted proteins | sample CroRivburrow1_MG_FD_204927 | JGI IMG/M metagenome (GOLD analysis project Ga0316187, IMG submission 204927) | Coastal sediment microbial communities from Maine, United States - Cross River worm burrow 1 | ecosystem: Environmental > Aquatic > Marine > Coastal > Sediment | place: USA: Maine...
GCATGGACAATAACCTCCGTATCACAATGCGTTTTAAAACTATGACCCTTTGCTTTGAGTTCTTCTGCTAGTGCTTGAAAATTGTATATTTCACCGTTATAAACAACCACCACACTGCCATCTTCATTAAAAAGAGGTTGTCGCCCTCCAGCTAAATCAATGATGGATAATCTCCGGTGACCCAGGCCTACACCAGGTTCAGTATGTAGACCACCTTCATCGGGGCCACGATGAAACTGAGTTTCGTTCATCTCATGCAGTAGTGACTTGTCGATTTCTCGTTTGCCTTTAAGGTCTATTATTCCAACAAATCCACACATAATAATTTATTGTCTAAGTCCTAATAATTCATCATAGATCCGAATATAGTGTTTTACCATACTTGGCATGCTGAATAACTTTTCAACTCTTTGTCTTCCGGATGTACCATGTATTTTTATCAAGTCACTATTTTCTATATAGCGGTTCATTGCCAGTGCCATTGCCTTTGGGTTGTTTGGTGGCACCAACAAACCAGTTTTGTCTTGTACCACCAACTCCGAGTTACCGCCTACATTGGTCGCAATAACAGGCAAAGCAGTGGCCATCGCCTCCAATATCGTATTGGATATTCCCTCACCTAAGGAAGGAAGAACAAAAATGTCCATTTTCTGTAACATTTCGGGGATATCATCTCTGGCTCCGGTAAATATAATTTGATTATCGAAATCATGTTGCTTAACCACAGATTTTAAACGTCCCTCTAAAGGTCCATCGCCAATAATGATTAGCTTTAATCTTGAGCTTTTCTCTGACGAATATTCCAAAAGATGTATAAATGCACGTATCAGAGTAAGTTGATCTTTTTCAGAACTCAAGCGGCCAACAGTACCAAATAATAGGCCTTCTTTTGCTTTAATTTCATCATTATGAGAAGTCTGTTTTTTACCATCACTTATCCTAAATCTAACAAGATCTACGCCATTATAAATTTGTGAAATCTTTTTACTTGGTACTCGAACTTCTCTCAATAACCATTGCTCAAGATCTTTTGACAATGCAATAAAACGACGTATGAAAGGTGCCATCATTCTTCGTAAAGTAATATATCGACCATTTCTACCTTCAATATCCGCCATATCTCTACCATGTTCACCGTGAACGCAACATCTCACACCTGAAAAATACGCGGGCAAAACACAATCAATGGTGCCAATGTTTCTGGTATGCAATATATCAGGATGCAATTTTCTTAATAATTTCCAAAGTCTCAAATATACAAAAAATTCTTTTCCTTCCTTCTTGTTTAGCGCATAACATTTGACTTGATCTGAGCTTAACCTGTTTTTAAAGTCCGTAACCTCAGTCATGCAAATAATGACATGTTTGTATCTTGTGGTCGGCATATTGTTAATTAGATTGACCAAACCATTTTCCAATCCTCCTTCCTGTAAACGGTGGATGACATGCGCTATAAGAAAATGACCGTTATTGCTCATTTATATCAACCTGCGCCTATAATGTCCGCGCTGTATTTGCATGTAAACTATTTTGCAATTTGGCCAAATTCGTGGGCCATGAATAGTTCTCAATGATACAGCGGCGAGCATTAGTGCACATCTGATTATTCGGATTTTCAAGTAAATTCAAACAAGCACTCGCAAATTTATTGGCATTATCGGCGATAACGAAATCGGTACCGGGATTTGCACTAATTCCTTCTGCCGCTTCTGGGCTAGCTACGACCATACAGCTCATAGCCATAGCCTCTAAAACCTTGTTTTGTACACCACGAGCAATTCTTAACGGTGCTACAGATATATCCGCATAACTCAAGTAAGGCCGAACATCTGGTACTCGGCCGGTTACTATAATATTTTTTCTTTTACCCAAGCTTTTTACTTGTTCTGTAGGACTACTGCCTATAATGTACATGTTGCAATTGCTATTTTGCGCAACAATTTGTGGAAATATTGCATTGGCAAACCACACTACAGCGTCGACATTTGCCCAATAGTCCATAGCACCAGTAAACGTAACTATTTTAAGACCATTTTTATAAGGATTTTCAAATACCTTTAGAGGGGAAAAATAATCTGTATCAACGCCATTGTTAAAATGGTCGACTTTATTTATGCTTTCAGGTGCCAATGATTTAAAATGCCTGGCCTCTGTTTCGGAAACAAAATAGTTTACATCAAATTCTTTTGCAATCTGACGTTCAAAACTCAATAAACATTGGGATTCACGTGCATAAATAGAACTCATTGGCCAGGTTTGTTTTTTACCATATTGTGCCCATTTATCAGAATCAACATCAACGAAGTCAATTACGCGTTGAATACCGTTGTATTTTTTTCCAGACAAATATTGGGCCATAGCCGAAGAAAACACCACCGCTTGCGTGATGTTAAAATCATCTAAAACCAAATCCACCCAATCCTGCATTTTTTTTGAGTGGTAATAAGGTATTGTCAACGCCACGCCCTTGGTAAGACCAATCAGACTTTTTATTTTTGCTCGCCTTGGATTCAGTCCCACAAGATGGACAATTTTACAGAGCGCTTCTAATTCACTTTCGTATTGCCAATCCGATGGATCATCGACAAATGCGCCCAGGTAAATATCGAATGACTTAGCTAGATAACTTAAAATATGATAGGAACGAATCTTATCGCCCTTATTCGGTGGGTAAGGAATGCGATGTACAAGATAGAGTAATGGCGTTTTCATACTTTTTTAGAGTGTCGCTACCCGAGATCTTTCGCAATCATTGGTCCAATTAAACGGGACACCGACAAGGGCATACGCTTCCATAGTTTGATGAATAATTGATATTTTGGATTCAGTGGATTGATGTCCGGTAACTCTTTGGCCTTGACCAATCTATATTCATAATGAAGCGGTTTAGGTTCAAAACCCCAATTTTTTTTAAAGCTGTATGATCCCGTACCTTTTTTACTGCGACCAAAATCATAAATTTGAATGCCTTTTTCACAAGCTTGGCTCATTAATTTCCAATACATAAAATCATTAGAGTTGTATTTGCGGGCCAAATTATTGCCTCCTCCATAATAAGGCAGTACTTCGTTACGAAAATAAAAACTCATAACTCCACTTACTACGGTGTCTTGCTTTGTAACGATGAGTATTTCACAGGCATCACCAAACTCTGCTTTCAACTCTTTAAAATAGTTTTTGGGAAAAACCGGTGTCCCCAAATTATGTACGCTTTCAGAATAAACATTATACAAACGATCGTGCGTGTCATCGATTTCGGTTTTAAGATCAGCCTTAATCCCTTTTCTTACCATTGCTCGTTGTTTACGTGGGATAGCCAATAGATTCTTTTCTGGATCAGGATCAATTTCTTTTTTAAAAGTGGCATACAAATCTTTTGTTTTCCAATCACGCTTTTGTGATCCAGTGGAATGATTGTGTAATTGTTGGTTACGTAACTCTAAATGATCAACACCAAGTTGTTTTGCAAGAGCATAGGCTGCCTCTTCTAATGCAACTCTAGCTTCATCATTTTCTGCCGCTATGCCACCGTAAACACAAAAGGGTAAAGAGATTAGTGCACTACCAAATAAAAGGCTTTTAATATGCCCTAGTGGCAATATGGCCTGTATTTTGTTGTCTTTCTCTACATAGAGATAATGCGTATTATGGCCAAAACTTTTTTCGATGACCCTTTTCCAGCCAGACAGATGAAAAAATGTTGCTTCATCACATGCCTCTACAAAAGCATCCCACTGATCCATTTCAGGATAATGGAGTTCATGAACTGTGATCGAGGTTTGATCCATTATTGTTTTGCCGCTGATAAAATGTTGGAATAAGCGTGAGTTTCCAAAAATACCTTATCTATTCTATCCCAGTTAAAATCCTGCAATAATCGAATTATTCTGGATTCCATTCGATCCAGATTTAGATAATGGCGAAACTTAGATTTCATATTGGCACTAGACTGCCGAGGTTGCTGCGGATCAATCTCCCAAGGGTGAAAGTAAAATACTGTAGGTTGATTATCAACTTTATTTACATGTTGAATCGCCCATTTTGAAACAGCGTAAGGGTATAACCTGAAGAAACCGCCCCCGCCACAAGGAATTTTTTTACCCAATATCTCCAGGGTGCTAATTGGAATCTCCAGCAGTTTACCATTACAGTAATAGTGCGCGAATCTTGGAGCATTCGGCATGCCGTACAAATCATGTTTTATGGGATAAATGCTTGAGCTGTACTCGTGTCCTTCTTCACATAAGACGTCCAAGGCCCAAATATTCTTTTCTCCAATAGAATAACTAGGCGCACGATAACCTTTAATTGATACGCCAGATAGATCTTCTAATAATTTTTTCGCTCGAATAATATCTTCTCGAAATTCCTTCTCTACTTGCTGAATCACACGAAAATGAGAATAACCGTGGCTCGCGAGTTCATGACCTTCTGCCACAATACGTTTAACCAAGGATGGGGACTTTTCGGCGACCCAACCTAATGTAAAGAAAGTGGCTTTAATATTGTATTCTGAAAAAATATCCAAAATTCGATTGGTATTTGTATCGACACGACTGCTCAGCTCATTCCATTTAGCTCTCGGAATGTGTTTTTCAAATGCCGATACCTGAAAATAATCTTCAACATCAACCGACATTGCATTTGTGATTGCTGAGCGCATATTTAGTCTAATTTTTAAAGTGAATCACTTAATATCTTACAAATCCTCATCGCAGCTTTTCCATCCCAACCAATGGGAATATTGCCTTGTTTTCCCCCTGTTGACATAATGTCCTCAAATACTGACTTAATCTTCTCGGAATCGGTCCCAACAATAGTATTTGTGCCTGCGTCCACTGTAATTGGGCGTTCCGTGTTTTCTCGAAGAGTAATACAAGGGATGCCCAGCGCTGTTGTTTCTTCTTGCAAACCACCGGAATCTGTTAAAACAAGTTTGGAAGACGCAACCAAACCCAACATTTCCAAATAGGTAACTGGAGGTAATTGTATTACGTTTTTAAAACTATCTAATAATGATTTTAATCCAGAATTTAATAACATTTGCTGTGTACGTGGGTGTACAGGGAACAAGACGGGTAATACATCACTAATCTTACCAATACTGTTTAACAAGGATTCTAGAATTTTAGCATTATCAACATTCGAAGGCCTATGCAGTGTTAAGGTCGCAAATCCATTTTTCAGATTTTCTGTTATGTTTAGATTAGTGTACTTCTTTATTGTATCACTTACCGATATCGCCTTTTCTTTATTTGCAAGCAATGTATCAATCATCACATTACCCACAAAATGAATTTTCTCTTTATCAATTCCTTCTCGGGTCAGATTGTCTTCGGCATTGGTTTCAGTTGTAAAAAGGTAATCGGATAATTGATCGGTTAGGATTCGATTGATTTCTTCGGGCATGGTTCGATCGTTGCTTCTTAAACCAGCTTCTACATGAATTATGGGAATGCATTTTTTGGCGGCAACTAGAGCGCAAGCAATAGTAGAATTTACATCGCCTACAACCAATATTGCACAGGGTTCGATTTGATCAACCACAGGCTCAAAACGACGCATGATTTCTGCCGTTTGTACACTATGACTGCCAGAACCCACTTCCAGATCAATATCCGGTATAGGTATGCCCAACTGATCAAAAAACGAATCCTTCATGGATTCATCATAATGCTGACCGGTATGGAGCAAATATACTGGCTTGGTAAAATCACTTGTATTAAATGCGGCCATTATTGGTGCAATTTTCATGAAATTTGGTCTTGCACCAACTATGCAAATGAGAGCGTGTTTTTGCATTGTTTCTATGTGTCCTTGTTGGTCTTGGTTAAGAATTATAATTTATCAAATATAATATCAATATTTTCTGTTATCACGTTTTGTGCATACTGGTGTATTCTTTGGAGGGTATAAACTTTGGCAAATGGTAGTCAACGCTTCATACCATACCGAGCCATTAAATCATATAAGGTTGGGCGGCTTACACCGAGTAGTTCGGCAGCTTGAGAAATGTTATCTTTACACATTGACAGTGCTCGGTGAATCGCCCTTCGCTCCGCGGTTTCTCTGACTTTACGTAAGGTAATGGCTATTTCTTTACTGGGATTTTCATCGATTGAATCTACTAGATCCAAATCATCGGCAACTATTTGGTTTCCATCGGCCATAATAACAGCACGTTTTACCTTATTTTCCAATTCACGTACGTTTCCAGGCCATTCATATAATTCAATTGCATTTACCGCATCAACTGCAAATCCTTTTATGGATTTGTTATGTTGTCGGTTAAATCGGTTTAAAAAATTCCTCGCCAACAACAAACTATCGCCTTCTCTGTCGCGCAAAGGTGGAATATTAACCGTAATCTCACTGATACGGTAATATAGGTCTTCTCTAAAATTTGAATTTTTAATTAGATCCTGTAATACCTGATGTGTTGCACACACAACACGCACATCAACGGGAATCTCCTTACGTCCGCCAACACGTTCTATCACCCTTTCCTGCAAGAATCTTAAAATCTTCGCTTGCAACGCGAGAGGCAAGTCCCCGACTTCGTCAAGAAAAAAAGTACCGCCATTGGCATATTCAATTTTTCCCTTGGTTTGTTTTGTGGCACCCGTAAATGCTCCTTTTTCATAACCGAACAATTCACTTTCAAGTAGATTTTCCGGTATAGCTGCGCTATTTATTGCGACAAATGGAAATTTTGCCCTAGGGCTCATTGTATGCAATGCCTTGGCGATTACTTCTTTACCTGTTCCGCTTTCACCGAGCAATAGGGTTGTCACGTTTGTCGGCGCAATCTTTTCAATGGTGCGACATATTTTCAGCATTTGCGGACTGGCCGCAACTACTCCCTCCAATGGTGAAGAAGCGGTATTATCGACAAGATTTCTATTTTCTTCCTCCAGTTCATATAATCGGTATGCTCGACTGATTATCAAACCTAAAACTTCGGGTTCAATTGGTTTCTGGTAGAAATCGTATGCACCCATTGCAATTGCTTTAACCGCGTTTTCAATTTCATCGTTTCCAGTCACTACGACAACTTTGGTATGTGGCGCAATCTTCAGAATTTGCTCCAAAGCTTTAAATCCTTCTGAAGCATTGGTTGCATCAGGTGGCAATCCTAAATCTAAAGTCACTACCGGAGGCTTGTAATTTTTAAGCCCGGAAATGGCTGTCTCTCTGTCGCTTGCTACAAGTATATTGTATCCTTCAAATGCCCATCGTAATTGGCTTTGTAGCCCGGGATCATCCTCAACAATTAGTAACGATTTAAGTGCAGGTTTTGCCATAATCCAGTATTTATTAATTAAGTTTTACATCATTATGTTGATTTTCATCCAGGGGCACTCGGATAAAAAAACTAGTGCCTTTGCCAGGTTCACTTTCAACATCAAGTCTACCACCAATAGAGCCAATAAATTCTTTGCTTTCGTAAACACCGATACCCATACCGGCATTGCCTTTGGTCGTATCAAATGGTCGAAATAGTCTATCTTGAATGAATTTCGTGTCCATCCCATGGCCACTGTCTGTTATTTCCAACAAAGCAAATTGCCCGTCGACTGCAGCAATTACGTTAACATAACCAGTTTCGTCTGTCGCGTCTTGTGCATTTTGTATTATATGTTCCACTACGGACATAAATCTGTCACTGTCGGCAATTACAAATAATTCTTCTGCACATTTTTGCAGCTGGGGAATAGGTGTTTCGATATTTCTCGCATTGACGACTTGTTCCACAATCGCAAGCAGGTTAACTCGATGTGACGGTCTTATTATTGATGTTGGGTTTTTGCGCAAGTGTGCAAGCATTCGGTTCATTTTCTTAACCGAATTATCCACTGTATTAATTGCATCTTGGACGAATTCCGGATTATCCATATGGCGTTCTGCGTTATTAACAACCAGGGCCAACTGTGCCGCAACATTCTTTAAATCATGGACAACGTAAGCTGATAACCGATTAAAAGCATCAAATTGACGCGCATCAAGCAAGGAATCTGACGCGTCCAATAAAGCCAAATAACTGGTTGCCTGGCGGCCTGTTGTCATCAATAAGTCTCTGTTTTCCCAATTTATTTTCATTTTTGCCCGGGGCCGAGCCAAGACAATAAATCCGAACAATTGTGTTTGTTGCAACAATGGTACGATTAACCAGGATTGGGGTAGGTATTCTAACCATTTAGGTAACTCCAAACCATTATAATGCTCACGGTCTTGATTATATTCATCTAATTCGATCACCCACTGCCTGGACTCTAGGAAATTTGTTAACGCGCCAGCGGATTCGTCAAAACGCGAGCCGGTTGTTATCATATTCAGATTTGCCATCATTCGGTAGTGGTTAGGCTCCCGCAGTAACCAAAGCATGCCGCCGGGACTATCGACTATATCGGCTAAGGCCTGGATAACTCGCTCTCGCGTATTTTTATCGAGCTTCTGATCCGCCAAAGTATTTATAAATTTAAGCCATTCTTCACGATAATCATAACGATAATTAAAAAAATGTTTGCTTAAGAATACACTAAACTGGGAACGCATTTGTCCAGAAAACAATAGCAAGGCCAAGACCATTAAGGCAGCAAACAAAAATGCTATTTGTGCAACACTTCCCCAAGAACCACCGTAAAACTTTATATAATATCCCCCGGCAGCTACAGCCAAAAGATAGATTCCTGCAGCCATAAACGCCGATGAGTGGAAAACAAATTTGCGTGACACAAATACATCAAGCGACCACTGGGGATTCCTTGCTGCCGAAATTGCTATCAAGGGAACAACCATAGCATTAACAAATCCACGCGTACCCCATATATTAGCATCGACATGTTTGAGTAATAGCGCCTCTGTAAAAAGATAAAAATCAAAAGCAAATAGGCCACCAATCCCAAGACACAGAAATTTTATAGCCCAGCGCCGTTCTTGCTGTGAATTTCTAAACAACTGCTCGACTAGCATCAAACCAATCACGCAAAACACAAGCAAACTAATGATATATACATCGAACACTATGGTTGGGGGTACAGAAATGTTTACTAACAAAGTTACTGAGAAAAATATGAGTTCCAAAAATATCAATCCAAAGGTGCCAAAAGCAACATATCGGATTAATTTTAACGCATCGTCTTTTTTCTCATTAAACAGAATTAGAATATAGAGAAAGGCGAGCCAAGCACCAATTCGAATAAGCTCCACAATAGCAATTAGCGGCGCATTCGATTGATGAGTATAATCAGTATAAGCTAATGCAGTAGACCAGATTGCATTTGTAAGTGCCGCCACTATTAACACGGCACCCTGGGTGCGACCTTGCCAACTGGTTTTCAAAATTGCTGCTAATATGAGAAACCCTAAGCTACAGCTTAAATAACCAATAATCCCTAAACTATCCATAAGTCAACACAACAACAATATTAAAAAAAGGCGCAGTAATTTGTCACCCACACGCCGCATGAGCTACTACCGGCCACCTTTACCCCAAAATACTTCATGAGCGGTTTGTAGTATGACAACAAAATCGAGGAATACAGAATAGTTTTTAATATAATAAAGATCATACTGAAGTTTCTCCAATGCATCTCTTTCCGATGCACCATAAGGATAGCAAACCTGCGCCCATCCTGTAATGCCAGGTTTTACGCGATGCCTTTCTGTATAATAAGGAATTTCTTTGGACAACTGGATTACAAACTCTGGCCGTTCTGGCCTGGGACCGACAAAACTCATATCCCCCTTAAGTACGTTGAATATTTGTGGCAACTCATCTAATCGGACTTTTCGGATAAACTCACCAACTCGGGTTACCCGGCTATCATTCTCTTGTGCCCACTGTGCATTACCATCTTTTTCCGCATTAATACGCATACTGCGAAACTTATACGCAGTAAATAATTTCCAATGCTGTCCTACACGCACTTGCTTAAATAGAACAGGGCCTCGACCACCACCCTCAAATTTAATTGCAATAGCCACCAGCAGCATGGCTGGCCATGTAACCAACAACAGTAACACACCTACAATTAGATCAAATGCCCGTTTTCGCCAATCTATTAATTCACTTTGATTGAAACCATCAGAAAAAATCAACCAGCTTGGATTGAGCACGTCGAGTTTTATTTTTCCGACTTCACGTTCAAAAAAAGTTAATAAATCAACAACATCTATCCCACTTAGCTTGCAGTCTAACAAATCCTGCACAGGGAATGTTTTTCGCCGTCTCTCTCCAACTGCAATGACAATCTCCTCTATCTGCAATTGCATGGCCGTTTTTAGTAATGATTCGTCAGGACGAATTATTAAATTTTCATCGACGACATCATGTTCTCCGCGTACATGCACATAACCAACAACTACGAACCCCCTTTGATCAGTATTACGTCTTAAGTTTTGAGAAATTTGTCCTGCCTGCTCTCCGGCACCGAGTACCAGAATACGACGCTTTAATGTATTTTGATCCAGAGTGTTAACAAAAATTATACGCACGACCACAACAAGAATAAATGCCACAGCAAACGAAGCAGCCATTGCACCACGGCCAATAAAAATGGCAGGAAAAGCGTAATAAACAAGAGTAATGGAAACAAATGCCACGAAAAACGCACTGATTAATCGCAGGAACATTCCCGCTATGGCATGCCTGAATCGCCTTTGGTATAAACCCATGGCACTCATGCATGTCAATAAAACACCAGCAAATACCAATCCATTAATATAGAGTGGCTCGAGTTTGGGTTCAGTAGGAATTGTACCGCCAAAACGTATGGCAACACCTAGATAGATAGAAAATACGAAAAGACCAAATTCTGCAAAGGCCAATGCAAAAAACGAAACAGGAATATATTGCTTAAATAGCCTAACCACAATCCACTCTATTACTCAAAAGTACTCGTCCGCTTAATCATAAACTGCATTTTAATGGTTAATGTTCATTATAAAAAACTCTGATTTGTGCTAAGCATCTACATAGAAGATTTACGAAATACCTTATTTACAAACAAAGAGTTAATGCATAATTGCGAGCCTTAACATTTATTAGGCAACAATATTACACGATGATTATCGGGCATAAGTTCAATATTATAAGGTAAAATACCCACATTTATTAATTTCTACTTTGTGCCACCGACTATTTGATCTAATAATACTACTATACTTAGCTTGTTTTTCTGCACTTTTTTAACAATTCCAAGCAGTTCCCGATCGCCGATTAAATTTACGAATAAGAAATCTGCGTAATTACCTGCCTGGAATAGTATGATAAATTATTGTTTTTTTGGAGAAATCTAATATAATAGCGGCCAGAAGAAAACAATATTAACATATACTAAAGTAATTAGTTCGGCTTTACATAGTGTCTTAATTCAAACACCAAATAATGAGAGAGAAAAATGAAAGTAACAATCTATGGTTCCGGTTATGTGGGCTTAGTGACAGGGGCTTGTTTGGCTGAAGTTGGAAACGATATCTTGTGTGTAGATATCGATCAAGCAAAAACAGATATGCTTAACCGCGGTGAAATTCCAATATTTGAACCTGGCCTGGATGAAATTGTAATACGCAATACCAAGGCAGGCCGCTTGAAATTCAGCAGCGACCCCAAAGAAGGTGTGGAACATGGTTTGTTTCAATTTATTGCAGTAGGAACTCCGCCCGATGAAGATGGCTCGGCTGATTTACAGTATGTCCTTGCCGTTGCCAATAGCATCGGTCAACACATGAACGAGTACCGAGTAATTGTAGATAAATCGACCGTTCCCGTGGGAACAGCTGATAAAGTCAAAAATGCCGTAAGTAATTGCCTGACTGACCGTAATCTGAATATTGAGTTTGATTTAGTGTCAAATCCTGAGTTTCTGAAAGAAGGGGCCGCAATTGATGATTTTATGAAGCCAGACCGAATCGTCGTGGGAACGGATAATCCACGCACAACAGAGCTAATGCGAGTACTTTATACGCCTTTTAATCGCAATCACGATCGCCTTGTTAGTATGGATATTCGTTCCGCAGAACTAACTAAATACGCATCAAATGCTATGCTTGCAACAAAAATCAGTTTCATGAATGAGCTGTCCAATCTAGCGGAAAGATTGGATGCAGATATTGAAAAGGTTCGCGTGGGTATGGGATCAGACCCACGGATTGGTTATCATTTTATTTACCCAGGTTGCGGTTACGGTGGTTCCTGCTTTCCTAAGGACGTACAAGCCCTGGAAAAAACGGCCACTGAAGTAGATTATGATGCCAAACTTCTTTTTGCGGTAGAGGCAGTAAACAAAACTCAGAAACTGGTTTTGTCTAAGAAAATCGAAAGGCACTATAGTGGCGATCTGAAAGGAAAAACATTCGCCCTATGGGGGCTCGCTTTTAAGCCCAACACCGATGATATGCGTGAAGCACCAAGCCGAGTAATTATGGAGGGACTATGGGATGCCGGCGCAAATGTCCAGGCATTTGATCCTGCTGCTGCCCATGAGGCCAAGCGAATTTATGGTGAGCGTGGTGATTTTACGATTTGCAACTCCATGAATGAAACACTAATAAATGCAGATGCCTTAATAATCGTTACAGAATGGAATAACTTTCGTAGCCCTGATTTTGATTTTATTAAAAATAATCTGTCAGAACCTGTAATATTTGACGGCAGAAATTTATTCGATCCGCAATCGATGTCCGAACTTGGCTTTAGCTATTATGCCATTGGCCGAGGAAAAAAATAGCCATATCGATTGCCACTAAATCCAGGATTGCGCAAAAATGTTTGACTTAAATAACATACACATTGGAATTGTAGGATTGGGTTATGTTGGCCTGCCGCTCGCGGTAGAGTTTAGCAAAAAATATGACACAGTGGGTCTGGATATAAACACCAAACGTGTCAAAGAGCTCCAAGCAGGAAAAGACAATACCCTCGAAGTCACTCCAGATGAATTAAAACTCGCATCTCGGTTAAAATACACCAATAGCCTAAGTGATCTTTCTGATTGCAATGTCTATATTGTTACGGTACCCACTCCCATAGATGAGTTTAAACGTCCCGACTTAAGTCCCTTAGAATCTGCCAGTAAACTTCTGGGAGAAGTTATCGCCAGCGGTGACGTTGTTATATTCGAATCTACCGTCTACCCCGGAGCTACTGAGGAAGTTTGTATACCAATAATTGAATCTGGCAGCAAGTTAACATATAACACAGATTTCTTCGCCGGTTACAGCCCTGAAAGAATAAATCCCGGAGACAAAGAACACCGTGTCACCAATATATTAAAAGTCACCTCGGGTTCAACACCAGAAGCTGCTCAATTTGTCGATGACTTATATGCCAGCATCATAGAAGCTGGCACTCATTTAGCAAGTAGTATTCGCGTTGCAGAAGCCGCCAAAGTTATCGAGAATACTCAGAGAGACGTCAATATTGCACTGATTAACGAACTATCTCTTATTTTCAATGAGCTAAATATAGACACCTTGGAAGTATTGGAAGCAGCCGGTACTAAGTGGAATTTTTTACCCTTCAGGCCTGGCTTGGTTGGAGGACATTGCATCGGTGTCGATCCGTATTACCTCACCCATAAGGCGCAAGAAATTGGCTATCACCCAGAAATTATTCTTGCCGGACGAAGAATAAACGACGGCATGGGGGCTTACGTAGTCAGTCGAGTTGTCAAGCTAATGACACAACGAAAAGTGCATGTAGCAGATTCTAATATACTCGTACTAGGTTTAGCCTTTAAAGAAAATTGCCCAGATATCCGCAATACTCGGGTTATCGATATAATAGACGAGCTGAAAGAATATAATGCCAACATTGATGTATGTGATCCTTGGGTTGAATCCGAGGTAGCTGAGCATGAATTTTCGATCAAACTAGTTTCATCCCCAGAAAAAAATAAGTACGACGCGATTATCTTGGCCGTCAATCATCACCAATTTTTGGAATTGGGTGCTAATGGTATCCGTGAATTGGGGAAAGAAGACGCTGTAATATTTGATGTAAAAGGTGTATTACCCGTTACCGCAGTAGACGGTCGATTATAAAATAACATTTGTAACATTAGGAATAATAATGAAGATTTTGATCACAGGAACGGCAGGATTTATCGGTAATAATCTCGCAAAAAGATTACTCGCCAGAGGTGATGAAGTAATCGGTATTGATAATCTTAACGATTATTATGATGTCAGTTTAAAAAAAGCACGCCTAAGTTTAATCGACAGCAATCCAAATTTTACCGAAGCGCGAATTGACCTCGAAGACCGACAGGCTGTAGAAGCGCTATTTGACCAACACAAACCCAACAAAGTGGTAAATCTAGCCGCCCAGGCAGGCGTACGTTATTCAATTGAAAATCCTTACGCCTACATAGAAAGTAATATATTTGGTTTTGTAAATATATTACAAGGATGTCGTAACCATGGTGTTGAACATCTAGTATATGCCTCAAGCAGTTCCGTGTATGGTGCAAATACTAATATGCCATTCTCCATCCACAACAATGTCGACCACCCATTGAGCCTTTACGCCGCCAGCAAAAAGTCCAACGAATTAATGGCACACACTTATAGTCACTTATTTAATATTCCTACCACGGGATTACGATTTTTTACAGTCTATGGTCCTTGGGGCCGTCCTGATATGGCCTTATTTTTGTTTACAAAAAATATTTTGGCGGGAAAACCTATCGATGTTTTTAACTACGGTAAACATCGCCGCGACTTTACCTATATCGATGATATCGTCGAAGGTGTCGTAAGAACCTTGGATAAAACAGCGACACCTAACCCTGACTGGAACAGTGATAAGCCAGACCCCGCAACCAGTAAAGCACCCTACCAAATATATAATATTGGCAATAACTCACCGGTTGAATTAATGCATTATATAGACGTTTTACAAGACTGCCTCGGCAAAAAAGCTGAAATCAATATGCTACCCTTACAACCTGGTGATGTTCCTGATACCTATGCAGATGTCACAGATTTAGTAAAAAATGTTAATTATAAACCTGAAACTTCGGTTGAAGAAGGTGTCGCAAATTTCGTCAGTTGGTATCGCGATTATTATAATTGTTAACGCTCTAACTATTTCGTTAACGGTATAACAAATGTTTCGGCATTAATCCACATATGTACGTATATACTCATCCCATAACCCAAAGCAATAATGGGTGTCCATTTTAAATGGCTAAAAAACGTGTAAATTCCTTGAGCCTGCCCCATTAATGCCACGCCTGCAGCCGATCCTATAGACAGCAAGCTACCACCAACACCCGCCGTCAATGTAACCAATAACCATTGGCCCACTGACATATCAGGATACATATTCAGTACGGCAAACATAACGGGGATATTATCGATGACAGCCGATAACACACCCACAGTCACATTCGCCGCAGTGGCTCCCCACTGAACATACATTAGTTCTGATAGATTGGCCAAATAACCAATGAAACCTAAGCCACCAACACATAGCACGACACCATAAAAGAACAACAGTGTATCCCACTCAGCTTTGGCAACCTTACTAAAGATGTCGTAATTTTTATCGCTCTCGTTGTCTTCATCATCATCGCCGCCATTCGGCATACGAGTAGCTTGGACCACAACCTTGTTTACAGAATGGGTTTTTTTTAGGAAAAAACTAAAAAATTGTAAAAATGCTAAGCCTGTCATCATACCCATCATAGGGGGCAAATGTAAATAATTATGAAAACTCACTGCTGTCGCAATGGTCAATAAAAATAGCAGGATAATACGCTTAGCACCCCGTTTCATAACTACTGTTTCTGTACTAGGTTTGGGTGTTTTATTGGGTATAGCAAAATGCATAAAAACCGCAGGCACGCTAAAATTTATTACAGCAGGTATAAATAGTAAGAAGAATGTTTCAAATGGTAAGACACCCTTTTGCCACACCATTAATGTCGTAATATCACCAAAAGGACTGAATGCACCACCGGCATTTGCAGCAACGACGATATTAACGCAGGAAATACTGACAAACTTAGGACTGTCAATCCCCACTGCCATTACCACCGCACACATTAACAAAGCAGTAGTTAGGTTATCCGCAATAGGTGATATAAAAAATGCCAAAATACCGGTCATCCAAAACAATTTTCGGTAACTGAAATTTTTTCGAATTAACCATGCCCGTAGTGCATCAAATACCAGACGTTCCTGTAAGACATTAATGTAGGTCATGGCTACCAGAAGGAATAGCATTAACTCCGAAAACTCAAGGATATTGTGCCTAACAGCATTTTCAACCGTATGGGCCAGGCCCTGCTGATCATAAACATAAGCTATGAGAGCCCATATAATACCTGCTGCCAACATGACGGGTTTGGATTTACGTAAATGCGTAAATTCCTCTGTCATTACAAAAATATAGGCAATAACAAAAAGCAGTATTGAAATGAGACCAACATTTGAATTAGTAAGATCTAATTTTGTGCCTTCAGACATTGCCGCAAAGGCAGTATCCGGCGCAGAAAGGAATAGAAATAGGGAAAATAAAACAGTTGCTAACATTCTAATTATTTTTAGGCCATTTGCACAGACCACCACTGGATTTATCTAATAAATTGAGCATCTTGTTGTGTTCTTTTAATTCCGAATCATTTGCCGTAATAACCTTGAGTCGTGGGCGCTGGTCACTAATTTTAACTCTTCTTGAATCAGCACCTGGCATGTTCTCTGCTGAAAATTCATTGAATGATAGATTGGTTTGACCACCGGTCATACGTAAATAAACGTCTGCAAGAATTTCTGCATCAAGTAATGCACCGTGCAACTGGCGTTGTGTATTATCGACATCATAACGTTTACATAAGGCGTCCAAGTTATTTTTGACACCAGGGTGTTTTTGTCTAGCGAGTTGCAGTGTGTCAGTAATAGTGCACAACTCTTTCAGTTTTTTATGTTTGGGATTATGTAATGAAAATTCATTATTTATGAATCCCACGTCGAAGGGTGCATTATGAATAATTAACTCTGCGCCCGAAATGAATTCCAAAAACTCATCAGCAATATCAGAAAATCGAGGCTTGTCTTGCAGAAATTCATTTGTGATCCCGTGGACCTCAATTGCACCTTCGTCAATTGCTCTATCGGGCTGTATATACTGATGATAATGTGATCCGGTCAAACGACGGTTCTGCAGTTCCACACAACCGATCTCGATAATCCTGTGCCCCTGCGCATATTCCAGACCTGTGGTTTCTGTATCTAATACTATTTTTCGCATACTCTCGCTCGTTTAATCTAGTTTATAAGCTTGGCATTAAAGTTCGTCGATGCCTCGATTAGCCAGCGCGTCCGCCAATTCGTTTTCAGCATGTCCGGTATGGCCCCTTACCCATTCCCATTTTACTTGATGTTTCTTAACCAATTCATCCAATTGCTTCCAT
>Ga0316187_10002105_pt1 | contig 17419 bp, 13 predicted proteins | sample CroRivburrow1_MG_FD_204927 | JGI IMG/M metagenome (GOLD analysis project Ga0316187, IMG submission 204927) | Coastal sediment microbial communities from Maine, United States - Cross River worm burrow 1 | ecosystem: Environmental > Aquatic > Marine > Coastal > Sediment | place: USA: Maine...
ATACCTTTGGTTATGGTTGCTGCCGAACCCGGCCTGGATGTCGGTGGATATGCGCGAGTCATTTGCCACATCATTATTTAGCTGGCCATACACTTTCGGTTTTATGGGGTATTTGGGTTATTTTTGCATAGCGCTATGGTTGTTGCTCAAGCGAGGAAGAAAGGGATTGCTGGGATTTGCGCTCTTGTATCCATGGATCATGTTTTTGACAGAGTGGTCAACAGTGCGTATCCAGGAACCTTTTGTGCTGTATCGCAGCTACTTATGGATGCCGGGCTTGCTTGCGGCCTTGCCATTTGTTATTGGGTCGCTTGTCCCGCGTAGAGCTTATGTCATGTTGGGCCTCGCCAGCATGTTGCTGGTGCCGTTGACGTTGAATCGGTTGGAGAGTTTTTCTAGTGCACTGAAATTGTGGGACGATGCTGAGAAGCTTGTGCAGGGGAGGAGCGGCGTAGTAGGAATTGAGCGCATTTACACCAATCGTGGTAACAAATTGTTTCAACTTAAGCGATATGATGAAGCTATAGCTGATTTCAGTAAGGCCATCTCCGTATATCCGGATGATGATCTGGTTTATGGTAGTCGTGCAAAAGCTTATTACTTCCAAAGAGAGTATCAGAGGGCTTTAGATGACTTTGAGCATGCCATCCTACTTAATCCTGATAGCAGAAGGCTCTATTACGATCGTTCCCTGACTTACCGTGCTCTTGGAAATTTTGCAGCAGCGCGAGAAGATGTCAAGAAAAGTTGCGAGTTAGGCGGCATATGCCCATAGTTGTAATGGATAGTTATGGAGATACCTGTTTTGTGATGTTGATCGCGAGACGCGAGTTTCATACAATGCTTACTTTGTATTCAAAGTAAGCATTGTATGAAAATCTCAGCAATGCCAAGTGGTAATAGAGGTTTTTATATCCAGGCGATTCTGCTCTTAGTGTGCGTGCTAGGAGTGTATGGTGGATCATTGTCGGCGCCGTTTGTTTTTGACGATTTCACGCTATTCTCGAACTCGGCCACACTATCAAAGTACGGACATGGATACTTTGACTTTGAATTACGTTGGCTACCGTATGCATCGTTAGCTTGGACTGTAGATTGGCTGGGCTATGACAGAACCTGGCTGAGACTAGGTAATGTGTTGCTGCATGGTATCAATGCCATAACGCTGTTTTATCTGTTACGGCGACTATTCAAAGCTACATTGGCGAATCAAGACACAACGCTCCCAGCTAAACTAAGCTGGTTTGCCTTCTTTGGTGCGCTGATATTTGCGCTACACCCGATCGCCGTGTATGGCGTTGCCTATCTGGTTCAGCGCTCCACGCTGATGGCGACACTATTCATGCTGTTGATGCTAATAGCCTATCTGGAAGGTCTGTTGCGTGAGAGCTGGCGCTGGATGCTGATTGCAGCGCTGTGTTATTTTGCTGCGGTATATTCCAAAGAGCACAGTGTCGCAGCCCCGGGTGTGGCACTGGCCTTGACGTTTCTGGTTCGCAAGCCATCGCTAGCCCTGCTCAAACAAATCGCTCCTTTTTATGTGATTGTAACAATGATTGCAGGGGCTGTGCTGTGGAGTACGCTGAGTAGCAAAGGTGTCTTGGGGGCTGCATATGAGACGCGTGCGTACGGCATGCTTGAACAAGGTGCGAAGTTACAGGGATTAAGCGACTTACCAGACGCACACTTGCTTAGTATTCTTACCCAGAGCGGGCTGTTTTTCAAATACCTTTGGTTATGGTTGCTGCCGAACCCGGCCTGGATGTCGGTGGATATGCGCGAGTCATTTGCCACATCATTATTTAGCTGGCCATACACTTTCGGTTTTATGGGGTATTTGGGTTATTTTTGCATAGCGCTATGGTTGTTGCTCAAGCGAGGAAGAAAGGGATTGCTGGGATTTGCGCTCTTGTATCCATGGATCATGTTTTTGACAGAGTGGTCAACAGTGCGTATCCAGGAACCTTTTGTGCTGTATCGCAGCTACTTATGGATGCCGGGCTTGCTTGCGGCCTTGCCATTTGTTATTGGGTCGCTTGTCCCGCGTAGAGCTTATGTCATGTTGGGCCTCGCCAGCATGTTGCTGGTGCCGTTGACGTTGAATCGGTTGGAGAGCTTCTCCAGTAATTTGAAGTTGTGGGACGATGCCGAAAAGTTGGTTCGTGGCAGAACTGGTGTGTTCGGTATAGAGCGTGTTTATTACAATCGAGGCACTGAACTGGGTCAACTAAAACGATACGAGGAAGCTATAGCCGATTTCAATAAAGCGATTGAAATCTATCCTTTTGATTATGTGTATGGCAATCGGGCTACAGCTTATTATTTGTTGGGAAGTTTTCGTGATGCACTGAGAGATTATAATCGTGCCATTGCAATTGACCCAGAAAATCCTAATTCATATTATGGACGGTCATTGGCGCATCGCGCCCTTGGTAATTTTGTTGAGGCTCAAGAGGACATCATGAAGAGCTGCTCATTGGGGGTATGCCCTTAAGATATGCTAGAGCAAGCATGCCATCCCTACAAAAAAGCCACGACTTAACACTGCCATGGCTTTTAAATAAGGGGATAAATTAACAATGCTATTGAGGGTCAACTTCTTCAAGCTCTGGATTATACTTTCCTCTCAAATCCTTATTGGTGAAACCTTCAGTAAGGCCAAGCTCAATAGGTCTGTAAACATCCACTTTTTGGTAGAACTGGTCTGCAAAGTAAATTCGCCCGTCTCCATCAACTGCCACTCCCGCAGGTAACATGGAGTGAGTCGGTCCTTTAACAGCAGAGCGAACGCCTACTGCCAAGAGTAAATTCCCATCCGGGTTAAATATTTGGAAGTTGCCAAAAGCGGCATCGGTTACATAGATATTTCCGTCTTTGTCCAAGTCGACAGCTTTGGGGCGTGAGAATTGTCCACCCATGCGACCGATGGAGCCGAATGTACTAATGAATTTGCCGTCAGCATCCAGTTTTTGTACTCTGAAATTGCCTCCGTCAACCACGAACAGCGAACCGTCAGGAGCTGATTTCACGTCACGAGGGAGGTTAAATTCACCAGGTTTGTCGCCTCGTTCGCCAATTATAGAAAGTTTCTCGCCAGTTTTTCCGTCATACATCACTATTCTGTGCGTTTCATTGCTACTTCCTCCAATATCCACAGCATAAACGCGTGTTCCATCACCGTTGACCCCCAATCCTGCTGGGCGGTTGATATCGCCCGGTTTTCCGAAATTGCGCAGGAAAACGCCGTCTCTGTCAAAAACAGTGATGTTTTTATTAACACCATCAAGTACATAAACATTGCCTTCGTCGTCTAGATCCAAGCCCAATGGTTTGCCAAGTTGCCCGGGGTCTTCTTCTCCGAAAGAAAAGAACTTTTGTTCCGGAATATCAAATACCAATATGCTGCGGCGTCCAGTATCTCCGACGTAGATGCGACCATTGCGAGCAGCTATTCCATAGGGCTTGCCCAGTGCTTCACCACTTTTTTTCTCGCCAGTAAGTGCACGCCTGAGAGCACCGTCCTCATCATCCGGTGTCACATCAGCACTGGAACGCAGGGTCCGTTCGTAAATGAATCTGGGTTCCTCTGGCGGTGGTGGGAAGACTAACGTGTCTTTGACAGACTGAGGCATCGATTTCAAGTCGGGCGACGATGTGCAGCCGCCGAATGTCACCATGGCAGCCAAAATGAAAATTGTCAGGGATTGCTTCGTCATTATTCTCATTCCTAAAGTTAGGTTTAATATCTTGGTCGTAAGGATACACTAAAGCGAAATTTTTGCGCAACCACTACCCACGTCAAAAATCGCGGCTAGTAGTATTTGCGGCAATGAGGACTAGTGTGATAACATTTTTTCGGATATTTGTAACCACTTTCAGTCAGTGCATCTTGCGTAGCGAAAAGCCTAATCGAATCAAACTTAAGGATATAATATTTATGTATTCATCTCCATCTGGATTGCGTGCCTCCCGAGCAACTTATCGCACAATAATTGAAGCGCTTACCTGCTTGGGGCGAATCGCCCGACGAATAACTGTGTTGCGCTATGTAACTTTACTGTTGCTTGTGTGTGGTTGGAATACAGTAATGGCAGGTCAGCATGATCCCAAGACAGACAAAGTGACACGCAAAGGCGCAGACATTTACCGTCATTATTGCTCGGTATGTCACGGTGATAGAGGCGATGGCCAGAGTCGCGCTAGACGTAGCTTTGCGACCCCGCCAAGGAATTACACCACGGCAAAGGCTGCGCAAGACTTAACTCGGAAGCGTATGATTAATTCGGTTACAAATGGTCGCCCGGGAACAGCGATGATTTCATGGAAAACAGAACTTACAGCAGTAGAAATAGCTGCAGTAGTGGATTACATTCGTACCACTTTCATGAGATTGGATGATATAGAAACAAATCGCCCAAAACCAAGCGATAAACTATTGGCAAGCCGTGGTGGTGTCTTATACATGCGAGCCTGTGCAATGTGCCACGGTGAAACGGGTAAGCGCGTGATATCCGGCAGAATGCAGCCACCGCCTACCAATTTTATTTTGCCAATCTCCGCTACCCAATTAACCACCGAGCGCATGATCGCCTCCATTGCCAATGGTAGGCCCGGTACTGCGATGAAGGCCTATGGTGATGAATACAGCAAGGCTGACATTAAGGCAATGGCGGAATTCATTCGCGCCGCATTTATGACTAAAGAGAAGTAATCATGGGTAAAGTTGTTATTGCTGCTTTACTTTCTGCTTTGGTCTGTGCGCATTCATCCGTCTTTGCGGCTTCGAATCCGAGGTTTGGTGCTTTGAACCCGGCAGACACTGTTGTTGTTAAGGTGGTTGCAGCGGATATGTACTTGCCTATGCCGTTAGGCCTCAAGGGTGACGCTATCAAAGGACGCGATTTTTATATGCAAAATTGCTTTACCTGTCATGGCGTGACTGGTGCTGGAGATGGCCCCCGTGCATATTTTATCAATCCCATGCCACGAGACTTTTTGCTTGAGACTTCACAGCAATCCTTGAACCGACCATCCTTGTTCGATGCAATTTCCAAAGGTCGTGTACGTAGTGAAATGCCTGCATGGAGCAAGGTGTTGAACAATCAGGAAATCGCCAACGTTGCCGAATATGTATTTCAGGCTTTCATCGTTGGGAACAGGAAGGGAATGGGAAGTCGAAGTAAATGAGGAGTGTTGTGCTGCTGATTGTAGTGGCGGCACTATCAAGCTGTATGAAATCGTCACCGTCTAGTGAAGAGGATGCGTCGGTAAAGTCTCATCAGGAAGCAGCACCCCGTCCAGAGCACGTTAGTTTGAAGTCTACCGACTCGCGGCACGAATTAGGCAGGAAAATTTACAATTTTCGTTGTTACTATTGCCATGGTTACTCTGGCGATGCCAAGACGCTGGCTGCCACTTTAGTTACTCCCAAACCTGTGGATTTCACCAACACTTCGCCGGATGTGTTGGTGAGGGATCGCATGCTGCATTCTGTACAGTCAGGCCGGCCGGACACGGCTATGATGAGCTTCTCCAGTGTGCTTGCACCTGACGAAATAGCTGCAGTTGTAGATTTTATTCGGCAGGAGTTCATGATCTCGAAGCGAGAGAATACTCGTTATCATACTGAAGCGAACGGTTGGTATAATCATGAGCGTTATGCTGCAGCCTTCCCCTTTACCAGTGGTGAGATTGCGCTGGACACACCTTGGGAGCAGCTCACTCCCAAACAGGCCGAAGGAAAAAGATTGTTCATGTCTACCTGCGTAAGTTGTCATGACCGTGCACGAGTCAATAATGGTGAAGTTATTTGGGAGCCGCGTCCGGTATCCTATCCACGAAACCATTATTCACCTGGGGATAGCCTTGTACTGGAAAAGACAGACGCCGGGAAGGCGCGGAGTGCATCATCACTGGATGCAATGTCTAGCGCCAGCCCTTATCTCATGCATGATCGTGCTCCCGTACTGAAAGGCCTGACGGCAACTGAGCGTCGAGGTGAAGAACTGTTCCAACAGAATTGTGCTTTCTGCCATGCGGCTGATGGTACAGCACGCAATTGGATAGGTAGCTTTATGGAGCCCCACCCACGTAATTTGACCAGTCCAGAAGCCATGTCAGGCATGACCAAAACGCGTTTAAGAACAGTAATTCGTGAGGGGCTGAAGGGCACTTCCATGCCTGCATGGAAATCGGTATTGTCTGAACAGCAGGTGCAGGATGTCATTTCCTATGTCGCCCGCGCCTTTTATCCCCTTGCGCCGGAATCGTAATGTTGAAAATATATAACACCTTAGTGCGTGACAAGCAGGAATTTGTGCCTATTGAGCCAGGTAAAGTCGGCATGTACGTGTGCGGTATGACCGTGTATGACTATTGTCATCTTGGTCACGCGCGCGTGTTGGTAGTGTTCGACATGATTTATCGTTGGCTCAAAGCAAGTGGCTATGATGTGAATTATGTACGAAACGTTACCGATATCGACGACAAAATAATCAAACGTGCTGCGGAAAAGAGTCAATCAATTTATGAATTGACGGATTATTTTGTCAATGCGATGCACCAGGATGCTGAGGCACTGGGTGTACAGCAACCTGATCACGAACCTCGCGCCACACAATTCGTGCCGGAGATGCTGGAGATGATCTCACGTCTGGAACAGAACGGCTTGGCATACAAGGCCGCAGATGGTGACGTGAACTATGCAGTGCGTAAATTCGACGGTTACGGAAAGCTATCCGGCAAGTCACTGGAAGACTTGCGTGCAGGTGAGCGTGTTGATGTTGCGGACGGTAAAAATGACCCGCTTGATTTCGTGCTGTGGAAACACGCCAAGGAGGATGAAGCCGAAGAAGTGAAATGGGACTCACCTTGGGGTAAAGGTCGACCCGGTTGGCATATTGAATGCTCAGCAATGGGCTCCAAGCTGCTTGGCCAGAACTTTGACATTCACGGTGGTGGTGCAGATTTACAATTTCCGCATCACGAAAATGAAATCGCACAGAGCGAAGGTGCGCATCAATGTGATTTTGTAAATTATTGGGTACACAACGGTTTTGTCAACGTTGACAAGGAGAAGATGTCCAAGAGTCTAGGCAACTTTTTTACGATACGTGAGGTATTGAAAAAATATGATGCCGAGGTTGTGCGCTTCTTCATTCTACGTGCGCATTACCGTAGTCCACTGAACTATTCCGACGTGCATCTGGATGATGCAAAGCAATCATTGGATCGTCTATATACGGCGCTCAAAAATGTATCTGTGGAGGGAGCGACTGTTGATTGGAATGAATCACATGCGCAAAGATTCAAGGCGGCGATGGATGACGATTTCAACACGCCGGAAGCAATGGCAGTGTTGTTTGATCTGGCGAGTGAATTGAACCGTAGTAAATCGATAGTGATAGCCAGCCAGCTTAAGTCCTTGGGTGGTGTTTTGGGTTTGCTGCAAAGTGATCCGCAGGCGTATTTGCAAGGCACGATTACTTATGTGATTAGTGCAGAACTTGAAGCGCAACCTGCAGCTGTCACAGGATTAGCATTACATAGCATTGGTTCCGAATCAATCAATCGTCAAATTGAAGCCCGCCTTGCTGCCAAGCAAGCCAAGGACTACGCCGAGGCTGATCGAATCCGTAAAGAATTATCGGAAGCAGGTGTCGTGCTGGAAGATAGTGCCTCGGGTACAACCTGGCGTCGCGCTTAGGGAAGCTTCCCTGCCATTACCAAACGGTTGAATAGTTGTGGGCGTGAGATCCAAACCATGATGTCGTCGAAAGATGAGGTGGGTACGTCACTTTGGTAAATTCCACTGGAGCCTTCAAAACTAGCATTTTGACCGTTCGCTATAAAGTCTTTACCAGTTGAGTATGCAATAGCAATTGGACGTTCTGACGTAGTTGTTAAGTTATTTCCGCTATTATCTTTTATAAGTAGTGCATCTGTAGAAAATCCGGTAGTTAGGGTGAAAGTAGTGGCAAAACTTCTGTCTACACGATAACGCCACTGACCAATCCAAGGATCTGACGAGGCTGAGCGCTTTGTTCCCCATGCATCAGTTTCCATTACCCCGAGCGTTTTCCAAGGCAAATAACCTTCGCTAGTGAGCGAAGAAGAGCAGCTAGCATCTGCAATTCCATAATTGGTATTGCTTGGATCTGTGGTTGTTGAAGGACAGGGTAGTACACCATTTATCACAGCATACCCAATCAAAGCTTCCTTTATCTCGCCTAGTCTTTTGAGAGTTTCCTTAGTACGTTGTTGCTCAAGTTGGCTGGTAATAGTTGGCAACAGGCCTGCCATCAGCAGTGCGATGATAAGCATCACCATCGTGATTTCGATTAAGGTGAAGCCTCGTTGTATTTGAAGTGGCATGGTGTACGTTCTCATTTATATACCACAATGTCGTTGAAGGTCGATGACGCGGTGCTCTGCTCAAGAGGTGAGTTGCCGTCGGTGTTGTTACTTTCAAGATAGTTATTAAAATCGGCTTTTTGCGAGTTTGTATTACGTAATTGCGTCCCTAATTTCTTTCCTGCAACGATGACTACAAATGATTTATCGTTGACGGAAGAAGGTGGATTTACCTCAAAGCAAGTTGTGTCCCCGGGGCAGGCATGAGTGCTCAAGAGACTTCCACTATGGAGATGAGGCCGTAAAATGTGAGCGAAACCATAAAACACCAACTCCTTCCAATTCACCCACCAATTGTTATTGTTCAGCGTGCACGTTGTGCCCCAGCTATTTTTCATGCCTCCAATCTGTGTTGAGCCTCCCAACTGAGTCCACCCGCTACAGTTACTCCCACCAGTCTCGTCACAAGTTTCCACAAAAGGTAAATCAGGTATACGACCAAACTCATTTTTGTCTGAGTCGTTATAACTAACCGGGGGGCCGCTTGAGCGCTCCGTTGCCCAAGGATAGTAGCCATCATTAGGTGATCCACCACGGTTTTGAGCAAGTGAGCCATATTCGTTAAGACAATTTTTAACCTCTGCCGCTACTCGTTTTTGTATGGGTAGCATTATGTTCTCCTGAGTTATAACAAGCAGCTGATCATTGAGGAGTATATCTTCGGTGTTGGTTTTGATTGTGCCCTGAATGAATCCATCTGTTGAGGAGCTGTCAGTGAAATTTGCATTGTCTTCTGTGGCTACTTTATCAAGATAGTTAACAGGGTTACACTTTGCGCTCATAGTGGGAGGGCTGGTGGTACATGTTTCATTGCTGTCGCAGTCCACTCCAACCGTGCAAGTTCGGTTTTGAGGTAGTGATTCTCCCATGCGTTGTAGTACCTCACCAGGTGCAATTATTACCGCTACAGCTCCGCTAGCTCCGCTGCCATCATTTAAGGTGCTGCCATCGGAAGCAAACACGTTGATAGTTCCCGGAGTGTCACTGTTTAGGCAGCCAGTAAGATTGGAGTTGTTGCATGTGGTTCTAGTGTTGTTTTTGAAATTGTTTGAAACGGCATACCATAGCCTTTCACCGCTGCTATCTCGTAAATCGGGCAGCCCCAGAGTTTTCCAAGGCAATCGTCCCAACCGTACATTTTGCCCAGTGCTGCCAGATGCGTTACCACAAGTGCTTTCAGCATCACCATCGTTGTCAGTGTCCGGACATGGCAAATCACCAAGCCGAGGACAATTAGTGGTTGTGGCACAAGCAATATCTGAGCTGCTAATTGCCACCTTTGCTGCGAATCCGATTAATGCATCTTTGGCCTCTGCCAGCGAAGCCGACGTTTTTTTCAGCCGTGCATTTTTTAGCGCAGAGGTGCTTAGTGCTCCGACCAAAGCAGTTGTAATTCCCATAACCAAAATTACAATCATGACCATCATTGCCACACCGCGCTGTTTTATCTTGCCATGATGAGATATGCCAGAGATGCACACAACGTATTACTTTTCCGAATTAGTCGCGGAGTTTATGAGCACTCTTTGTCCGACCTTAATCTTGATGGGCTTTGATGTTCCTGGCAAAGTAACAGGTACACTACCTGGAGTATTAGCGTCACTTTTTCCAATTGGTTGTGGTACGCCATTGATCCAGGCTGTCCGCTGCCCCCCATCTTTTTGCACGATACCATTTACGGTCAGAATGCTGTCATTGCTGCGGGGGTCAGTATTTTGTAGCCTTGAGCGTTCAAATTGAGCACGTTGTTCCGAGGTGAAAAATAAGCGTCCAAGAGGCTCAGAGAAGCTGATCTGGGAGAAAAAAACTCCGAGTATGATCGTGAATATTTTAAATTTTATACTCATGGTTAGGAACTTCTGCTCTTAAGAGTAATCCAGCCGCCAGTACATACCGCCTTGAGATGTGTTCCGGGTAATTCATTTGGACCAGTGCTTGCGCTGCGATTCAATGTGCAGCCCTCAAGTTGATACCATCCCGGAATATTCTTGGGGAGCGCAGTAAAAAAATCTAACAATTGTTCTTCATGCAGTAAATCGAACTGTAATTTCATTTCGCTGTAATTTATAACCAGGTTGCCACTATCGACAGGAGGATTTGGCACATACCTTTTTTGCGGGGAAATGTTGTAGCGGAAGTTAGTTACAAGATTTTTCTGTCTGAGATTTTCCATGCCCTCAATCCAGTCCAGACGCATGTCTTCACCGACAATTTTACGATTAATTAGTGAGCCGTATTCATCGGCATATATCGACATGTTGTCTCGATCCTGATGGGCAGTATTTAGGCTGTTACTTGAGTTGTTGCGCATTTGACTTGCTTTTCGTAGATCCTGTTGTGTTGCCACTGTATACGTATTGGCGAAATACACAACGGACGAACTAAATAGTATTGATGCACAAATTGCAACTATGCTCCAACGTAATATAGGAAAGTCGTTTTTAGTGAAATTCATGTTGGTGGCCTGTTGTTGTCGGACACGTTTAGGATGCTTGGTCTGCGTGAAACTCTAATGGCAAATGAAAGTTCGTTCAAGCTTGCTGCTTTTTGATCGGTGATGCTGCCGCTTGGGCTGGCATCAAATGGCTTGGCTAGCACTTTTACCTCGTAGCCTTGTTTCATTAGGTCTTGCTCAAAGTATGTCAGGTAATCTAGCATGGCACGGTAATTATTCCCAAAATCCACCATGCGCCCCTTAAAAGTGGCGACCAGAGCGGGAACGTCTTTAGAGGTATTCTTTGCTACCGGTTCTGTTGCATTCATCTGCCAAGAAAGTTCATCAAGTTGCATCTGGGGATAGCGTTCCAGCGTCATGCTGATTGGGCTCAGAACATCATGCGGCGTAGGCGAGTATGTGATTAATTTACGCATCACTGTTACACCGGCTTTCATGTCGGTTGCTGGTGCGTAAGTATTTGGGAAGGCACTGGTAACACGTTGCACCTCATCTAAGGCCTGCTTTGCTTGGGCCTCAAGCTCGGCTGCTACTGTGGCGTTACCGCGGCTATTTATAAGACTGTCAGCACCCCACAGTGCCGTGAAAATCAGAATTATCCCACTGGCAAGATTAAGGAAATTCTTTAATCGGGAAAGATCAAGGTAGTGAGTGTGGGTTGAGTTTGCATAATTATTCTTTGGCGGGCGTGTGGCAAGATGATGTAAGAATATCTGGCTTGCATCAGAATCCACGAAGTTGTATTTGAGTTTAAGTGCCTTACCCAATTCAACTATGTCTGTGAAGTCGTAGCGCATATCTGCAGTTTCGGGCAGTTTGACTTCCAGTTTGCTGCGGTCATGGTTGTGGCACAGGATGAGGACATCTAGTGTCTGACCTGCCGGAAGTAGACTCAGGTTCTTCAGATACTGAAAAGTGCGGGCAAGCTCATGCTCTACTGCATCGTCGAAAGTCAGGTCTTCATGAACCGGTGTCAAACGGGATATTTGCAGGTGATGATCGCTGAAATAAGTTTGTCGCAGGCCGGAGTATTTTTCCCAAGTAACCAATAGTAAATGTTTTGATGGGTGCTTCTTGACTAATGGTGCACTGATCTGTGGTACTGAGTAGATGCCAACGAGTGGTATTTTCTTGGCCAGTATGATGTCAAGCCAAGGGGATATTAGTGATGGATTGGTTAGTGCTGAAAACAGAATGTCATCGTCACGTCGGCCGGTTTTCTGACGTTGTAAGTGGGTGGCCAAGTGAAAAGGTGTGCCGCGATAATATTGTTCGAACTTTCGTTTTATAAGTGCTGCCCGGTTGCCGCCAACTAGATGTGGGACAAGTTCATGACGGAAGTCTTCTTCGATCAGGTCGGTCAGTAAATAAGTCGGACACTTTGTTGATTGTAAAAAGGTTTTGAACTCATGTCTGCCCTGGTCGGAATCTGGGAACTCGTGTTGTTCAGCAATGAGACCATCTGCCATGCGTTGTGCATGGAGATGGTTGGCACTCAGAAATAGCAGGAGTGAGTGTTTCATTAAAATTGCACCTTGCCGATTAGGTCATATATGGGTGAAAGTACTGACAGCATAACCCAACCTAATATAGCGCCTAATACTATCGTCATGGTAGGCTCAATCATCACCTGCACCTTTTTAATAGAGTCCTTTACATCACGATCATAAAAATAGCTGACGTTGAGCAGTGCCTTGTCCAGTGAGCCAGTAGCTTCGCCGACTTTCAGCATACGTATCACCAGGGGAGGGAACATATTAGTTTGCTGAAAACTCTGGGTCAGATTCTTACCTGCTTCTATCTCAAGCGTGACATCAGCCAGGCTTTTTGAGACGGCGAGGTTGTTGACTACATCACGCGTGATAGCTATGCACTCAAGTATGCTGATACCTGAACCATACATTATTGCAAAAGTGTTGGCAAAACGAGCAAGAATTATCTTGCGCAAGATCGGGCCAGTTACCCACATGTTGAGTTTTAATGTATCAAATTTTAATTGCATGGTCGGGCTGAGTTTGACGCTTAGCTTGGTGGCAATAAACAGGATGATAGGTAATGCAACAAGTATGTACCAGTACGCTACGAAAAATTCTGAGGTGGCGAGCAATATGCGCGTCTGAATCGGAATTTCCTGTCCCATCCCCTTGATAAAGCCGACCAATTGTGGGACCAGGTAGATCATCAGGAAGAAAGTTATTCCCAGTACGATGGTGCCGACGAAGGCAGGGTAGATCATGATGGTCTTGGTGTGTGAAGACATTTCATCTTGCCATTTCAGCGATTCGGTGATGTGTGCTAGCACCTCTGGTAAACGTCCGCTTTCTTCGCCAGCATGCGTCAGGCTGACAAAAATGTTGTCGAATGCTGCAGGGTGCATTGCCATTGCCTGGGAAAGTTTTTTCCCACCCTCAATGGATTCAACAAGATTAGCAATGATTTCGCGAAAAGTCTGGTCATGCATGGTGTCGCGTAAATCGGCCAGGCTTTCAAGAAGAGGAACGCCAGCACTAGCAAGTTGCTCAAGATTAAAAAAGAAAGTGATCAATTCGGGCCGCTTGACTTTTTTGGGCATAATGCCCGTGTTGCCGCTATCTGCTTTGGCATCAATTAAATCCATACCGCTGCGTTTCAGGCGTTGTTCCAGATCAATCAGGTTCGCAGCGTCCTGTAACCCCTTAAGGGATTTGCCTTGGTCGTTAATCGCTCGATAGGAATAAAGTGGCATCAGCCATTCCGATCAGTCAGGTCAACTACTCGACTGATTTCTGCAAGTGATGTCGTTCCTTGCAGTATGCGCCGGATACCATCCATTGCCAACGGACTGTATCCCTTGGATATGGCAGCTTCCCTGATTTCGCGCGCACTGGCCCTATGTGAGATCAGGTCATCCAGATCGTAGTCAAGTTTGAGTAATTCCATGATGGCAATACGGCCTTTGTAACCTTGGTGATTACATGCTTCGCACCCCGCACCCCGATACAAGGTAATGTCTTGACGTGCTTTGAGGCCCAAGAGCTTGCGCTCAAGCTCATCTGGTGTATATGGATATTTACATTTTTCACAAAGTACCCGTACCAGACGTTGTGCCACGATGCCTATAATATTTCCAGCCATGATGTCCGGTAATATACCAATGTCGAGCAGGCGTGGGATTGCGCCGATGGCCGAGTTAGTGTGCAGTGTTGAATACACCTGATGTCCTGTCATTGCGGCACTAAATGCCATCTCTGCAGTTGGTTGGTCACGGATTTCACCGACCAGAATGATGTCTGGATCCTGGCGCAACATTGAGCGGATACCGTTGGCAAAATCCATTTTTGCTGCTTCATTCACCGAGGTTTGGCGTACCTGTGGTAGTGGATATTCGACCGGGTCTTCTAGAGTCATGATATTGACTGACTCAGTGTTGACGTGATTCAGTACAGAATATAGCGTGGTAGTTTTTCCGCTACCTGTGGGGCCGGTTACCAGTACAATCCCTTCTGGTTTGGAAATGATCATCTTGAGCATGTTTAGAGCGGAATCATCCAGACCGATTTTATCGAGTGGAACGATGCCTTTCTGACGATCCAAAATACGCAGCACCATATTTTCGCCGTGCGTGGTGGGGTGAGAAGCTACTCGAAAATCTATTGTTCTTCCTGACAGATGCAACGAGATGCGACCATCCTGAGGAGCACGTGTTTCGGCAATATTCATATTGCTCATTACTTTCAAGCGGACCACCATTGCTGGCCAAAAGCTTTTGTGTAGGCTGCGCACCTGACGCAACACTCCGTCGATGCGGTAGCGGATGCGAAGAAAGCTGCTTTCCGGTTCGAAATGGATATCCGAAACGCTACGCTGTACTGCTTCTGTGAGCAGTGCGTCAATCAAGCGCACCACTGGTTGACTGAACTCGTTTACACCTACCTGTAGCGTTTGATATTCCATCTCACCCGGTTCAATCTCATGAAGAATGCCGTCGATGGAAAGTTCAAATCCGTAATATTGATCTATCGCGCGCAAAATATCAGATTCGCTGGCGAGTTGAGTGATTAGTTTGTATTCATCCTTGAGCAGTGCGCGCACCTGATCAAGAGCAATGATATTGTCTGGGTCGGCAGTTGCCAGAATCAGGATTTGTTCCGCTTGATCAACTGATAGAGGCAATAATTGATAGCGTCGCGCAACATCTTTTGGTATCAGGGCGAGTGCTGTAGGGTCAATAATGATGGAGGTAAGATCTACACTATCTTGACCAAGATTCTCGGACAATACGTCACGGATGGTGCCTTCCGAGAGAAAGCCGAGTCCGACCAGCAGTCGTCCTAGCGGCTGATGAGTTTTACTCTGTTCCTGCAGGGCGATACGCAACTGGTCGTCACTGATTACACCCTTTTTGACCAGTATTTTCCCAAGCGGCAGTTTGGGAGCTGTATTTGCTTCTGTATTTTCCGGCATGATAGATTAGTGCGTTAGTTCTTCTATACGTTGGGAAATTTGTGCATGATTAAAGCTGTGGGGTTGATTGCTTATATTGTCCAGTTGAAGTGCTCGTTGGTAATATTGCACAGCGAACTTGGTCTGTCCCAGATGATCCAGGCTGACTGCAAGATTAAGGGATAACTCTGCATTATTAGCGTCTAGTGTGTACGCGTCGAAGTAAGCTAATTGTGCTTTTCCCCAGCGAGATTGCTTGGCGTAGATGTTCCCCAGTGCAAAGTGTAGTGCAGCGGAATCATTCTGCTCGCGGAGCAGGCTCTTCAATCTGCTTTCGCTGTTCTCATTCATATTCAACATAGCCATGCCGGCATTTGCTACTGCGTTGCGAGGGTCTAGAGCCAGAGCGCGCAGGTAGTACCGAGTAGCAAAGCTATCTTCTTCTAGTTGCTGGGAGATGGCGGCCAACCCAAGCAGTGCGTCAATATTTCGGGCATTTCTGCCCAAAACATCTAAATACATCTGCCGCGCTTCGTTTAACTTGCCAGCACGATATGCGAGATAGGCATTGTTGATTAACGACTCAAGTGGTTTAACACGTTGTGGCTTGAGGCGGACAGGTTTTTTGGGCTGTGGAGCATGCCGGATTTTCTTCTTAGGTACTTTTTTGTGCAGTATTTTATTCGCCGGTTGCGTTTTTGCAGTACTTGCAGAATTAGCCGGTGCGGTTGGTGGGTTGGCTGGAATAGCAGCATCTGGTGCGGCGGCAACCGTAATTGGTGTAGGTGGGGGCGTAACTAGGGGGGCAACAGGTTTATCGATAGCAGATACGCGGTGGCGTAACGGCGGATTGTCGCTATCCGAAATGACGTACCACACATACCCTGCGCCACTAATGAGTAAAACCAATGTGCCACCTAGCGCAAGCATTAGGTTTCGATTGATTTTACCAAGTCCTGAAAGTGATGTGACGGAAGATTTTGCTTTGAAAAGATTTTTTCCAGCACCACGAGCGATATCATCCGATGAAGCAGTATCTGCTCCCTTTTTAGGCTTTTCTTCCAGACTTAACTCGAACTTGGAATGACTATCCGTTTCTTGGGCGGATTTCCCCTGTTGTGATTTTTTACGTGCGTCCAGAAGGAGGCTCATTTCAGCTTTTCCTCATTACTTGCCACGGGCCGATTCATTGAAAAAATCCTGATCAGGCATGTTGGCACGAAATGCGTTGAAATCGCCGTTTACATCCGCATCCTTGATAACAATCGGGCGCAGGAAAATCACCAATTCGGTTTTTGATGTTGTGTCATTGCGATTCTTGAACAAATTGCCAACCAGGGGAATACTCGCCAATCCAATCACTTCATCACTTGCTTTATTAATCCGGTCTTCCATTAGTCCACCTAACACTGCGGTCTGATTGTTCTCAATCTTAAGTACTGATTCCATCTCGCGAGTAGATGTTTGTGGAACCTTGTTGTTGATGATTCCCGGTGTGGGATCGATAGCGTCTGTGAGCAGGCGTGTGATGGAAGGTCGTACGCTGAGTAAAACGGTGTCGCTGTCATTAATCTGTGGGGTCACGCTCATGGTGAAGCCAATAGGCACTGTACTGACAGTGGTTTCGTATGCAACGATTGAAGTGCAAGGTGCAGGGGCACAGGGAGTAACAGATGAATTAACTGTGAAGTACACCTTGTTATCCACCACACGCAACATTGCAGTCTGGTTATTCATCACACTTAGTTTGGGACTGGATAGAACTTTTACATTGCCAAATGATTCAAGCAATGAAATGTTAGCGGCCAGGTCGCCAAATTTTGAGGTGGGATTAAGGTAACCTAGGGTAAACATGCTGCCAGTGTTTGCGGTAGGTAATCCGGTTGTTCCTGCTTGAGATATGTTAAAGCCCTTGCTGCCTAGCCGGAAGCGACGCCAATCTATACCTTGTTGGTAGTTGCTGCTTAGTTGAACCTCTACAATGGTGGCTTCGATCAACACCTGACGTCGTGCACTGGTCATGACTTGGTCGATGAACTCTTGGATTTTCTCGTGCTGCTTGCCAGTGGCGCGTACTGTGATAATGCCGTTCTCAGGATTGGCGATAACTGACGCGGCTTCACGAAAAGT
>Ga0316187_10002107_pt1 | contig 17384 bp, 12 predicted proteins | sample CroRivburrow1_MG_FD_204927 | JGI IMG/M metagenome (GOLD analysis project Ga0316187, IMG submission 204927) | Coastal sediment microbial communities from Maine, United States - Cross River worm burrow 1 | ecosystem: Environmental > Aquatic > Marine > Coastal > Sediment | place: USA: Maine...
AGCCTTATCGATAGCTTTACTTGAAAAATCAATTCCTGTAACTTTAGCTCCAAGCCGACTCAGTGATATTGTATCCTGTCCAAAATGACATTGAAGATGTAGTATCGACTTGCCTTTTATATCGCCGAGCAGATTGAGTTCAATATCATTCAAAGATGAACGTCCTTTTATAAAACTGGGAGTATCATAGAATTTAGAATTATAGTGAATATCCGTCTTGTTATTCCATGATTCTTTATTGATTTTTATATAGTCTGTTTTTTCCGGCATGTGATGTATTTATGTGAAAATTACCATATGTGTCTCGTCCTAAAAAAAGTTTATGCCAAAGGCATCCCTATGGAACAGGTTTAACAATTAAATCTGAAATAAATTTACACATAATAATTAGTCCTGACAAAAGGGATATTAATTTGAAAGACTTTCTCAGTTGTAGGAATTGCTGTGTTGAATATCAGAACAAATCGCTCAATCACAAATCACTCAATCGCTAAATGGTTATGGTGGAAGGTTAAAAGCTCGATGCGAAGTTGAGGAACTGTTTAATTGAGGAACTGTAGATTACTGTTTTTTGTGGTCAAACTATATCAGGGACATATATACATATACCTCCTACACCTATCGTCTATCCTCCATCATTTATCTTCCTGCTTCTTACTTCCTACCTCCATCCTCTGGGGAATCGGTGATTCGGTTAACCGGTTAATCAGTATACGGGTAGAAGGGAATCCGTCTTTGATTGATAGGGATTCATCGCCCACTATCGTGGACTCTGAATGACGGAATGAGATTTTGTTCTCTTCGATCTTCCTACTTCTGTCTCGTCCTGAAATAGGTATATGCCAAGGCATCCCTTTTGAAAAGATTTAACATTGAAATCCTTGAATAAATTAAGTCTCAAGTGACCCAACTCACAGGCCGAAACCAAACACTCGCGACAGGGTTAATTCTGTATTAGGACGGGGTACCTACTACTTACTTCATACTTCCTACCTCTATCTTCAATCATCCATCTTCCTACTTCCAGCCTCCAGCTTCGAGCATCAAGCTTCTTACCTCTTACTTCTTACTTCCTACTTAAAGCTTCAATTATCTATCTTCGGATTACTTCAATTACGTTTATTTCGGAGTGGAGTCACTACCCGCTAATATACCCCCATCAATGGTTAGCTCAATTCCAGTTACATACTTCGACTCTTCACTGGCGAGGTATAAGGCGCCATTGGCTACATCAATAGGCTCACCAAATTTTCCCAAAGGAATACCCGACTCTATAGCTTCAATGGCTTTTTTTCTTTGTTCATTTTTTCCAAGAACCGGATCCCACATTGGAGTCATAATGGCAGCAGGATGTATACTATTACATCGGATATTATATTTTTTTTCAGCACAGTATAATGCCACACTTTTTGTATGGTTACGAAGAGCAGCCTTACTTGCAGCATAGGCTACTGCGCCGGAGATTCCAACCATGCCACTTCGGGAAGAGATATTCACGATGCTTCCCCCATTTTCTTTCATCATTTTTATCGCATATTTACACCCTAACATAGCCCCATTAGAATTGACACGATGAATTTCATCCCAGGATTCAAGGTCCACATTTTCAGCATCAAAGGGCCCTTCAGTTTCTATAAACCCTGTTATCCCTGCATTATTCACAAGAATATCCAGTTTGCCATATTTTTTTAAAATATAGTCAGTTACCTGAATCCATTCATTTTCATTTTTCACATTAAGATGCAAATATTCATTTCTTTTTTTAAGGTTTTCAGATACTTTTAATCCCTCTTCATCCCGGATATCCGTGAGTATGACAATTGCATTTTCGGAATGAAACAATTCAGCGATGGCTTTTCCTATTCCCCGAGCCGAGCCTGTTACAAGTGCAATCTTGTTTTCAATTCTATTCATGAGTTTACGATTTTGGCTTGCAAATGTAAATTACTAAAAATATGTAAAATGATATTTCCTTCTGAGGAATACTTTTGGAAGATATTGCAGCAAGGTCGGTAGTGAAAGGTGTAAGGATTTTTGCTCTAAGCTCGAAGCGAAGTTGAAAAACTGTTTAATTGAGGAACTGTAAATTACTGTTTTTTTTTGGTCAACCTATATCAGGGACATACAATCATCCATCATCTATCTTCTATCATCCATCATCTATCTTCCTACTTCTTACTTCCTACTTCTTACCTCTTACTTCGTACTTCCTACTTCTTACCTCGTACTTCCTGCCTCCATCTTCCATTTTCCATCATCTATCTTCAAACTTCCAGCCTCGAGCTTCCAGCTTCTTATTTCAGTAGATCGGTAGATCAGTAAATCAGTAGACCAGGAAATGTGGAAATGCGGAAATACGGAATATATTGTCTCGTCCTGAAATAGGTATATGCCAAGGCATCCCTTTTGAAAAGGTTTAACATTGAAATCCTTGAATAAATTAAGTCTCAAGTGACCCAACTCACAGGCCGACACCAAACACTCGCGACAGGGTTAAGATTCATCGCCCACTATCGTGGACTCTGAATGACAGAATGAGATTTTGTTCTCTTCGATCTTCCTACTTCTTATTTCAGTAGATCGGTAGATCAGTAAATCAGTAGACCAGGAAATGTGGAAATGCGGAAATACGGAATATATTGTCTCGTCCTGAAATAGGTATATGCCAAGGCATCCCTTTTGAAAAGATTTAACATTGAAATCCTTGAATAAATTAAGTCTCAAGTGACCCAACTCACAGGCCGAAACCAAACACTCGCGACAGGGTTAATTCTGTATTATGACGGGACACCTACTTCTGACATATTACCTCCTACCTCTATCATCCATCATCTATCTTCTTACTTCCTACTTCTTACCTCTTACTTCGTACTTCCTACTTCTTACTTCGTACTTCCTACTTCTTACCTCGTACTTCCTACCTCCATCTTCCATTTTCCATCATCTATCTTCAAACTTCCAGCCTCGAGCTTCCAGCTTCTTATTTCAGTAGATCGGTAGATCAGTAAATCAGTAGACCAGGAAATGTGGAAATGCGGAATCTATCCTCTATCATCCATCATCTATCTTCCTACTTCTTACTTCCTACTTCCTACTTCTTACCTTTTACTTCGTACTTCCTACCTCTTACCTCGTACTTCCTACCTCCATCTTCCATTTTCCATCATCTATCATCTATCTTCAAACTTCCAGACTCCAGCTTCGAGCCTCTAGCCTCGAGCTTCTTACTTCTTACTTCCTACCTCCATCCTCAGGGGAATCGGGGATTCGGTAAACCGGTTAATCAGTATACGGGTAGAAGGGAATCCGTCTTTGATTGATAGGGATTCATCAATAGTGCTATTTGAAATGTCTACCAGACGTAGATTGAGCCTTTTGTAAGTTAGTAATTTTTTAAAGTATCATTATCAAAAACGACCAGCTCTATAGTGGATAAAAACAATTCCAAATTATCAGGTAATTCGTTTGCATCGGGATAGTAAATCCTAGTCGAGTCTGTTTTACAATTTGTTATATAGGATAATTTTGTAACGGGTTGATCAGTTGGTTTATTCACTCCAAATCCATATTCATTTATTATATCTATCTCAGTTAAAGCTTTAAGTTGTTCTCTTATTAAATCAAGTTCCTTTATAGTCAGAGTGAAATTATCTTCTCGAAAATAATCATACGTATTAAATTCCTCTGTCACAATTAAAACTCCATTATTGCTGATATGTGCTGAATAATTATAATCTACCCAACCACTCATAACTGAATATTCAATTTCAAAAGTGTTTACAGTTACATTCTCTTTTTCGCAACTAATAAGGAGGACAATAATAATAAGTCCGTTAATTATATTTTTCATTTTTTTATGGTGTTGGCGTTTTTACATTGGTTATAGATTTTTTTTGCATTGGCTATAGCAACTTTTTATCCCGGCTGAGCATTTCTATTATTAAAGGATCATTGCGTTTATCTGGAATTCCCAGTTTATCATTCTCTCCGGGATAACCTGCTGTTACCTGCATTTCATTTGCGAACTCAACCTGCGTTGGATCAATTATCATCCAGTCACAATTTGATGAGGAATATCCTGGCCAGAAATATCCAGTATAAACCAGTTTGCTATTTACCATAAGAGCAAATGCAGTACCGGTTACCGGTGGATACAGATTAGATATCAGGTTCTTTGCTTTATCAGAAATGTGAAATATATGTTCAGTAGAATCATATAAGAAAATATCATAATAGTATACTATTGGATCTTCTTTGGGAATCACTGTAGATTCATCAATTTGATACCTCCAAATATTTGAGAGCGTATCATATGACTCCAGCAAATAAAATTCTACCCCGTATCCTGGATCTACCTTTTCATTTCCGCATGCGATCAGGAAGGTCAGAATAACTATAAAAAACAGATGATACTTCATTTTTTAAAAAAACTGAACCTGCTATTAAGACACTAGATTATCATACTAAGTTGTGAATATGATTGAAGTAAAATTATTTAAAATGATGGAGTTAAGTAAAAAAATGCTAAGTTGTGAGATTGTAATCCAAAGTGAGAGGATCAGATTCGTTGATATCTGCTATTATTTGGATTCATATATTGGAATCACTTTACATAATTTTCCACCGATACGATAATTAAAATCCAGTTCTTTTGATCGCTATTGATCAGTAGATAAAAACTGTTTATACATGCAAATAGATAATAAAGAAAAAACCGGAATGAAATTACACCAGTCCCTTAAACTGAAAGACCTGGTTCTATTAAACATTTCCTGTATTGTAGGATTGACCAGTTTGTCGCAAGTGGCCCAGTTTGGTTATGCAAGTATGCCATTATATATTCTAGCCATAATGATGTTTTTAATTCCCTGCGGATTAATGATATCTGAATTAAATTCAAGAATGCCAGAAGAAGGTGGTTTATATTTATGGACACGAACAGCTTTTGGCGATTTTCACGGGTACATTGCGGCATGGACTTATTGGCTTAGTAATATTGTCTGGCTGCCTACTATTGTTTTACTCATAACGATATCAGCCCTATATATTTTTGGAGACTCCTGGATTGTGCTTTCTGATGACTTCTGGTATAATGGTTTGATAGGTATGGGAATCCTATGGTTAGTTACGGCGCTGAATATATTCGGTCTTGAAAAAGCAAAATGGGTTCAAAATATCGGAGGTTTTGCTACCTGGTTATGTATCATTCTCCTGGTTATTGTAGGTATGATCTATTCGATAAACTATGAAAGTGGGCATACATTTACTAGTTCATCATTGCTGCCGGATTTTACTGATTTCTCCATCCTTCCTTTTTTTGCCATTATTGCATTTTCTTTTGGGGGCTTGGAGCTTGCTCCTCTTATGTCAGGAGAAATTAAAAACCCTAAAAGAAATATTCCCCGTGCGATTCTAATCTCATCTTTCGTGGTGGGTTTAATTTATATTTTAGGAACCTTGATGTTAATTATCATATTACCTGAAGGAGAGATTGGAGTAATTGAGGGTATTTCACAAGCCTATGCAAGTGTCGGAGTCTCTTTGAAAATACCCTGGATTGGAACTATCGGAGCAATTTTAGTGACTTTGGGAACAATTGGACTTTTTGGAGCATGGATGACAGGTACCGCACGAATCCCATTTGTAATAGGTATTGATCACTATTTGCCTGATGTTATTGGTAAAATTCATCCAAAATGGGGCTCTCCTTACATATCACTTATCATGCAGGGAGTTGTACTCTCTATTCTCTTTATAATGTCAATCGCCGGGACCACCATTAAGGAAGGTTTTTTGATATTATACGATATGTCAATTATTCTGTATTTTATTCCATTCCTGTATATGTTCGCTGCACTTATATGGCATATAAAAAGGGATACAGGGAATGGTGGTGTTATTACTCTTTTTCAAAATAGTAGGTTTGCAGTCTGGCTGGTTACTGTCATGGGTTTCGGTATTACCTTATTATCGGTTATAATAGCAACTATACCTTCCAAGGAGATAGAAGATAAGGGATTATTTATGGTTAAAGTTATAGGAGGAGCTGCTTTATTAATAGGAGCAGGATTGATTGTTTACTTTCTTAAAAGAAAAAAACCTTATTTATAAATGTAGAAAGGTGGAGGATAGAGGTAGGAAGTAGGAAGTAGGAAGCAGGAAGTAAGATATAATGATTTCTTAGAATGAAAGTCTTAATAATTGAGATTTATCAATATTTTATTCTTATCTTGAAAGACTATACTAAAAAAAATATTATGAAAAAAATACAAGTTACTGCTCGTCTCAAAATTCATGAAGGAAAATTTGAAGAATTTAAGGAATGGGCAAAGGAATGTATGACTTCTACGAAAAGTAAAGACACAGGAACACTTCAATATGACTGGTTCCTCAATGCAGATCAAACGGAATGCGTTGCAAGAGAAACCTATTTGGACTCAAATGCAGTACTTGAACACGTGGGCAATCTGGGTGAAATTTTAGGTAGAGTTCCGGAAATTGGAGATCTTTCCCTGGAGGTTTATGGAAATCCATCAGAAGAACTCATAGCGGCAACCGCTGAAATGGATATCGTAACCTACTCCTACTATCAGGGCCTTTAAAATATTTCATCCATCATTACTTATTCAATTAAGAGTTCCTGAATTTTAGGAAGGAGGAACGTGAAATTGAGGAATTGTAGTTTACTGTTTTTTGTGTAAACCTATTTCAGGACGAGACACCGATCTACTGATCTACCGATTTACTGTTCTACCGCTCTATTGATTCACTTAACTACTGGATAATTTCTTATTCTTTAATTTCAAATGATTTGAAAAAATTATTCATTCCTTCATTTTTATCTTTATCAGGTGATGTAATAATCCCGATGCTATAAAAATTATCACCAATATAATAGTATCTGTATACCATTAGAGCTTTCCCTTCTGAAAAATAACATCTATATTCTTTCCCTAGCATACCATTGTAGTAAATGTCCTTAATAGAAATTAATTCACCATTTACTGAATTAAGGGAACTATCAATTGCCTTTTTATAAAAAACATTTAAATCATCTGTATTATTTTTGTCAATAACTTTTGTTGGGTATTTTGTCTCCATTGCAACATAAACCATATTAACATCATTAACTTTTGGCTCGTAAATCTGAATATCTAATGTTAGTTTTCCGTATTCGGAATCAACAATTTTAATCTCTTCTTTTGGTGGTCCCGGGAATTTTATAAAAATAGTACGTTCATTAGATGCATTAGGCAAGGTAAATTTCCCTTTTGGAATATTTATAATTCTGAACGAATCAAAATATTTATTTATAAATATATTATGATTCTTTCCTTCTCTTGAAACAATGGATAACTGAAATAACCTGTTTTCAACTAAAAATACTTGAAATTCAATGAAGATATTGTTTGAATTATTTTTCCATTTAAATACTTTCCCCGGGAACCCGTTTTTTTCTATCAATGAAGATGACAAAAGAGTATAAGCTTCATCTTCAAGAAGGCTATTTTGTGTGGAGTTTATAAATCCTTCAACTACCGTCAACAATGAATCTGAATGAATAAAATCTGAGGGATAAGCAACGAGACTAATCGAATAATACTTGTTTTCGTGTAATGTATCTGAAACATTCAATTCCCAATAATAGGATGTTAACGGGGAGTCATTAAATGTTGAACTGTCGATAGAAAATGTCGGCTCTTGTAAAAAATCAATTTTAAAATTATATGAGCTATAATCATACTTTTTCCACTCAGATTGAGCTAAGACCGTAGTGCTAAAAGCTACAAAAAGACCTAAAAATAAAAATTTCACTCTGATCATAAGATTGTTGATTTGCTAATGCTATTGTTTGATAATTTGCGCAATCTCACACGTTTTATAATAACTTTATATACTATTTTTCAAGTTTCTCTAAAGGAACAACCTGAAAAACTATTCCCTGATAGGGATTTTTTTTACCTGCTTCGTAAAGGCATCCAATATTTCCATTTGGTAACCGTGTCATGTCTGAATAGGCAGAAGGGCCTTCAAACAATATGACTGACCTTGCCCAGGTAGAACCATCATCATAACTTACTCTCAAGGTCATATTTTGACGTTTCTCTGTATCGGAAGGGTTAGAAAACAATAGTCTGCTTATTCCTTCTTCTTCAAAACTGTATCTTAACATACCTGCCTGGCAAATAGGTTCAATTAAAGTTGTATCAGAATATATTTCCCCCCAGGTGGCACCTCCATCTTCACTATGAGAAATTTTACGGGCCTTTTTTGTCCGGTCATAGTTTCTCATATTTAATATTAGCTTCCCGTCAGATAATTCAGCAACTGCACATTCATTAACCTGGTCTTGAGGGGTGGAGCCGCCCAGTTCCCATGTTTCACCATGGTCATCTGAATAAATGGTATGAGAATAATACTTATTGGTTACAGCTTCGATATGATCGCAAGGGATAACCAACCTGCCCTGGTTTTTGCCTCTTTCCAACTGAATCCCCTGGCAAGGACCGGTAGCATACCAGGTCCAGTTTTCTTTTTTAACTGATTTGGTAATTTCTTTAGGTTCAGTCCAGGAATCACCATCATTTGTCGACTGTAAAACAAATATCCGGCGGGTATCCTTACTTGTTTGACGGATTATTTCAGATTCATGATCCTTTCCAAGATTCCAGGTAGTTAGTAAATAAATATTTCCAGTGGTTTTATCAACAACTGGGGCGGGATTTCCACACACATCATCTCCCTGATCCCAAATTACAATCAGATCGCTCCATGTTTCACCATTGTCCGTTGATTTCTTCATGACAATATCAATATTTCCGGTATCGGATCCGCCATTTTTTCTTCCTTCAGCAAAAGCCAGAATCGTTCCATTTGTTGATGTGACTATTGCGGGAATCCGAAAGGTATGGTAGCCTTCCGTACCACTTTCAAACAGATATTGCAAAGATTCAGAACTTCGAAATGAGATTAGTATAAAAAATAGTATAAGAACCGTTATGGGGAATATATAATTTGCTATTCTACTCATTTGATCTACTATTATTTATTGATTGTGAGCCCATTTTTGAAGTTCTTCTATGGCTTCCATCAAAACCCCTGCTGATCCTCTAAAGACACCAGAGCCATTTGGTTTCCCTTCAATCGTATACCATTCAAAAAATCCATCGTTTTCAACCACACGGTTTATAAAAGGTTGTAACTCATTATACGCTTCTTCTATATATCCATTTCTTACGAGTTGAGTGATCATCCGGCCACCAAACCAGGTCCAATCACCACCATTCTGATAAGAATAAGGATTCATGCCTATTTTATGATAACTATTCTTCGGATAGGTAGGATAAAGAGTTAATCCAATAGACATCGCACCACTCATTTCAACATTCTTTTTCATTTTATCAATCGCAATTCCGATCTCCTCATGACTCAACAAGCCAGCTTCTATTGCCACAGCAGTACCCCCATGGTAGTAGATTTCATTTTCGTCGAACCCACTGAAAGGTGAACAGGTTGTATAAATATGTGGTATAAATTTTTCATTTTCTTTATCATATAAATGTTTGCGCACACCCTGCGAGATTTTAGTATGGAGTTTATCCCAGGTATCGATTTTTGTTTTGTCATCTGACAAATCCATCAGGTTTTCAAGAGCGATCAGGAACATGGCATTATCATATATATCAATTGCCGGTGTAGTATATTCATCACGTTTTACTCCCCAGGAATGTCCGGGTTGCACATCGCCCCAGTCTGCTGTTGTCGCACCCCAGATAAGTTCATATTCTTCGCTGGTCCTGTATTTCATAAGGAAATCCAATGCATATTCAAGACGTTCCATAACCGTAAGTCCGTTCACTTCTTCTTTGAGAATGCTTTCGTCACCAGTTTCTTTAATGTATTTATAGATAGCCTGGATCAATGAAGTTTCCTGATCGGTTTCTACAGTGTTTTTATGCAAAGCATAACCTGGCATGTCGTATCTGGAAAACACGTGATAATTGTCGATTTTAATGTTATTGCCAGGAGCTTGATATCCATCAATGATATTACCATCAAATCCCTGCGCAAAAAAGAAAGGCATCAATGCATCGCGCACTTCCTTCTGTGGTCTTACCCTGCAGGAGTATACCAAAAATGTATTCAAATCACGAATCCAGACTTCACTATAACCACTACCGGCGTTGAATCCTGATTTTAGAATTTCATTTCCCAAGGCATTGACTTTTTCGAAATTTTCATTTTCAAGTATTTTTTCTGCCAGGAGTTTATCCGGAGATTGTGCTTCAGAAATTCCAGCTGAAAGAAGAATAAGAATTAAAATAGGTAAACGTTTCATAAGTTATAATTTGGCGAGAAATTACAAAAAAAATGGGAGTATATGCTTTAGAAAGGTAGTGTTTTTATTTTTTTTATGCTTAGTAATTGGGACGAGGATCCTGGTTAAACCATAAAAGCTTATCCACCCTGGTGTCTCCAGCAAGGGACGCCAGGGATAACAATATCTCTTGGGTCTCTTACAGAAGACCCAAGAGCGGGTATAGTTTATCCTTATCTTTGAATATTATGCCTGTTCACGCCAGTTAGCAGCCATTATGTTCACCGATATAGTCGGGTATACGGCCAAAATAGGTAAAAATAAAAAAGAGACTTTTGCTCTCCTGAATAAATATAAGGAAAGAGTAATAGCGATCCCACTGAGGCTTGAGGGTTTAATAGCACATAAGACCTTTTAATAGGTTCCGGACTCAGATCTGGGAATGGGTATTTTTGTTTTTACCCGATAAGATAATTTAAAGCCGGAATCGGATACCTCCTTGACCTCTGATTGCATAATATTCTATTTGCTCTAACCGTTTGGATTCACCATGATAATATCGCAGGGGTTCATTGGTGAGATTATTAATTTCAACAAAGACGGTAAACTTTTTTGAAATCGAATAGCCAGCATTTAAATCGAGGGTAAGGTTGCTGTCGTAATACCGGAAATGCGTGGGGCCTGCCTCAATGCGATATTCATCAATATAATCGTCTTTGTAGTTTGCTGCGATTCTGAATAAAAATCCGTACTTTTCATAATACAAGGCAAGATTATAAATGTGTTCAGGCTGGTTTATCAAGGTTTGTTTATCAATACCTTCTTCACCCGTATTTTCATCGATAGTTGGAACGTTAACTTCCGAAGTTGTATATGTATAATTGGCCTCAATTCCAAAACCACTTAAAAATCCTGGCAGAAAAGTTAACCTTTTTGAAAAGGCGAGCTCTATACCAAATAACCACGCATCTTCAATATTGGCAGGTTCATATATCTCAATCAGCTCTCCGGCACTTTGTTCCTGCCTTCGATTTGTAAAAATAAGATTACTGAGGTCTTTATAAAACATGCCACCAGAAAAGATTCCAACATCTTTAAAATATAATTCACCCATCACGTCAAAATTGTTTGAAAAAGTCGGTTTCAATTGTGAATTCCCTTTTCTTATCTGTGTTAATCCATTGCCAATATCTAATATCAAAGTACTTGGATTCAGTTCGTTGAAATTTGGCCTGGCCAATGTGCGTGTATATGCTGCCCGTAGATTAAAGTCCGGTGCAATGGAATACGTAATATGAACCATAGGGAGTGTAGAAAGATAATTATTGGATTCCGAAATCGGAGATACAATTGGCTGACCATCCGGATCTTCTTGTGACAGGAATCCATCCATAGTAATATCTGTGTATTCAAATCTCACACCGCCAGTTATTCCAATCTTTGGTGAAAGTTTCCAATCTCCCATGACATAGGCAGCGAAAACCTTTTCGCTAGCCTTCAAAGTTTGCAGCTGATCCCCAATTTCATCATTATAGGGTATGTATTTGGACCCATCATCTCCATACGCTCCTACGATGGCATCATCCAGTGCTTTTTCTGTCATCGTGCTATCAAGAAGCAAGTCTTCATAGGGTGTTCCCAACTCCTGGAGAAATCCACCTTTTGTATCATAAAACTCGTTTTCAAAATCTGAATAAAATTCTAATGGCACCCTGGGATCATAGAAACCTAAAGGAATAAATGTTGTAACCCCTGTAATGGATTCCCGATCTTTATTTCTAAGTTTTCCTCCAAACTTATAGGTACTGTTCCTGTTCGGCTGCCAATTAAAATTAAATCGTCCAACATGGTCCTGCTCCTTTGATGAAAGCTTAAAAATTCCTAAATAACTCAGGAACAACTGATTGGGATCAAAGTCCTGGCTGGGTCGTGGTTGAAAAGCCTCTCCGGATCCTCCAATGCCATCCGGAGCATCAAACTCCCAGTATTTAAATCCATCTGCCGAGACCTCACCAAACATTATCGGCTGATTAAATACGGCGAACTGCAGCCCCCTTTGATCTTCATCTAAATCTGGATTTTTGCCCCACATCAGCTCTGAGGTGTATATTGAGTATTTCCAATCAAAGGAAAGCCGGTTATTCAATTGGTGCTCTCCACCAAGGTTAACACCCCACAGGGTGGTTTCATAATCCGCATTTCTTACTGTAAGATCCGCAGTCCCAAAGCCCGTACTATCTCCTGCCGGAAAAGTCCAGTTGTGCTGGCGTATAAATTCGTGATCCCTAAAGACATCATACAGCCCTCCAAAGATTAATGTATTCTTTTCATTGATCTTATAATCCATAATAAGGTTCAAGCCCACTGTTGTTCGAGATCCCTCAAAATCCCGAAGTTGTTGATTGTTGATTGAAAAACTGCTAGGAAAGGGTTGAGCAAAATTAAAGTCAAATCCATAATTATCAGCCCCCCATTTGCGATCCCAAATGGCACCAGTAATTAGAAATCCGAATTTATCATTGAATAGTCTATTCCCATAAATTAAGGAGGCATTGTACGCTGGATTTCGAGTTTGTCCATTATATCCCCCTGCGACACTAGCAATTAAGGTTTGTTCGGATGGTGTACTCCTCGTTATAAAATTAATAGAACCACCAATAGCATCCCCTTCCATATCTGGTGTGATGGCCTTTGAAACTACCACGTACTCAATTAATTCAGAGGGTATTATATCAAGATCTACAGCTCTTGATCCACTAAAACCATCGGCTGAGGGTATTCTATCTCCATTAATGAGTGTGGGACTCCATGAGATCGGTGTTCCCCTTACGATAACATTTCTCCCTTCCCCTTTGTCTCTTTCAATAGTTACACCAGGAATACGCTGAACTGCCTCTGCTGCATTTCGGTCAGGTAACTTCCCAATCCCATCAGAGGCGATAACATTTTGAATATTAGGGGCCTGTTTTTGCATATTATATGCCCGCATTTGGGATGGAATATAGGTGGCCGACACAACAACTTCATCAAGCTGAGCAATCGATTCACTTAGAACAATAGTTCCTAAATTCAAGGACTCCCCTGATGAAAGTTTCACTGTTTGTTCAATTGTTTTGTACCCTATATATGAAAAAAGAATAGTTGATTCATCTGTGGGGAGTCCCATTAGTAAAAAACGGCCATTAATATCCGTAATCGTTCCCATAGTAGATCCATGCACAGTGACTGTGACTCCGGGTAATTCACCACCATCATCTCTAACAACTCCTGAAACAAAAGCTTCCTGTCCATAAACACCACATGTTCCCAATATAGACATAAAAAAGAATAACAATAGTTTCATCATTTTACTTTTGGTTAAAAATATCGAAGGCCAAAAGTACTTAATTGATATTAAATCGTAAGAAATTTAAGGAGATATCGTGGAGCAATTCAATCAGACCGAATTAATGTCTAGAACTCCGATTTATTTATAATCAAATAACGACAGGTTTCGCTCAGAACTTCATACTTTTTTATGAATCATTATTATTTCTCGCAGTGTACATTTTGCGAATAGGATATAGGGAAAGTCTTGCATTCGCCGCCCGAAACTGACCAGTACTCCACATTTCCACATTTCCTGATATACTGAAATAAGAAATATGAAGTAGGAAGTAAGAAGTAGGAAGTAAGAAGCTCAAGGCTGGAAGTTTGAAGATAGATTCCACATTTCCACATTTCCACATTTCCTGATCTCCTGGACTACTGATTTACTGATCTCCTGATCTACCAATCTACCGATCTACCGATCTACTAAAATAAACATGTAAAACCGGTCAACTCTATTCAGGGATCTACAATCATTCACAACGCAATGTATCAACCGGATTTTTTCTGGCTACTTTAAATGATTGATAACCTATGGTGATCCAAGAAATGATTATAGCTATTACTCCTGCAATAATATAAATAAGAACAGATCCGCCTACTTTATAGGCAAAATTTTCCAACCAGTTATCCATCAAATACCAGGAAAGGGGTGCTGCAATAAAAAATGAAAGTACAATCCATTTAGTAAAATCTTTTGTCAATAGACCAATAAGGCCTATAGTAGTTGCACCATTCACTTTTCTGATACCTATTTCTTTAGTCCTCCTAATAGCCGCATAGGCTGATAATCCAAATAACCCAATGCACGAAATCATGATTGCCAGGATGGTAAAATAGATAGTTACTTTTTGCATCCTTGATTCAGCAACATATAATTTTGAGAAATCATCATCCAGATAGAAATACAGAAATGGGTGCCCAGGATCCAGCTCACTATATTTTTGTTCCAGATAGGCTAAAGTGTTTTTAATATCGGACCCATCTATCCTGATCAGAAAATAATTGAAATTTTCAGGATTAAACTGAATGATTAAAGGGGCAATACTACTATGCAGAGATTGAAAATGGAAATCTTCAATTATACCGATTATTTTCCCCTCTCGCAAATTCACATCATCATCCCAGATCAGGTCTTCTTCAAGTGGAGAATTCCAGTCAAATAAGGAGGCTGCTGTTTGATTTATTATAAAGACATTGTAAAGATCCGAGGGCCGGTTTTTTGAAAAATTCCTGCCTTCCATAATCTTCAGGCCAATTGTTTCGGCAAAGTCACAATCAACCTGCATTTGTGAACTTGTCTCTTTCTTTTCAGCGCTTTTCCATTGTATAGGATTTTGGTTGAAGCTTCTTCCTGGTATATTTGAAACTGCTGAGACATTTAGCACATGGGAATTGTTCAGGAATTCGACCTTTGATGTTAAATAATTCTGTTTCATCAAAGTGTCTTGAATCGGGACTACAATCATATTATTTGAATCGAATCCCAGTTTTTTCTCCTGTAGGAATTTTACTTGCCTGGTAATTCCAAGGCTGCCAATGATTAAGAATATGGAAATGGAAAATTGTAATACAACCAGTATATTCCGAATCAAAGATTTATTACGAGGTTGTTTGGCACTTCCTTTAAGAATATTTACAGGCGCGAAACCTGACATGAGAAATGCAGGGAAAACTCCTGCTAATAATCCACAAATAAGTCCTATTAACAATAGCCCGGTAATCGTCCCTATTTGATCATATCCTATCATGAAATTTTTCTGCGCGATATTTCCTATAATAGGTGCAACTATCTCGAAAAGAATAACCGCTAATATCAGTCCGATTAATGCTGTAATTATTGATTCAATCAGGAATTGAGACCGGATTTGCAATTTAGTAGCTCCATGTACTTTTTTTATTCCAACTTCCAAAAATCGTTTAGTTGCATTAGCAGTTGACAAGTTCATGAAGTTGATACACGCAATCAAAATAATAAAGAGACCTAATGCTGTAAATATATAAACATAGGAGATATCACCATTGGGTTCCAGTTCCCATTTTAAATTTGAGTACAGGTGAATGTCCTTAAGCGGTTGTAAACTAAATTTAATATCTTCATTTTTTAATCTGTTTAAGTCATCTTCAGACCAATCCAGATGCGGAGTAATCCATGGAATTATTTTTGCTTCTACATCTTTTGGGTCTTCTCCATTTTTAAGAACGATATAATTATAATGACCAAAATCTCCCCATTGGAAAAAAGATTCATACCAGGCGCTTTTTAAAGTGTTATAGGATACCAGAAAATCAAAATGAAAATGAGAATTCAGGGGGATGTCTTCCATGATTCCTGAAATAAGAAAGGGTATATCCTGTCCGAAATTGATAATAATTATTTTACCCATCGGATCCTTTTGTCCGAAATATTTCTTAGCAATGGATTCTGTAATTATTATTGATCCAACATCTTTCAGGCAAGTTTTTGGATCCCCCTGGCTTAACGGGAAAGAAAAAACCTGAAAGAAAGTAGTATCAGCAGCAAAAATCCCATTCTCCTCAAATTGTGTTTCGCCATATTTAACCAAACGATCAGGTTGTGTTAAGCCAGAACCCCAAACCGGAGTAATGCTTACCGCGTTTTCAACTTCCGGAAAATCCTCCACCATTTGATAGGTCATCGGATGGGGTGTCCGGGTTTGAGGAGTTTCATTATGCCATGCAATCCTGTAAATAGAATCTTTATTGTGGTGAAAGTTATCATAGCTTAATTCATCTTGAATCCATAGAAAAATAAATAGAAAAGACATTATCCCAATGGATAGTCCAGTGAGATTTAATAAAGTAAATTCCTTATTTCTCACAATATTTCTAAATGCTATTTTTATGTTGCGGTAAATCATGGTCAAGTAAATTTAAATATATAACTATTATAACGGTTACTCAAGAGATATGCCAATATTTAACAATCTGAATACCAGCAATATAAATTATATCCTATATTGATCCTGTTGGATTTTCCCACACAAATGTTCGATAAATTAGATTGTGTAAAATAATAGCTTACCCTGTCGCGAGTGTTTGGTGTCGGCCTGTGAGTTGGGTCACTTGAGACTTAATTTATTCAAGGATTTCAATGTTAAACCTTTTCAAAAGGGATGCCTTGGCATATACCTATTTCAGGAAAAGACAATATATTCCGTATTTCCGTATTTCCTGGTCTACGGATATACTGAAATAAGAAGTAGGAGGTAGGAGGTAGGAGGTAGGAAGTAAGAGGTAAGAGGTAAGAAGTAGGAAGTAAGAAGCTCGAAGCTCGAGGCTCGAAGCTGGAGGCTGGAAGTAGGAAGATAGATGATGGATGATAGAGGATAGATTCCGCATTGCCGCATTTCCTGATCTACTGATCTATTGAAATAAGAAGTAGCAGGTAGGAAGTAAGAAGTAAGAGGTAAGAGGTAAGAAGTAGGAAGTAAGAAGCTCGAAGCTCGAGGCTCGAAGCTGGAGGCTGGAAGTAGGAAGATAGATGATGGATGATAGAGGTAGGAGGTAAGATGTCAGAAGTAGGTGTCCCGTCCTGAAACAGAATTAACCCTGTCGCGAGTGTTTGGTGTCGGCCTGTGAGTTGGGTCACTTGAGACTTAATTTATTCAAGGATTTCAATGTTAAACCTTTTCAAAAGGGATGCCTTGGCATATACCTATTTCAGGAAAAGACA
>Ga0316187_10002109_pt1 | contig 17375 bp, 9 predicted proteins | sample CroRivburrow1_MG_FD_204927 | JGI IMG/M metagenome (GOLD analysis project Ga0316187, IMG submission 204927) | Coastal sediment microbial communities from Maine, United States - Cross River worm burrow 1 | ecosystem: Environmental > Aquatic > Marine > Coastal > Sediment | place: USA: Maine...
ATTGTTGACAACATTAATAAAAAATTGGGCGGTGGCAGAGTGCGGATCATTGGTTCTAGCCATTGCAATGGTTCCCTTAAGATTCTTTAAACCATTATTTGCCTCGTTTTTAATCGGCGCACGGGTATTTTTTTTGGTCAAATCCTGAGAAAATCCACCGCCTTGGATCATGAATCCATCAATTACTCGATGAAAGACAGTGCCATTGTAAAAGCCTTCGTTAACATAATTTAGGAAGTTCGCTACGGTCGCGGGTGCCTTTTGTTTATCCAATTCTAGAACAATGTCACCCATGTTGGTCTTAACTAGCACTTGTGGGAAGTTGGCATCGGCTACAGCTACTGATACCGAAAGGCCGATAAAAAGCAGTGAAACAGCTGTCTTAACTAATTGTTTCATTTAGATAATCCTCATATAAAGAGTAATTGTACTTGTATGATTGTATAGGGGGCCACATGATATCACTCTGTGGCCATTTCCGCACTAATGTTAAACCATATTCTTTCTGGTATCATCCCCGATTATTTAAATAGATTGGATTGTGGGCTTTAGAATTTATACGCAGAGGATTGAAGACTGAATGAGCGAAACTGAAGATATCAAGCCGACAAATTTTATTCGTCAAATAATCGATGAAGATATCAAGTCGGGTAAAAATAACGGCCAAATCATAACAAGATTTCCGCCAGAACCCAATGGCTATTTGCATATTGGTCATGCAAAATCAATAGTTTTAAATTTCGGTATTGCTGAAGATTATAAAGGCCTCTGTAATTTGCGATTCGATGATACTAATCCACATAAAGAAAACCTTGAATATGTAGAGGCGATTAAAAAAGATGTCCGGTGGTTAGGTTACGACTGGCAAGATCGACTGTATTTTGCCTCTGATTATTTTGAACAACTATATACATTTGCTGTGCAGCTAATAAAAGCCGGCAAGGCGTATGTGGATGATTTAAACGCTGAAGAAATTCGTGAGCACAGGGGTAGCTTAACTGAGCCGGGCAAAAACAGCCCTTATCGGGATCGATCAGTGGAAGAAAACCTAGATTTGTTTGCCCGTATGAGAAATGCCGAGTTCGAAGATGGCAGTCGTGTCTTGCGGGCTAAAATCGATATGGCATCACCCAATATTAATCTGCGTGATCCAACAATATACAGAATACGGCATGGAGTCATTCATCATCAGACAGGCGAAGAATGGTGTATTTATCCTATGTACGACTTTACCCACTGTTTGTCCGATTCACTAGAAAGGGTAACGCATTCTCTTTGTACATTGGAGTTTGAAGATCACCGTCCTTTGTACGACTGGTTCTTAGATCAGCTCAATCTGCCCTGTCATCCTCAACAAATCGAGTTTTCACGATTGAATCTGGAATACACCGTCACAAGTAAACGAAAACTAACTGAATTAGTGGTAGAGAATCATGTTGAGGATTGGGATGATCCACGCATGCCTACTATTGCGGGATTAAGGCGGCGTGGATACACAGCCAATTCTATACGAGAGTTTTGCCGACGAATCGGCGTTACAAAATCTGACAATATCGTAGAAATGGCTGCTTTGGAAGATTGTATCAGAACTGATTTAAATACCAACGCAGCCAGACGTATGGCCGTGTTAAATCCTTTAAAGGTGGTAATTACAAACTATCCTGAGGATCAAACAGAGCAACTTACCGCACCGAATCATCCCCAAGATGAAACCAAAGGTGAGCGTGATATACCGTTTGCTAGGGAATTGTATATTGATGCCAATGATTTTGAAGAAGAACCTCCGAAAAAATTCAAACGTCTTATACCGGGAGGAGAGGTACGACTCCGTAACGCCTATGTCATTCGCTGTGATGAAATAATTAAAGATGAAACTGGTGAGATCACAGAGCTTCATTGTACCTATGATGCACAAACCCTAGGTAAAAATCCGGAAGGCAGAAAAGTTAAAGGAGTGGTTCATTGGGTGGCCACAAAATATGCAATAGAAGCTGAAGTCTGCTTATATGACAGGCTATTTACTCAGGCTTCACCGGATGCCGCCAAAGACGGTATAGATTATCGCTCACATATAAACCCGGAGTCTTTGAGTACTTTGACAAACTGTTATCTGGAATCAAACCTTCAGTCTGCACAGGTTGGAGAGCCATTTCAATTTGAGAGGGAAGGGTACTTTTGCCTGGATTCGAAATCTGGTACAAACGATAAACCGGTCTTTAATCGCACGGTCACCTTGCGCGATACCTGGGCAAAGCTAGAGAAACAAAAATAGGCTAATAATGTTAAAAATTTACAACAATTTGACTCGGACAAAAGAGGCCTTTGTGCCTATGGATCCTAAAAATGTCCGCATGTATGTCTGTGGTATGACAGTTTATGATTATTGCCATATAGGACACGCGCGGGTTTTAGTTGTTTTTGATATTGTATACCGGTATCTAAAACATATTTACGGTGACACACATGTCAACTATGTGCGTAATATTACTGACATTGATGATAAAATTATTGCCCGAGCCAATGAAAATCAACAAAGTATACAGACGCTGACACAGCAATTTATAGACTATATGGATGAAGATGCTCGGGCTTTGGGCATAGAAAAACCTAACAAGGAACCCCGTGCCACCCTGTATATGGATCAAATAATCGCTATGATCCAATCCCTAGTGGACAAAAAAATGGCCTATCAAGCAAAAAATGGCGACGTTTATTATGATGTGAGTGAATTTCCGGATTATGGCAAATTATCTGGAAAAAATACCAACGACCTACGTGCTGGTGCTAGGGTTGAAGTTGAGACAGCTAAGGATGACCCACTGGATTTCGTTTTATGGAAGGTGGCAAAACCCGGGGAACCGAGTTGGGATTCACCCTGGGGCAAGGGTAGGCCTGGTTGGCATATTGAATGTTCAGCCATGTCGACGCACTGTTTGGGCAATCATTTTGACATACATGGTGGTGGGCTTGATCTGCAGTTTCCACATCACGAAAATGAAATTGCCCAAAGTGAAGCCTCGACGGGAGAAAAATTCGCAAATGTGTGGATACATAATGGTTTTGTGAGAGTAGATGATGAGAAAATGTCCAAATCTTTGGGGAATTTTTTCACCATTAGAGAGGTTTTAAAAATATACGACTGGGAGTGCCTGCGTTATTTTATATTAAGCAGCCACTATCGTAGCCCACTCAACTATTCCGATCAGCATTTAGATAGTGCGAAGGCAAGTCTTACGACGCTATACACGGCCTTACGTGGCATTGATCCCATAATATCCGAAGACAGTACTGTTGAGGAAGACTTTAGTGAAAGATTCTATAAGGCGATGGGTGATGATTTTAATACGTCAGAAGCGGTGGCTGTGTTATTTGATATTGCGCGCGAATGCAATCGGGTTAAAGAATTGCATCCTATTTCGGCACAAAAATTGGCAGGCTTGCTAAAAACATTGGGCTTTGTTTTGGGAATATTACAACGAGATCCCGAAGAGTATTTACAGGGTGGAGTAAGTGAACAATCTGAGAATCAAATAACGGCTAGTCAGATCGATCAACTTGTCGCGCAGCGTACTACGGCACGTGAGTCCAAGGATTGGGCGGAATCTGATCGTATAAGAGACGAACTAATGAGTCAGGGTGTTATATTGGAAGATGGTACGGGCACTACCACTTGGCGGAGAGAATAGTAGGATTTAGATTTCCAGTCTTTCCGCTGCCTCTAGCGTGTTTTGCAATAATGTCGCAACCGTCATAGGACCCACACCACCAGGAACCGGAGTAATCCAAGACGCCTGTTTGCTCGCCGCTTCAAAATCAATATCACCCACCAATTTACCATCTTCCGTGCGGTTGGTGCCCACATCGATGACAATGGCACCTGGTTTTATCCACTGACCTTGCACAATACCTGGTTTACCAACGGCAACAACCAATATATCAGCTCTATTGACATGTTGTTGCAAATTTTGTGTAAAGCGGTGACAGGTTGTTATGGTACAACCGGCTAACAGCAGCTCAAGAGACATGGGTCTGCCTACTATGTTGGATGCCCCAACAATAACGGCTTCTTTTCCCTGTAGATTCTCATGAGTTTGTTCTAATAAGGTCATAATCCCACGTGGTGTTGCAGAGCGTAATTTGGGTTTCCTTAAGGCCAAGCAGCCAATATTATAGGGATGAAAACCATCCACATCTTTGTTGGGGTCTATATTGTCGATGACCACGTCTGAGGATAGATGTTGCGGCAGGGGTAGCTGCACCAGAATACCATGAATAGTGCTATCAGAATTTAATTCGGCGATAAGTTTTAAAAGGGAATGTTGGTCAACACTTTCAGGCAGATCGTAAGCGACCGATTTAAATCCAACCTCGTCGCAGGCCTTGCGCTTGCTGTTAACATAAATCTCTGATGCAGGATCGTTTCCTACGAGTACTACAGCTAGACCTGGCGGGGGCAGCCCTGAAGATAATCGTTTTTCAACTTTACGCTTTATTTCCTGCCGTATTCTTGCGGAAATAGCCTTCCCATCTAAAATTTTCGGTTTCATTTTGGTCGATAACCCTAAGATCTTTTACCCAAGTTCTTGCAAAAAAGAGAAAACACACGTAATATTCGCTGCGCATTGTACACTACGTAATGAAGTGTTTGATAGCACATTAAACAAGTTAATTGTATAATGGCTTATTCCACTCAATGATTTGCTGGACATTGGTTTGCCGGCCATCGATTTGCTAGCCATCGATTTGCTAAGAAAGTCGATTGTTGTAGAATGGGTCCTTAGTGTAAACTTAATGAATAATATCCGGGGTATAGCGCAGTCTGGTAGCGCGCCTGCTTTGGGAGCAGGATGTCGGGAGTTCGAATCTCTCTACCCCGACCAAATTTTAAGATCTGATGTTGCTTAGTCAGATAACCGTACCGTTAAATCGTGTATGGACGCGCCAAGTTCTATCCCATGCTATGTATTTAGAGTGTAGTTTGGAAAAGCCTGTGACTTGCGCCCGTAGCTCATTTGGATAGAGCATCGGCCTTCTAAGCCGAGGGTAGCAGGTTCGAATCCTGCCGGGCGCGCCATTTGTTGCATTATAGGCCGTGGTCGAATAAGTCGTGGCAAAGTGATGTTTGGTAGATAGATGGTTGAACGTTATGTTGCCGATAATTGCACCATTAATAGTGTGTAAGTCACAAACAAGCTGCTGTTGGTAATGTGTTTGATTTAATGGTGGGCGTAGCTCAGTTGGTAGAGCCCCGGATTGTGATTCCGGTTGTCGTGGGTTCAAGCCCCATCGTCCACCCCATTTTTTTAAGAGTGATGAAATTCAGTAAGTTAGCGATAAGGGGTTAACCTTATTTAGTCTAGCGCAGTAGAAACGCTGGAATTTGTCACTCAAAACATTTTTGGGCCATTAGCTCAATTGGTAGAGCAGTTGACTCTTAATCAATTGGTTCGGAGTTCGAGTCTCCGATGGCCCACCAAGTAAAAATGAAGGTTTTTTAAGGCGCGTGTTTAGTGGGCCAGAATGCAAGCTAAGCTACTAATCTTAAAGGCCTTATGCAACAGTTTGTCGCAAAAGTGACGGAATTGGTAGACGTACTGGTTTTAGGGTCCAGTGGGGTTAGCCGTGAGAGTTCTTATGTTGACTTTTCTTAGTCACATATTATAAAAACCTAAAATTTATTTATAATGCGGATGTGGTGAAATTGGTATACACGCCAGATTTAGGTTCTGGTGCCGCGAGGCGTGAGAGTTCGAGTCTCTCCATCCGCACCAACTGTTATGAACAAATACAGCTTGATTTAACCTCATTATATCCCCACATAGAGAAATTAAAGAGCCTTACTCATTTAATTTAACACTATTTAGCGCAAAATTTAGCACAACATTTAGCAAAAAAATTAGCTCAAGCAGTTAGCAAATAGAAGGAACAGATAGAATGCAAGTTTCCGTACAGACAACCAATGGCCTCGAACGTAAAATGACCGTTGAAATAGCCAAAGAAAAAATAGACAGTGAAGTGCAAACACGCCTCAAATCTATTGCCTCAAAGGCAAAATTAGCTGGATTTCGACCGGGTAAAGTACCCATGAATGTCATTCAAAGCAAGTATGGCGCCGGTGTCAGGCAAGAGGTCTTGGGGGAACTGATTCAATCAACTTATGTGGATGCGTTAAAACAGGAAAATTTAATGCCGGCTGGTATGCCCCATATTGAGCATAAGAAGCCCGAAAACAATAGTGACGATATTGAGTACACCGCAACCTTTGAGGTATACCCGGAAATTAATTTGAGCGACCCAAAGGACTTAGAAATAGAAAAGTCTGCAGTGGACATAACCGAACAAGATATTAGTGACACATTAGCAACCATTAGTAAACAACATGTGAAATGGAACGGTGTGTCTCGTAGTGCCCAACTTAAAGATAAGGTCACCATGGAATTCGATGGTAAGATTGAAGGCGAATCGTTCGAAGGGGGTAGTGGTAAAGATTTAAGTGTGGAGTTGGGATCCAAGCAAATGATCCCTGGATTTGAAGATCAGTTAGCAGGTATTAATGTCGATGAAGAGCGTGATATATCTGTATCATTTCCAGAGTCTTATCACGTTAAGGATTTGGCGGGCAAACCTGTGGTTTTCCACGTCAAGGTGACAAAAATAGAAGAACCAGAATTACCGGAGCTTAATGAGGCATTTGCTGAGACTTTAGGCGTGAAAGAGGGTGGTATTGAGGCACTTAAAGAGCAAGTTAAGGCCAATTTGCAACGAGAAGTTGAAACGAAAATTAAAACAATAGTTAAGCAACAAGTTATGGATGGGCTTTTAGCCAAAAATGAATTTGAAATACCCAAGGTCATGGTGGATAACGATATAGTGCAACTCCGTAAGCAACAACAAGGTCAAAGTGGTGCCGACGTAGAGATCGATGCAAATTTATTGGAAAATCAAGCTAGACGGCGGGTGGCTTTGGGTCTAATTTTATCTGAGATCATTAAACAAAATGAACTTAGAGTTGAACCAGTCAAACTGCGCAAAATGGTGGATAGTATCGCTGCAGGTTATGATACACCGGAAGAAGTAGTGAAATATTACTATAGTGATAAGCAGCGACTCGCTGAGATTGAGAATCTGGCATTGGAAGAAGAAGTAATGGATTGGGTTCTCGGAAACGCGAAAGTGGTTGAAAAGTCCACAGGCTTCAAAGAGTTAATGGATACTGCCTAAGCTCGGTATACCTATATAGTTTATTAGATTAGGTTTATACTGTTTAATGTAAGTCAGACCTCAAGCCACGTAACGGGAAAATTGAATTATGAATAATGGCAATGCCAATACGATCGAAAATTTAAACCTGGTACCTATCGTTGTTGAACAATCTGCCAGAGGGGAGCGATCTTACGATATCTATTCCCGGCTTTTAAAGGAACGTGTCATATTTTTGGTTGGGCAGGTCGATGATTATGTCGCAAACGTAATAGTCGCCCAGCTATTATTCTTGGAATCAGAGAATCCTGACAAAGACATAAGCTTTTACATCAACTCACCCGGTGGTTCTGTAACGGCTGGATTAGCCATCTATGACACAATGCAATTTATTAAAAGCGATGTCAGTACAATGTGTATTGGCCAAGCAGCCAGTATGGGAGCGTTATTGTTGACGGGGGGAGCTGCTGGCAAAAGATATTGCCTACCGCATTCTCGCATGATGATTCATCAGCCTTTGGGTGGTGTTCAGGGTCAGGCTACAGATATTGAAATCCATGCCAAAGAAATATTATCCATTCGCGCCAAACTCAATAAAATTATGGCTGGCCACACTGGTCAAAGTATTGAAAAGATAGAGATCGACACCGATCGAGACAACTTCATGAGCGGGAATGACAGTGTGGAATATGGGCTTATTGACAAGGTTTTAGATAGCAGAAAAGAGATTGTCAACGAATAGACAATTGTAACTTATTGATAATAAAAAAAATCAAAAATGATAGTTGCAAATTTGCAAGGTTTAACGTTAAAGTAAAGACTTAACTATGACGATATGATTAATAACAGTGCAAGGGGCTTATAAATAGTTATGAGGCCTGCATATATAGAATTAATGAGGTAGGGTATGAGTGATGATAAGCAAAATAAAGGCGATGATGGCGGAAAACTGCTGTATTGCTCTTTTTGCGGTAAAAGTCAACATGAAGTTAGGAAACTGATTGCCGGACCCTCCGTGTTTGTGTGTGACGAATGTGTTGAGTTATGTAATGACATTATTCGCGAAGAAGTGGAGGAAAAGTCCTCCAGTATCAGTGGTAGCAAACTGCCAACGCCACACGAAATAAACCAAATACTTGATGAATATGTGATCGGACAGCCGCGTGCCAAGAAGATATTAGCGGTAGCTGTCTACAACCATTACAAGCGTCTGGAAGCAGGTCAGAAAAAAGATGACGTAGAACTGGCTAAAAGTAACATATTATTAATCGGTCCTACCGGAAGTGGTAAGACCTTATTGGCCGAGACTCTAGCGCGACTTCTAAATGTCCCATTTACTATTGCCGACGCAACGACACTTACCGAAGCGGGTTATGTTGGTGAAGATGTTGAGAATATCATTCAAAAGCTGCTTCAAAAGTGTGATTATGATGTCGAAAAAGCCCAAACAGGCATTGTCTATATCGATGAAATAGACAAGATTTCTCGTAAATCTGACAATCCTTCAATTACTCGGGATGTTTCCGGTGAAGGTGTGCAGCAGGCCTTGCTTAAATTAATTGAGGGAACCATAGCATCTGTGCCACCTCAAGGCGGCAGAAAACATCCACAACAAGAATTTTTACAGGTTAACACTGCCAATATATTGTTTCTTTGTGGTGGTGCCTTTGACGGTTTGGATAAAGTGATTCGTGCTCGCTCTGAAAAAAGCGGTATAGGTTTTTCTGCACAAGTTCAAAGTAAACAAGACCAAAAGAATATTGGTGAAGTTCTGGAAAACGTTGCTCCCGAGGATCTTACCAAATACGGATTAATCCCCGAGTTTGTTGGGCGTTTACCTGTCATTGCTACGTTAAAAGAGCTGGACGAAGATGCATTGGTTCGAATTCTAACCGAACCGAAAAATGCCATTACCAAACAATATTCAAAGTTATTTGAGATGGAAAATTGTGAGCTCGAATTTCGTACTGAGGCATTATTTGCTGTTGCACGTAAAGCTATGGAGCGAAAGACTGGTGCGCGTGGTCTTCGGTCGATTCTAGAACAAACATTACTCGATACTATGTATGATTTACCTTCACAGGAAGGGCTCAGTAAGGTCATCCTTGATGAGGATGTAATAGAGAATGATTCTAAACCTCTTCTTATGTTTGAAGGTAGTGAGCAAAGTAAAGTAGCATCAGACTAATTTTCCATTCAATGCCCTGTGCCTTTATTTTATCAGATCACTTCAAATTTAGTGTGTTAGTTTAGAAAGTTAAAGGCATAAAGGGTTCTTCCTTAAACGCACCTTGTAAAACGATAAGAACGTCCACATATTCTTATTCATCAACGTAGTTGTTTCGAATAGTCATAGGTAAGTTAAGGTATTATTGATTAGACAGACAACCACTCACAAAAAACAGCTAACGGTAACAAAACACCCGGTTTTACTCCAAGCATTAAATAGTAAGACAAGTAGTTTTACCGTTTACTCAGGTTTAACACAAAGAGGGACATTATCATGTCTGAGCTAGATAAAGTTTCTGATGTAGTAAATGGGCAGTCACAAATTATGCCTATTCTTCCCTTAAGAGATGTGGTTGTATACCCGTACATGGTTATTCCATTGTTTGTAGGGAGAGAAAAATCTATCGAAGCATTAGAAGCTGCAATGGAAGAAAACAAGCAGATTTTACTGGCTGCACAGCGAAATGCCACTCAAGACGAACCCGAAGCAGATGATCTCTACAGAGTGGGTACCGTTGCCAATATTCTACAATTATTAAAACTTCCTGACGGCACAATAAAAGTGCTTGTTGAAGGTAGTGAACGTGCTCGAATCATTAATATCATGGCCACCGACGAGTACTTTAAGGCTCAGGTCGAAATAGCTGAGGCTGATGAAAATTTAGATTTGGATGATCGAGAAAGTGAAGTATTAATGCGCTCTGTCCTTGGGCAGTTTGATCAATACGTTAAGTTGAGTAAGAAAGTACCTCCGGAAATTCTATCCTCACTTTCAAGCATTGATGAGCCTGGACGTCTGGCTGATACGATTGCAGCCCACATGTCACTCAAGATTGAAGAGAAACAAAAAATTCTTGAAATGACTGATTTACGTAAGCGACTGGAACATTTGATTGGTTTAATGGAAGCTGAAATCGATTTGTTACAGGTAGAAAAACGTATACGTGGTCGTGTAAAAAGGCAAATGGAAAAAAGCCAGAGGGAGTATTACCTCAACGAACAAATGAAGGCCATCCAAAAAGAACTTGGAGACATGGATGAAGGCCACAGTGAATTAGATGAACTGGCCAAAAAAATAGAACAATCCGGAATGTCCAAAGAGGCAAAGGATAAAGCTGATTCTGAATTAAATAAGCTTAAAATGATGTCACCAATGTCTGCGGAAGCAACAGTGGTTAGAAATTATATTGACTGGCTGGTTAATGTGCCTTGGAAAAAACGTTCTAAGGTTCGTAATAATCTGGCTGATGCATCAGAAATACTTGAAGCCGATCATTATGGTTTGGAAAAGGTAAAGGAACGTATTCTAGAGTATCTCGCCGTTCAGCAACGGGCAAAAAAGGCGAAAGGTCCTATTTTATGTTTGGTTGGCCCTCCTGGTGTTGGTAAAACATCACTCGGTAAGTCGATTGCGCGCGCAACAAATCGTAAATTCATTCGCATGGCACTGGGTGGTGTACGCGATGAAGCTGAGATTCGCGGACACCGCAGAACCTATATCGGATCGATGCCAGGTAAGATAATTCAAAACCTATCTAAAACAGAAACGCGTAATCCATTGTTTTTATTGGATGAGATAGACAAGATGGCAATGGACTTCCGAGGAGATCCTGCGTCCGCTCTGTTAGAAGTATTGGATCCTGAACAAAACCATACCTTTAACGATCACTACCTTGAAGTGGATTATGATTTATCCGATGTCATGTTTGTGGCCACGGCGAATACCATGAATATTCCGGGACCATTGCTAGACCGCATGGAAGTCATACGCTTGTCAGGCTACACAGAAGACGAGAAGGTCAATATTGCCGAACGCTATTTGATTAAAAAACAATTGAAGAGTAACGGTTTAAAAGAGTCTGAAATAAGTATCGATGAAGATTCCATAAGAGATATTATCCGTTACTATACCAGGGAAGCGGGCGTTAGAAACCTAGAGCGAGAAATTTCAAAAATTTGTCGCAAGGTCGTGAAACAAATATTGCTAGATAAAGAAATCACCAATGTAGACGTCACCTCAAAAAACGTAGGAGAGCTTCTGGGTGTTAAACGTTTTCGATTTGGATTGGCGGAAGAAAAGGATCAACTTGGCCAAGTAACGGGCCTTGCCTGGACAGAAGTTGGTGGAGATTTGCTAACAATCGAAGCTGTATTGGTTCGCGGCAAAGGTAAACACGTTATTACCGGTCAACTGGGAGAAGTAATGAAAGAATCTATCCAGGCGGCCATGAGTGTAGTACGTAGCAGAGCTGCGCGCTTGGGTATAAAATCGGCAGACTTTTACGAAAACAACGATATTCATATTCACGTGCCGGAAGGTGCCGTTCCAAAGGATGGACCGAGTGCTGGTGTAGGAATGTGTACAGCCCTTGTTTCTGTACTGACCAATATACCTGTGCGTTCTGATGTCGCAATGACCGGAGAGATCACGCTGCGCGGAGAAGTATTACCAATTGGCGGCCTGAAAGAGAAACTTCTTGCGGCACACCGAGGTGGCATTAAGACCGTATTAATACCCAAGGAAAATACGCGCGATTTGGCAGAAATCCCTGATAATATAAAAGAAAATCTGGAAATAATACCGGTGCAATGGATAGACGAAGTACTGGACCTTGCCTTGGCAGAAAAACCTCAGCCACTAACGGATCAAGAGCTGAAAGATATGGCCGCGCTTGAACAGAAAAAAAACACAAATAATGATACTAGCAAGGAAAAGCCCTTAAGAACCCACTAAAGGCTTAGCATCAGCAAATAAACCAACTGAAATCACACGATTTCAGTTGGTTTATATTGAGCCAGATGACGTATTAAAAGCGTTATCTGGCCAATTTTATTTAGACTAATCCAGGATATTAGATTATTCCCCTAACTTGCGCTTATTCATAATAATTTTCTGTTGTGTAAGCTAATACTGCGCCATTATCATTGCATGGAGCAGTGGAAGTCGACGGTTATTTGGGGTATGTAGTCTTGACATCCCTTGTACAGCATTGGTATAAAGCCTTGCTACAAGCGCACTCCACAATGACCTACCTGGTTTAGGGTGTAGCCAGGATTTGGTAAGATAAGCTTTTTTTCTAAGGTAGTTTACGTTCGTAGTAGTTCTTTTTATTTTTATACAATAAGAAAGAGAGGTAATAATTAGTGAATAAATCAGAGTTAGTGGATGCGGTAGCTGAAAGTGCTGATCTCTCTAAAGCCGCAGCAGGAAGGGCGGTAGACAGCATGGTAGGTGCAATTACTGATAGTCTAAAACAGGGGGAACAAGTCACTTTGGTGGGTTTTGGCACCTTTTTAATTCGAGAAAGAGCTGCCCGGACAGGACGAAATCCACGTACGGGGGAGGCAATTGAGATAGCTGCAGCAAAAAATCCTGCATTTAAAGCTGGAAAAGCATTGAAGGATGCCGTAAACTAGCGCGCTTTCCTGGGTGCTTAGCTCAGTTGGGAGAGCGTCGCCCTTACAAGGCGAATGTCGGGGGTTCAAGTCCCTCAGCACCCACCAAACCAGCGTTTTTAGGAGTGGTAGTTCAGCTGGTTAGAATACCGGCCTGTCACGCCGGGGGTCGCGGGTTCGAGTCCCGTCCACTCCGCCAATTGGTACTGTAGTTATGGTTATAACTACAATTTGACTATATGTCATTGAGAAGGGCGTTCTGATATATTGAACGCCTTTTTCTTTTTAGTTTCGATTTAACCTAGGGTAATCTACTTCTATGCTTCATTTTATTCGCGAAAGTATTCAAGGATGGATAGCGTGGGCAATAATTATAATGTTAATTATTCCATTTGCATTGTGGGGAATTAATTCTTATTTCGAAGGTGGTGGTAAGCTGGTTATTGCCAGTGTCAATGGTGAAGAAATCAGCCGCCAAGCCTATACCCAGGAATATTACCTGCAACGAAATCGCCTGCAACAAATGCTAGGAGCTCAATATGATCCTAGTATGTTTGACAAGCGAATCAAACGCCAGGCGCTAGACGATTTAGTACAAAAAGAAGTATTGCTACAAAATGCCCAATCTATGGGGTTTCGGGTTGGTGCGCAAGAAGTGGTTAATACGATTCAAAGTTTTGAAGCCTTCCAGGAAAATGGAAAATTTTCAAATGAAGTGTATAAACGACAATTAACGGCTCAGGGTGAGTCACCCGCGGGATTTGAACAACGTATTCATCGAGCCATTCTGACGCAACAATTATATTCCGGAATCACAACCACTGCTATAACAACCAATCAACAGCTTGAGTCTATCTTGCAATTGCAGGAGCAAAAAAGAAATGTCGATCATTTTCTGCTAGCCAAATTAGACTACAAAAAAGATGAAGACGCTGCCGATGAAGCTATTTCGGCTTATTATAATAGCCACCTAGATCAATACATGACAGCGGAAAAAGTCAGCATCGAATATGTCGAATTGTCAGCAGATAGCTTAAGCGTTGACACAATGCCTAGTGAAGATGAATTAAATCAGTATTACGAAGATCGCAAAGAGCAATACAAAGGAAACGAACAAAGACGTACACGTCATATCCTTATTGAAATTGAAAAGGATGCCAAAGAAGACATTATTCAAGCTGCCTTACAAAAGGCCAAAGAGATTAAGGCTCAGATTGATAAAGGCGAGAGTTTTGAGGAACTGGCCAAAAAGCATTCACAGGATCCTGGTTCTGCCGATAAAGGTGGAGATTTAGGTTATTTTGGTGCGGGTTTTATGGATCCTAATTATGACAAGGCCATGTTTAGTATGCAAGAGGGTGAGGTTAGTGAACCTATTCTAAGCGCCTTTGGCTATCATATTATAAAACTTGAAGCCATCAAGGGTGGCTCGATTAAACCGTTTGCCGATGTTCGCGAAGAATTGATCCAAGAATTTAAAAAATCTGCAAGTGAGAAAAAATATTTCGAAGTTTCTGAAAAGCTGACGAATTTGGCCTACGAAGTGCCCGATTCCCTCGATGATGCCGCAGGCGCTGTTGGTGCTGATATTAAGACAACGGATCTTTTTGAGCGAAACCGGGGTACAGGTATTGCAGCAAATCCAAAGGTTAGGGCGGCTGCATTCGGTGATGATGTTCTAAAGAATCGATATAATAGTGAACCCATAGAAATTGGCGAAAACCACGTGGTGGTTCTTCGTATTAAGGAATACAAGGAGCCATCACAACGGTCACTGGAAGAAGTAAAGCCGCAAATTGTGCAAAGTATTCTTGATACCAAAGCCCGCGAACGGGTAACAGAGGCAGGTGAGAAATTACTCAGCCAACTCAGTAGTACAGTAGATGCAGACAAAGTAGTGCAAGAGTGGAAAAAAGAATGGATTAAGTCGGGTGATGTAACCCGTCAAGAAACCAAAATTGATAAAGCAATTATTGGTAAAGTATTTAAGTTAGAAAATCCCACCGGCGATAAACCAGTTTATGGAGGCATGGTCTTACTCTCTGGCGACTACGCTATCATCCGTTTGAATTCAGTGACTACACCTGATGTTGCGGCCATAGAGCCTGAGAAAAAACAAAGTTTGACTAAAGAATTATCCGGTGCAGTTGGCGAAGCAGAATTTGCCAATATGTTATCCAACCTCAAGGATGCCTCCCAAATCGTCATCCAAGAAGACGACCTATAGGGGTTGGAGCGGTTTGAGCGTGCAGTAGTCGGGTGCGCTTTGTCTGGCCACTACGGGCGTCCTCGGCAACTGCTCCATGCGTTGCTCTACCTCCTGCATCCATGCAGTCGTGCCCTCTCGTGGCATTCGCACATCCCTGTGCATCGACACCTTTAAGCGATGTTTGGAAGTTCTCAGTTGAATTAGTGGTCAGGGAAATCTAGCCAAAGGGCACCCCATAGGTACCCACTCAAGCCTTACTTTTTGTTGCTGAAAAACAATCAGTGCAATATTCTCCATTCTTGCAAATTAACACCACATTCCCACGCTCCGCGTCAGTAGTGTCCGGTAAAAATTTAATGATCCCATATTCATTCGGCGTAGAATAACCGTAGCGTGCGCCGTGAGACTGTGAAAGTATTCTTAATGTAGGGTGGATAAGTGCAGCGCATCCACCATTCTAGCTGGTATTGGTGGATGCGCTCCGCTTATCCACCCTACGGATAGTACACATTTTCTTGGTTTTTGAATACTTTCACAGTCTCCGTGCGCACGTTTAACCGCCATTTCCATCGAACTTGCAGTGCCAAATGGTCGCTCTAGGCCATCCCTGGCCTCCGCGACACTTGTACATCCATATACATCGGTCGCTCTAGGCCATCCTTGGCCTCCGCGACACTTGTATATCCATATACATCGGTCGCTCTAGGCCATCCCTGGCCTCCGCGACACTTGTACATCCATATACATCGAGAGACATCGTGCGCACGGCGCACGCTACGAGCTGGCTCAGGCACCTCGTTCCCATGCTCCGCGTGGGAATGCATACCAAACTACGCCAAATATAATCCATTCAAATCGAAGCAACTTTTAGTTCTTAGTCGTATTTAAGAATAAAATCAAAGGCAGATTTGGTTGAATCGTTATATGAACGACACAACGCAACCAAGCCCAAAAAAAAATGACCGTTAGCACAGGTCGGGGGGGAGAGGTTTTCAAGATTTCCCTGGCCACTAATTCAACTGAGACCTACCAAGCGTCGCTTAAAGGTGTCTTGAAAACCTCTCCCCCCCGACCTGTGCTAACAGTCCCAATCCCCCAGTTGCAATAAATCCAGTGACCATTTAATATCGATAGTTATACCAAAATCAATAACAAAGGCGCGCACACGATAATGCTCAAACTAAAACTCCATTGGCAAATTATAATCGCGCTTGTCCTTGCAGTGATTGCGGGCTCTCTGGCTGGAAAAGAAGCGGGACTATTCGGTGTTAGCTTTTATAATATGTTTGATTTCCTAGGCACTATATTTCTTAATGCCTTAAAAATGCTTATTGTACCCTTAATAGCATCGTCAATCATTGTCGGTATTGCAGGACTGGGTGCCAGTGATTCCCTGGGCAGGTTAGGAGGTAAAACCATACTGTATTATATGACCACCAGTTTAATCGCCATTTTGATTGGATTAACTATGGTCAATATTATGCAGCCCGGTATTATCGATGGGCAACCAGCAAAAGAGGCCTTAGATCTGCACGGCGATACTGAAGAAATAAAGTCGAAGGTAGAGGGTCGCGGTGCAGGGGACATTGCTGAAGTCTTTTTGCGTTTAGTTCCAACTAATATTGTTTTTGCCGCGGCCAATGGTCAAATGCTGGGCTTAATATTTTTTAGTCTTTTGTTTGGTTTTTTTATGACAAAAATAAAACAAAAAAATGCCGATCTTATGTTTGATTTTTGGGACAGTATTTACCACGTAATGATGCGAATAACCGACTGGGTGATGATGTTCGCACCCATCGGTGTGTTTGCCTTGGTGGCCAAGGTTGTTGCTAGCACTGGCTTTGATGCTATCCAACCTCTTTTATGGTTTTTCTTCACGGCGTTATTCGCATTGTTTTTACATTTCGCCGGAGCTATGCCCATACTCTTAAGTGTTGTTGGTAGGGTCAATCCTTGGCGTCAATACCAGGCTATGGCGCCAGCCATCCTGACCGCATTTTCCACCAGTTCTTCATCGGCTACCTTGCCTATTACCTTAGATTGCGTGGAAAAAAATGCAGGGGTATCCAATCGCACCTCTAGTTTTGTATTACCCTTGGGGGCAACTATCAATATGGATGGTACCGCCCTTTATGAATGTGTTGCCGCCATGTTTATTGCACAGGCCTATGGAATAGAATTAGGATTTACCACGCAGCTTACCATTGTTATCGTGGCATTGCTGACTTCTATTGGTGTGGCAGGGATTCCTTCGGCAAGTTTAGTTGCCATATCGATTATTTTGGCTACCGTCGGACTTCCGGTTGAGGCGATTGGTTTGATTTTAGCAGTCGATAGAATT
>Ga0316187_10002110_pt1 | contig 17375 bp, 16 predicted proteins | sample CroRivburrow1_MG_FD_204927 | JGI IMG/M metagenome (GOLD analysis project Ga0316187, IMG submission 204927) | Coastal sediment microbial communities from Maine, United States - Cross River worm burrow 1 | ecosystem: Environmental > Aquatic > Marine > Coastal > Sediment | place: USA: Maine...
AAATAGGTCAATCCCGCCGTCGAGAACAGCCTGAGTGTTACCGGTTTCGACGTTGGTACGCAAATCTTTTATTCGGCTCTGATCGAGTACGTAAGAACGAATCTGGCTGCCCCACCCGACATCGGCCTTGCTGTCCTCTACTTCAGATGCCTTCGCTCGACGCTCCTGCATCTCAAGCTCGAAGAGTTTCGCCTTTAGCTGCTTCATCGCCGTCGCTTTGTTCTTGTGCTGAGAGCGATCGTTCTGGCATTGCACCACCGTATTCGTCGGCAGATGCGTAATGCGAACGGCAGATTCCGTTCTGTTTACGTGCTGCCCGCCGGCGCCGCTGGCCCGATAAACATCAATGCGAAGATCGGCCGGATTTACGTCGATATCAATGTCGTCATCAACCTCCGGCGATACGAACACGGATGCAAAAGACGTGTGCCGCCGATTGCCGGAATCGAAGGGAGATTTTCGAACCAGCCGGTGAACACCGGTTTCCGTGCGCAGCCAGCCGTAAACATATTCGCCATCGATCTTGATGGTCGCACTTTTGATGCCTGCAACCTCGCCTGCTGACGCTTCAATCAACTCGGCCTTGAAATCGTGAGCCTCTGCCCAACGCAAATACATGCGAAGCAACATCTCGGCCCAGTCCTGCGCTTCCGTACCGCCGGCGCCAGACTGGATGTCTATAAATGCATTGCTTGCGTCCATCTCGCCGCTAAACATGCGGCGAAATTCCAAACCTGCGACGCGCTCTTCGAACCCATCGAGATCGGTGATGATCTCATTGACCGCACTTTCGTCGTTCTCTTCCTGCGCCATCTCGAGCAGCTCACCTGCATCGCTCAAGCCGTTCGTCAGCTGGTCAAGACCGACAACGACTTTTTCGAGTTCGGCGCGTTCCTGGCCGAGTGCCTGCGCCCTGCCGGGGTCGTTCCATACGTCGGGGACTTCCAGTTCGCGCTGAACCTCGGTCAGTCGCTCCGACTTGCCTTCAAAGTCAAAGATACCCCCTCAACGCATTGCTGCGTTCGACAAGGTCAGCGATTCGCTGTTTTATCTGACTGATTTCCATAACATTACCGCGCGCGAAAAACGCGGCATCTTAGCACGGGAACGCGCCAGTCACGACAGGTTAACGATCTGTTCCACAATGAATTGCGGCGATTCGAAGCCTCGGTACTCATTGACGTCCAGGCGATAGGTCAGCTGCACATTACCGCGATAAACCGGGCCTGCCTGGTTGAATGCGATCGCGTTAATCGTTGCGCCGCCGCCAGCGGGCGTCACGCTCAGCCGCAGGTGGTTTTCTCCGACTGTTCGTTGCTCCACGACGGAGAAGTTATCGCAAAAAAGCGGCTCTGGAAAACCGGACCCCCACGGGCCTGCTTCTCGCAGGTGCTTTGCGAATCGCAGGTTCATCGATTCACCGGGGAGTGAACCATCGGTAATGATGGCGCCGCTAAAGTCGGCATCCGGATACATCTTCAACAGTCGGGCAGACACACGTTTCCTGAATTCTTCAAGGTCGGCTTCCGCGAGACTCAGGCCTGCCGCCATTGCGTGTCCACCGAATTTTGGGATCAGGCCCGGCGCCGACGTCGACACGGCCTCCAGCAGGTCGCGAATATGAACACCCGCTACCGATCGTGCCGAGCCTTTCAGCATTCCATCTTTGTCGTTTGCAAATGCAATAACCGGCCGGTGACAGCGATCTTTGACACGCGACGCAACCAGTCCGACGATGCCCTGGTGCCAGGACTTGTCATAAACGCAGACACAGGGAGGCAAGGTGCGGTCATCGAGCTGGTCGACGAAAGCGAATGCCTGGTCGCGCATATCCGCTTCGATGGTCCTTCGATCCCGGTTTATCTGGTCCAGTTGCGCTGCATATTCTGCTGCAATTGCCGGATCATCGGTCAACAAGCATTCAATACCGATCGACATGTCGTCGAGTCTGCCCGCTGCGTTTAATCGCGGCCCGACGACGAATCCGAGATCGGTACTGACGGTACGCTGTGGTTCACGTTTCGCATGGCGCAACAATGCCTGAATGCCGGCGACCGAGCGACCGGCGCGAATGCGCTGCAACCCCTGGCTGACCAGAATGCGATTGTTGTGATCGAGTGGCACCACATCGGCAACGGTGCCCAGTGCAACCAGGTCCAGGTATCTTGCCGGTATTTTTGCAGCACCTTCCTGTCCGGCATCCTGCAAATGCCGTGCAAGGGCTGCCATCAGGTAAAAAGCAACTCCGACACCCGCCAGGTTCGGGCTGCCGAATTCGTTACCGTGGAGATTAGGATTCAATATCGAAGCGGCATCCGGCAGTGTGTCGCCAGGCAGGTGATGATCGGTGACCAGTACTTCGATGCCACGACGACTGGCTTCAGCAACACCGTCAATGCTGGAGACGCCGTTGTCGACCGTCAGCAATAGTCCGGGATCGCGCTCGGCGGCTACTTCCACTATTTCGGGTGTCAGTCCATATCCATATTCGAAGCGATTGGGTACGAGGTAGCTCACATCCGAAAAGCCCATCTTTGCCAGGCAACGCATAACCAGTGCCGTACTGGTGGCGCCGTCCGCATCGAAATCCCCAACGATCACAATTCGCCCTGACTGGTGTCGTACCAGGAGATCAACAGCCTGGTCTATCCCCTCAAGCGAACGCACTGGCAGCAATTGATTCAAGCCATAGTCGAGGTCAGTCATATCGCTTACGCCGCGACTGGCATAGATACGAGCAATGACCGGGTCGAGTCCAGCCAGCGAGGCGATAGCAGAGTTGCTGCGGCTGCGTTTGCGAAGTGGTCGTGCTGTTGGCGAACTCATTGTGGTTTCACCAGTAGCGATTCGCGTCGCCAGAAGCGATGCGCGTCTTTCGCATTCACGTCCGCGCGCAAGCCATCTCTGAACAACAGGGTCACGCGGCCGATCTTCCCGGCTGACTGCAACGCTTTGAGTTGCTGCAGATAGCGGTCGGGTGATTCTGCGTCATCGTTTGCCGTCGGTTCGGGGACGACCGCGACAAAGCCGCTCTGCGCCAGTGCCACGCAGTCATTGAAATCGCCTGACCAGCGTTCAGCGACCGCGGTGCGACTGAGCCAGAAGCCCTTGAATAATGAGTCGTTCGCGAAAAGTGGGTACATCGGCTGAGTTGACGTTTCAGGCGCCATTCCACCGCCCCATATCCAGAGTGAGTTGACCTCCCTTTGGCCTGCCTCTGTGCGTCTTAAATTGACCTCGTGCTCGTGCAAAGCCATTTGAACTTCACTCAAAAGGCGATAGTGATCAGCGGTATCCCCGTCTTCATCTTGCGCTGGCATCCAGTCGTCGGGCCGCTGACCGTCCACGGTTCGTGCCGGCACCGCCGCAGTGGCCATCCTCCTCTCGCCACGCAAGTAACCTTGATGAGCAATTCTCGCGAACGCTATGTTGCCCGACCCAAAAGTCGTCTGTAGAAAATCGAAAATCGAACGCAGGTCTGACATCGGCATGTTTTTTCCGCGCAAATCGTGCAAATACAGATGATCCAGACGTACCTCAAGATGGACCGGGTCAGCAGCCGCCATCCACGCGCCAGATCGCTCGCCGGTTTGCCCCCAGAAGTGCAACGCCGCCAAACCATCGTCGCTGGCATCCTGGCCCAGCAAATCCACTACGGAAAACAACATCTGACCTGCCGGCGCAGAAACTTCCAAAGTCCCTTTCGACAACCAGCGACGCAGTCGCTTGTCCTTGATCCGACCTGCAAGACCGGGCGGCAACACAACGATGGCATGCAGCGCCGTACTTTTTTTGCTATTCAAATTTTGCTCACCGTTCAGAGCGCTTGGGGGGTACCATGTTACCCGCGACGATATCTGATCACAGTAGCATTTTGAAATTTACTCGAGATCCCATTGCCGCTAACACTGTGCGGAATGTTGAACGGGGCTCCCTGCAGGTTGGCGATGAGCTTTATACCGGCAATATCGGCTTACTGGCCCATTCGGTCCTCTATGCATGGCCAGACCGACCGGTCCCGGAACTCGATGTCGATTATCTCGAGCCCCTTTTGCAGCATTCGCCAGAGTTAGTGATACTTGGCAGTGGTTGGCAACATACGTTTGCGCCGAGAGAACTGACGTTTGCTCTGGCCAGACGGGGCATCGGTCTCGAAGTTATGGACACGCCAGCCGCATGCCGAACGTTTAATATTCTTGTCGGCGAAGGCCGCTTGCCGGCTGCGATATTGTACTTGTAACAAAATAAGGGGTCGGATCTAAATTAAATCGGGGTCAGACTTCAATTTTTTGTCAGGCGCCGTATGCGCCAACCTTGACCGTGAAAAATTGAAGTCTGACCCCGATTTACGCCGATTTACGATTTAATTTGTTAATCCAGCATGGTATCGCTCGAGACTCCCTGGCTTTCCATCATTGATCGAAGAGATGACAACGCGGCCAGCTGAATCTGTCTTACCCGCTCTCGCGTGACGCCAATCTCCTGTCCGACCTCCTCCAGCGTCGATCGATGAAATCCATGCAGGCCGAAACGCCGCTCGACGACTTCGCGTTGTTTGTCAGTCAATTGCAGAACCCAGCCGTCAACGATTGCAGTTACCTCTTCCTTTTGTGCGCATTGCGGGGGGTCCGCATTGGAACTCGCAGGTAGCAACTCCAGTGGCCCGCGCTCTTCGCCGGAAACAGATGTGCTGTTGCCGACACTGACCCGATCATGCAGCGCCAGCAATCTTTCAACGTCGTCAATCGAGTGGCCTGTTTCTTCCGATATTTCTGCGGCGGTTGGCGGTGATCCACTTTCCTGGTGCAGCTTGCGACCGGCACGCACGCAACGATTTATGTCTTTGATGACATGAACCGGCAATCGCACCGTTCGGGATTGATTCATGATCGCTCGTTCAATGTTCTGCCGAATCCACCAGGTGGCATAGGTCGAAAATCGAAAGCCGCGATCCGGATCAAATTTTTTCACCGCGTGGATCAGCCCGAGATTGCCTTCTTCAATCAGATCAAGCAGCGGCAAACCGCGATTGTAATAGCGGCGTGCGATCTTGACGACCAGTCGCAGATTTGACTCGATCATGCAATGGCGCGCATGTTCATCGCCTTTCTGGATGCGACGCGCATAATTTTTTTCTTCGTCCGCTGTCAGCAGCCTGGATGCGCCGATTTCGTTTAAATAGATGCGAGTCGCATCATTAGAATTTGACCGTATCGACGCGCCCACGTTTCCACCCCTCACTGATTAGGAGTGAACGAAGACCTGGGCGACCAAGTCGTATTATCTCGCAGGCAAAAATTGTCGCGGGTTAACTGGCTCGCCGTTTTTCCTGATCTCAAAATGCAGTCTCGGCTCACGTCCCGGCCCCTCACCCATCGTCGCAATTCGCTGGCCCTTCCTGACGGTCTCGCCTTCAATGACCAGCAACGACTTATTGTGCCCGTAGGCACTCAGGTAAGTGTCGTTGTGCTTTAGAATAATAAGCTCTCCATAGCCTACGAGTCCACCACCGGAGTACACCACACGACCGTTGGCGGCCGCCTTGATGCCTTGTCCGTCCTTGCCTGCAATCAGTATCCCGGTGCCACTGCCCGGACGCTTGCCAAACTCCACTACCACTTTGCCATCGGTCGGCCAGCGCCATGGGGGCGGAGGATCCGTCGGGATTGGCGGCAGGCTGCTGGCGGTCGGGACGCTACTTTTCGATGAACGAGTGGAGGAACTGGCAGACGACGACATTCCTGGAGGTGGCGTCAGACGCAATACCTGACCCGGGTAAATCAAAGACTTGTCGCTCAGCTTGTTCCAACGCGCAAGATCGTTCGGGTCCGCACCATATCGCCACGCGATCGCAAACAGCGTTTCCCCGCTTCTGACGACATGTTCCTCGCGCGGGGTGTGGTCCCAGCGGGTCTTCGGCCCACAAGCGGCGACTATCAGCGCCAGAAGCAGTATGGGTATCGCTCGCGCCAGCGGCATTATTGCCTCAAGTACAAGTAACCACCGATCACGACGGCAATCCCGACGACCGTCCAACCGATTCTTTCGACGTAGCGCGGCAACATGGTTTCCATGGTTTCACCACCGGCAACGACCATGCTCGCCACCAGGTAAAAACGGGCACCTCGTCCGATGAGAGAGGCAAAAATGAACCCGGGAAGATTCAATGCCGCCACACCGGCAGTAATCGTGAATATCTTGTACGGCACTGGCGAGAAGCCGGCGATAAACACAGCCCAGACTCCGTAGTCGGCAAACCATTCGCGGCCACGCAAATAAGCATCCCAATAATGCGTGGTTTGCAGCCAGGGTTCGATGCTCGAAAAAAGAAAATAACCGATGAAATAGCCCGCGATGCCACCCACTAATGACGTTACGGTAGTTATGAAGGCGAAATGCCAGGCTTTGCTCCTGTCCGCCAGGCACATTGGTGCCAGCATAACGTCCGGGGGAACGGGAAAAAATGACGACTCCGCAAAACTGAGTGCGCCGAGAATCCGAACCGCATGGCGGTGTTTTGCCCATTCGAGCATGCGGTCGTAGATTGGTTTGAATATTCGCATTGTCCCAGCTTGCCTGTCGTGCCTGACCCGGCGGTTACACTTTGCCCTTGACCAGCGGTACAAAGCTGACCAGGCCGAGCGACACCCGTTCAAAATGATCGTTCTGGCGCGTGACCATGATCAGCTCCTGCCGACCCGCCGGTCCGACAGGAATGACCAACCGACCCGCAGGCGCGAGTTGCTCCAGCAGTTTCTGCGGTAAATCTTCAGCCGCTGCAGCAACAATAATTCCGTCATAGGGACCATACTTTCGCCAGCCTTCCCAGCCATCGCCCAACCGATATTGTACGTTGTAAATATCGAGTTGCCGCAAGCGCTTTTTGGTTTTGCGTAGCAGCTCCGGAATACGCTCTACCGTGTAAATTTTCTTGACCAAAGGAGATAAAATGGCCGTCTGGTAGCCGCAGCCTGTACCTATCTCCAATACTGTTTCGCCTGTGAAATTATCCAGTAACGCTTCGGTCATGCGCGCCACGATATAAGGCTGGCTAATCGTCTGGCCGAGGCCTATCGGCAACGCGGTGTCCTCGTATGCCCGGCTCGCCAGCGCTTCATCAACAAAAAGATGTCGAGGTACATTGCGAATTTGCTCCAGGACCTCTTTAGATCGAATCCCCTGCTCCATCAGTCGACGCACCAGCCGGTCGCGCGTGCGCGCGCTGGTCATGCCAATTCCCTGGATATCGCGATTGCTCTGGGTTACGTTCACAGGCCGTCCAGCCACGTCCCAAGTTCGGGGATCGCTTCGTGCTGCGTAAGGTCGACCTTCAACGGCGTTACCGCCACGGCGCCCTCGTCAATTGCCAGAAAATCGGTGCCTGGCCCGGCATCCTGACCTTCGCCTGCGGGCCCGATCCAGTAAATGGTTCGATCGCGCGGATCTTTTTCACGTATCAACGGTTCCGATCGATGTCGAAAGCCCAGCCGGGTCGATCGAATTCCCTGCAGGTCTTCGTACGGGCGGTCGGGCACGTTCACATTGAGAATCGTATCCGGTGGCAGCGGATTCGATTGCAGGCGAGAAACGAGGTCAACAGCGACTTGCGCTGCTGTGTCAAAGTGATTGCCGTGCTGGCCTGCAAGCGATACGGCGACGGCCGGAAAACCGAGAAAACGCCCTTCCATGGCCGCCGCAACGGTCCCGGAGTAAATCACGTCATCCCCGAGATTGGCGCCATGATTGACGCCGGATACAACGATATCCGGGTCAATGTCGAGGAATCCGGACAGCGCCAGATGTACGCAATCCGACGGCGTGCCATTAACGAAATACCGGTTTGTCTCAATCTGATGAATCCGCAAAGGAGAATGCAGGGTGAGCGAATTACTGGCGCCGGAGTGATTCCGGTCTGGTGCTACGACGACGACATCGGCAATCTTGGATAACGCCGTGGCCAGGGCGATGATGCCTTTGGCAAGATACCCGTCGTCATTGCTAACTAGTATTTTCACTATTTCGATGCGCGATGATTGCTCCGCACGCTCCGTCCCTGTTCATTTTTTCGTGGGTCTCACTATACTCAATAACCATGTCCATGAACGAAAATTCTGACAAGAGCAAGGACGACGATTCCGACGATTCCGACGATTCATCGTTGTTTCGCGACGCCATGTCCGACGCTACCCCATTGCAGCACGAGACACGCGTGGAACACCCTCGTCGAGTCTCATCCAGAGCCCGATTTTCGCGCGAAGAGCAAAGCGAAGTGCTGCGCGAGAGCATGGAATCCGACTACGACGAACGCGAAATCCATAGCGCCGACAATCTCCGGTTTCACCGTGCATCCGTCGGAAAACGAACCATGCGAAAACTTGCGCGCGGCAACTATGCAGTCCAGGACGAGCTCGATCTCCACGGCATGACGGTGGCGGAAGCTCAGGTCGTGCTGCAAGACTTTATCTCGGACGCCTGCATTCGCGGCTTCACCTGCGTACGTATCGTGCACGGCAAAGGTCTCGGTTCCGGCGAGCGCGGTCCGGTTTTGAAACGAAAGGTTGCGAGCTTGCTCAGACGCTGGCAACAGGTACTGGCGTTTGTCTCTGCGCGGCAGGTCGATGGGGGAACCGGCGCGGTTTACGTGTTGTTGGAAAAGGATTTGTAGATTGCCAGTTCGCGCAGGACTGCGGTTGCGAACCCTCCGCGAGCGAGATAGAAATCCAGCGTAACGATATCGTCGGCAAGAGATGCACTCAGGTCGCGAACGGCGAGTCGCAGCGGGCGTCTTGAGGCTTTCGTCTGTTTTTCCAGGCCTTTGGCGTATTCCGGGAACAGGTCGACAACCGTTTTTTCGGTCGCCGGCGGATTACCACCTTCGCCGTACAACGGTCCTGTCGGATGCAGATCAAGCTGCTGGCATCGTCGCTGGATCGTTTCGTCCACCTCGTCAACCGTGAAAATGCTGCCACTGCCATCGAGCGCAGCAATATCGCCTGACCCCAGAACCGACCACGACCGCGCCTCCACTCGCTGCTGCAACACATGGTTGAATATCCATGCACGTGCCGAAGACAATGCGATCGAGCGCTTCTCCCTGTTAAGGCGCTTGCCGGCGAATAGTGACATCGCAAGCCCGAGGTTGTTGCCCTCGCGGCCAAATCTTTGCTCACCGAAGTAATTCGGCACACCGTCCTCGGCAATGATCCTGATAATCCCTTCCAGGGAGTTTTTATCAGCCTGGCCAACATCGCGAATGACGATCTGAAACTGATTCCCTGCGTGCGCGCCGCGTCGCAATTTCCGTGTATTCCTCGATGTATCCAGGACCGTCACGCCCTCAACATTCAGCGTGTCCCAGTTTGCCGGTGTACCGCCCGGTCGGCGAACGCTGAACCACTGGCGCGTGACAGCAAGACGATCTTTCATGCCGGCATAGCCGACATCGCGGGCCTCGATGCCAGCGAAACTCGCCAACTGGTGAGCAAGCCACACCGTATTCGCGTTTCTTTTCTCGATCCAAAGGAAGTCGTGCTCGCCATCGCCATCCGGTTTAAAACCAAGCACTTCCGTCACCGCAAAATCTTCTGCATTTTGCCGTATTCGTCCGTGCAAAAACGGCCCGCCATGAGCACGTGACCAATCGGGCAGAGCATTGCTGGAATTCATAGGAATCGCCGCGAGGCGGCTGTTAATTGTCGTTCTTGGCGACCGGAACGATTTGATAGAAGGTTTCGTTTTTGCCTATCATGCCAAGATTGGTACGCGCACGTTCCTCGGCCGCTTCGTTGCGATGTTTCAGATTTTGCACTTCCGCTTCGAGCGCAACATTGCGCGTCTTGAGTTCATCATTTTGCAGCCGCTGGCTGTTCGCCGCGATGCGCAAATCATGCGTCTTGCGATAGCCATCTGCCGACAGCCACAACTGTGCCTGCATCGCAAAAACGGCTATCGCCAGCAGCGCAATGATCCATCGCATATTGATCAACCTGATTCCCCAATCATCAACCCGTCATTAATCTGCCGAAACAGAAAATGCGGTACGTCCGGCGTATACCGCCTGATCGCCCAATTCCTCTTCGATGCGCAGCAGCTGGTTGTACTTCGCAATGCGGTCAGATCGGGACAATGAACCGGTCTTGATCTGAGTCGCCCTGGTGCCTACCGCTATGTCCGCAATCGTCGCGTCCGAAGTCTCGCCTGACCGATGCGAGATTACGGCCGAGTACTCTGCGTCAACCGCCATAGTAATCGCATCAAGAGTTTCGCTTAAGGTACCGATTTGGTTAGGTTTTATCAATATAGAATTGCCAATATTTTCGTTTATACCGCGACTGAGTATCTTTGTATTGGTGACGAACAGGTCATCACCCACCAGCTGCACCCGATCACCGATGGCCTTGGTCAACTGGGCCCATCCCTCCCAGTCGCTCTCGTCCATGCCATCCTCGATCGAGATAATCGGGTAGGCATCAGCCAACTCGGCCAGGAAATCGCAAAATCCCGCAGAATCGAAGTTCCGATTCTCCGAGTCGAGCCGATATTGGCCGTTTTCAAAAAACTCGGAGCTGGCAACGTCCAGTCCGAGCAAAATATCCCCACCAAGACTGAAACCGGCTTTTTCCACCGCCTCGGCGATCGTGTCCAGTGCGGCACGATTCGACGGGAGGTCCGGCGCGAAACCGCCTTCGTCGCCAACCGCCGTATTCAAGCCCTTGCTTCCCAACACACTTTTCAGTGCATGGAATATTTCGGCGCCGTATCGTAATGCTTCGGTGAAGTTCGGGGCACCAACAGGCAGAATCATGAATTCCTGAATATCAACGCTGTTATCTGCATGCGCTCCGCCATTAATGATGTTCATCATCGGCACGGGCATCGTTACGCTATCGCCGAGGTGCCGATACAAGGGCCTGCCGTTCGCCGTAGCATCCGCTTTCGCGGCCGCGAGAGAAATCGCAAGCAAGGCATTTGCGCCCAGATTGCCTTTGTTCTCACTACCGTCGAGTTCGATCATGCGTGTATCGAGCGCGCGCTGATCTGAAAAATCCTGTCCCACGAGCGCCTCGCGCAATACCCCGTTCACGTTCGCCACCGCTTTTTGCACACCCTTGCCCAGATAGCGGCTTTTGTCACCATCTCGCAGCTCGACAGCTTCACGCGAGCCGGTTGATGCACCAGATGGGACGGCCGCTCGCGCGGCACTGCCGTCGGAAAGTCGTATGTCCGCCTCAACCGTCGGGTTGCCGCGCGAATCCAGTATTTCCCTGCCATGCAATTCTGTAATTTTTATCATGTGATTAATCAAAGTCCGAATTCGGCTTCGTGGTACTCCCTTTTTTTAACGGTGGCATCAATTTCTATTAGTGTTTCAAGCAATGCGCGCATTTTGTCCAACGGCCAGGCGTTCGGTCCATCGCTCAATGCCTTCTCCGGGTCCGGATGTGTCTCCATGAACAGACCCGAGATGCCGGCTGCTGTCGCTGCTCGCGCAAGTACCGGAATGAACTCGCGCTGCCCGCCCGAGGACGTGCCCTGGCCGCCTGGCAATTGAACTGAATGGGTTGCATCAAAAACAACCGGGCTACCGGTGTCGCGCATAATCGCCAGGCTGCGCATATCCGAAACAAGGTTGTTGTATCCAAATGAAAATCCGCGTTCGCAAACCATGATGTCGTCGTTGCCGGTTGATCGTGCTTTGTCGACAACGTTTTTCATTTCCCATGGAGACAGGAACTGACCTTTCTTGATATTCACCGGCTTGCCCTGACTGGCCACCGCAAGAATATAGTTGGTCTGTCGTGCCAGGAATGCCGGCGTCTGCAATACATCGACTACAGAGGCAACCTCAGCCATCGGCGTATCTTCATGTACGTCGGTCAGGACGGGTAAGCCAAGCTGGCTCTTTACCTCGGAGAGAACGCGCAGGCCTTCTTCCATTCCTGGACCACGAAAGCCGTCACGAGAACTTCTGTTAGCCTTGTCGAACGACGACTTGTAAATAAACGGGATGCCTAGACTATCCGTGATCTCTTTCAGAGTGCCTGCCGTATCAATCGTCATCGCCTCACTTTCAACCACGCAGGTTCCGGCGATCAGGAAGATCGGTTTGTCGGGTCCAACTTCGAATCCGCAAAGCTTCATGCCTGCGCCGCCAACGGTTGTGATTGATCACGGTGCAATCGAGCGGCCGCGATGAAACTGGTGAAAAGCGGATGCCCATCTCGCGGATTGGATGTAAATTCCGGGTGAAACTGGCTGGCGACAAACCAGGGATGACCGGGTAGTTCAATCATTTCAACCAGGTCATCAACCGATAATCCACTGAATTTAACGCCGGCATCCGAGAGTACCTGCCGGTAGTTATTGTTCACTTCATAACGGTGTCGGTGGCGCTCGAAAATCTCAGGTTTGCCGTATATCGCGGCAACCTGTGAGCCCTCTTCCAAACGAATACTTTGGGCACCAAGGCGCATCGTGCCGCCCATGTCGGATTCTTCACTCCGCTCTTCAAGCGCACCCTCTTGCGTTTGCCATTCTGTGATCAACGCAACCACGGGATGCGGCGTCTCTTTATTGAATTCGGTACTTTGCGCGCCCTCAAGCCCGGCGAGATGCCGCGCGGCTTCTATGACTGCCAGCTGCATGCCGAGACAAATACCGAGGTATGGCACGCCATTCTCGCGCGCATAGCGGACCGCCATGATCTTGCCCTCGATGCCACGATCGCCAAATCCACCGGGAACGACGATGCCGTCCATGTCTTTGAGGCAGTCAATGCCGTTGTCTGCAATATCCTGCGACTCGAAATAATGAATATTGACCCGCGAACGCGTATGGATACCGCCATGCAACAACGCTTCGCTTAGCGATATATAGGCATCCCTTAAATCAACATACTTGCCAACCATCGCCACATCCACTTCACCTTCCGGGTTTTTCTTTGCCTCGACGATTGATTCCCATTCGCGAAGATCGGCGGGCGGCAAATCCAGGTGCAACTGATTGGCAACGATCTCGTCCAGTCCCTGTGCGTGCATCATTGCCGGTATCTTGTATAAGTCATCCACGTCGCTGGCCGATATCACAGCTTTTTCCTGCACGTTGGTAAACAGGGCAATCTTTCGTCGCTGTTCCGACGGCAACGGCTTCTCGGAGCGGCACACCAGGATATCCGGTTGAATACCGATAGAACGGAGTTCTTTCACGGAGTGCTGAGTTGGCTTGGTCTTGATCTCGGACGACGTCGCAATGTAGGGCACCAGTGTCAGGTGCACGTACACCACTTTGTCGTGACCCAGTTCGCTGCCCATTTGTCGAATAGCCTCAAGAAACGGCAATGATTCGATGTCACCAACGGTACCGCCGATCTCGACCAGGCAAATGTCCGCATTCCCCGCCCCTTTTCGGACGCCTTGCTTAATCTCGTCGGTGATGTGAGGAATCACCTGCACCGTCGCGCCGAGGTACTCGCCACGGCGCTCCTTGCCTATGACACTTTCATAAATTCGGCCGGTGGTGTAGTTGCTGTGTCGACCGGTGGTTGTACGAACGAAGCGCTCATAATGGCCCAGATCCAGATCCGTCTCGGTGCCGTCTTGGGTGACAAATACTTCGCCGTGCTGAAACGGGCTCATCGTGCCCGGATCGACATTGATATACGGGTCCAGCTTGATCATGCTGATAGAAAGGCCGCGTGATTCCAGAATTGCCCCGAGGCAGGCAGAGGTAATTCCTTTGCCCAATGACGACACAACGCCGCCGGTGATGAATACATACGATGTCATAGTTTGACCCTGGCCGTCCTGTTGGCGACCTGTTCATTTGTGTTTGACTGCCGGGGTTTTTCAAGACCCGTCATTTGAATAAAGACGGTGTTAAACGTTAACAGATCGCCCTCCCGCAAACAATCGCCGGATGCCGCAACTGCGAAATGCGAGCAGGTCAATAGAGGGTCGGATGATCCTCCCACGCCACGCACAAACCGTTCTCGTCAACGTATTCCGCGCTTACCCACAAATCAGCGACAGCCACCAGCCGCTCGCCCGAATACAGCAACGGGATCTTGTCGCGCATCCACGGAACGATGCCCTGTTGCTGCAGCAGCTTTTTCAGTTTGTGTGTGCACTCATGACCGCTGGGGCGGATCTCCTCACCTCCGGCCCGAAAGCGAATATCGAGACCACAATCGATCACGTCGGACCGGATACCTGCGGGGCCACTCCCAACCAGTCTCAAACGACCGAAGTGGCCCAGATCGATCGTCTGCGTACCGGCGCCCAGTGCATGGTCGGTCTGATGTGGCAGATTCGGAAACGCCGGCATCAGGTAAATAGAATCGCGATAGCGCCTGACCTCGACACCGGACCAGCACACCAGCGGTTCGGCGTCCGGCCTTGCGGGCAGTAGTTCATCGATGATTTGCCGAAGCCGGGTCGATGGAGCGGCCTCTAGCCCCGCGCGTTTGAGTGCTCGTCGGAGAATATTGCGCTGGCGGGCATCAGACAGCTTTGAAAATGCAGCACATTCGAGTCGTTGTGGCCCTCCCAGTACCTGCAAATCATCGTCCGCGAGCTGGTCGAGCAACTCGCTGGCCTCACTCGCCAGTTCGGCACTCCGCGCCAGTTTGGACGCGGCGGCTGGCCATCGTTCCGCGAGATCCGACAAGACGCCGTGCCGTAAAAAATTGCGGTCGAATGCCGAGTCCTCGTTTGACGGATCGTCCAGCCAAGCCAGACCGTGCAGTGTTGCATAGGCCTGCAGATCCGTACGTGATACATCCAGTAGCGGCCGCACCAGGGTGCCGCGACCAAATGATTGCATGACGCCAATCCCGGCCATACCGGCCATGCCACTGCCTCGCAACAGGTTCAATAACAGCGTTTCTGCCTGGTCATCCTGATGATGGGCGCTTAGCAGCCAGTCGCCGGGCAGTACGATCTGCTGTAGCGCCTGATAACGTGCATTGCGGGCTGCCGCTTCAAGTCCCAGGCCTGAATCACGTTCAACTTCGATCCTGACGCTTTCAAAGTTAATCGCCATCGCAGTTGCCGTCGAACGGCAATGTGCCTCCCACGCAGCTGCGTCAGCGTGCAAATCGTGTTGAATGTGGACAGCAAGCACCGGCACGGCAATTTGAGTCTGGACAATATTGATCGCGTGCAGCAAAACGGATGAATCAAGGCCGCCACTGAATGCAACGACAAATCGAGTCGGCGCATCGGCCGATGCCAGCGCGGACAATCGCTCGTACAGTTGCTCATGACTAAATGACATGCCGTATGCCCGTAAAGCAGGCGACGTCAGACTTCTTTGAACTGCCCGATGCTGGCAAGACGCCGCTGGCGTTCAGCCAGTAATTGATCCACATCGAGTTTCCCGAGTTGATCGAGATTCTGCAAAATGGCGTTACGAATGACATCGGCCGCAGCACCAGGGTCCCGATGCGCCGCGCCAAGCGGTTCCTGCAAGACCTCGTCTACAAGACCGAATTCGCTCAGGCTGTCCGCTGTGATGCGCATCGCTTCGGCCGCCTCCTCTGCTCGTTCTGCACTCTTCCACAAAATTGAGGCGCAGCCCTCGGGTGAAATCACCGAATAGATACTGTATTGCAGCATCAAAAGACGATCGCAAACGCCAATGGCCAACGCACCGCCTGAACCACCTTCTCCGATCACGATGCTGATGATGGGCGTCTTGAGTCGCGACATCAGGAACAAGCTGTACGCAATCGCTTCGCTCTGGCCACGTTCCTCTGCGCCAAGCCCCGGATAAGCCCCCGGAGTATCGATGAAAGTAACGACAGGCAGCGAGAATTTCTCCGCCATTTTCATCAATCGTTGAGCCTTGCGATAACCTTCCGGTTTCGGCATGCCGTAATTACGGCGTACACGTTCTTTCGTATCGCGCCCCTTTTGATGTCCGAGAAACATGACGGCACGCCCATCGATTCGACCGATGCCGCCAATGACGGCAGAGTCATCGGCATACATACGGTCGCCATGCAATTCCTGGAAGTCAGGTGATATCGCTTTCAGATAGTCCGCCGTATACGGGCGCATCGGGTGACGCGCAACCTGGGCGATTTGCCACGAACTCAACTTCGAAAAGATATTTCTCGTTAGGGTTTCGCTTTTGCCTTTGAGCCGCGCGACCTCTTCGTTGATGTTGACTTCTGCATCGTCCCCGACAAAGCGAAGCTCCTCGATCTTGGCCTCGAGCTCGGCGATAGGTTGTTCAAATTCCAGAAATTTCAGATCCATACGATTTAGTTGTCATGTACTTTATCAAAGCAGATAAGCGGCACCTTACCTCATTTCCCGGTCCATTGCGTAGAGCATTTGGACACTATTTTGCCCCAGCAAGTCATTCAGTTTGTCCCGCAATTCGCGGCTGGGACGCACACTCCATTCCGGCCCAAGCTCAAACCGGGCCGCCGCACTGGCGCCGGTGTATTGTACCGCGACGTCGCAACTGCCCTCCCGATACGGTAACAGCAGATCGTGCAGCTGCGTCATCAGGGCCGGTCCCTGGCCGTTTGGTGCGACTCGAATAATCATGCTCCTGGCACGGCTCTCTATCACCCGATCGATTTGCAGCACGTTTTTGGCATTGACCTGCCAGCCGCCCATGAAATCGTCGTAACGCAGGGTTCCGCTGACGACAACAATCTCGTCTTTTGATAACAGGTGCCGAAAATCCTGGAACGCCTCGCTGAACAGACTGACCTCCAGTCGCCCGGTATCGTCGTCCAGTACTACGGTCACGCGATTGCCGCGTTTTCGAACATCCATGATCAGTCCGGCAACCGTAACTTCACGTCGTGAATGTGCGAAGTTTCGCTCGCCGCTGCTGCTCTGCGGCGCTGGCTCGGAATTTATATCGGAAAGTTTTCCCGCGACGAAAAAATGTGCATCTTTTCTTACTGCGTCAAAAGGATGTCCTGTCAGATACAGGCCGAGCGCTTCTTTTTCATTCGCGAGAAATTCGTGATCGGTCCATTCGACCAGGCTTACAGGTCGGGTCGGCTCAACTTTCTCTACAACCTCGGCAATACCAAACATGTCGTTTTGCCCGGCCGCTTTCGCCCGTGCCTCCTGGTCAGCGCTTTTTAGTGCCTCCGGCAATTCCTGCATAAGGCTGCGCCGCGTGCTTCCAAACTCATCAAGAGCGCCCGACTTGATCATTGCCTCCAGTGCCCGTCGATTGACTTTGTCGTGGTCGACCCGACGACAAAAATCCATCAGGTTCGTGAATGGCCCCTTACTGTCGCGCTCGTGGATTAGCGATTCGACCGCGCTGCGTCCAACGCCCTTGATCGCGCCGAGCCCGTACAAAATGGAATCATCGCTTGATACGCTGAAGTGATAGTGCGACTG
>Ga0316187_10002111_pt1 | contig 17370 bp, 14 predicted proteins | sample CroRivburrow1_MG_FD_204927 | JGI IMG/M metagenome (GOLD analysis project Ga0316187, IMG submission 204927) | Coastal sediment microbial communities from Maine, United States - Cross River worm burrow 1 | ecosystem: Environmental > Aquatic > Marine > Coastal > Sediment | place: USA: Maine...
GGATGAGACGCAGCGATTCGACAGACCCGAGACCGAACTCCGTGAGAAACTGAAAGATTGTGCTTGTGCCGTGGAAGACCGTGACTCTGTTTTTAGCAAACAATGCCGTGATCTCTTGCGGCCGGTGCCGGACGAAGTCGACCGGGGACAACGCCCCGCCGCTGCAGAGCGCACCAAACTGCGTGCCCACCACAGCGCTCCCGGCGGGAGATTGGATGAGACTCATGCAGTCGGCGGCGTCGAATCCGAGCGTAGTGATGTATCTGTAAGCGTTGTGCAGCACATTGTGATGAGTGTCGACCACACCCTTCGGCTGACCCGTGGAACCTGACGTGAAATAGATGTAGGCAGCGGCCGCCGGGTCGAGTTGGGCCACTGGGGGCTCCGGTGCCGTTGCTGCATCAAGCTCGGCCACGACGATCACCGCCTCCCCGGCGAGATCTGCTGCCATATCCGCGCTGTCCGGATCCGCAAGTACCAATCGGGGGCGAATGCCGGCAACAACATCGCGCAGGAGTGCAACGGGGCTTCGTTGATCGAATGGCACGTAGTACTTGCCGGCCGAGAGCACGCCAAGCGTTGTGGCGATAGCCCGGGCACCCTGGCTCATGAGTATCAGGACCGGCTCGGAGCCGGCGCTCAGCCGATCGACGATCTGATGACCGATTCCAAAGGCAACCCCGGCAAGGTCGCCATACGAGAGTGTCCCGATCCGGTCGTGGACCGCCGGCGCCCCCGGGGCCGTCGCCGCTCGGGCCGCAAAGGCATCGACAAGTGAGCCACGAAGAAGACGATCTCGAAGGACACCCTCGCTATCCGCCATCGGAGCGGCGCCCGTCCAGCGACCCGGGACATTTCATATACAAGAGGATACGTTGGGGTCCGGTACTTCGGGGAACGCTCCAGGCAACCCAGATCCAGTCTCATCGATACAGCGACCCGGCGATCCTGACCAGCACCTCGGCGGGCAACTCTCCGCTGGCAACCAAGTAGTGCATTTCACCATCGTGCCAGGTCACCACCGCCGGCTCGCGACCGTCGATGTCGGCAGGGCCGGGCTTCGGCCCAAGTTCGTGAACATGGGCCGGATGACCCGAGGTCTCGACAGCGCGGGGCGCCCTTCCATACGAGACCGAAAGGGCGAGGCGGGCAGCCTCGGCGATGCCTCTCCGCGCTTGGCTGAACACGAATGCGCCGTAGTGGATCTCCAGTGTTCGATCGGCGACTCGTAATTCACGATTCTTGTGGTCACGCACGTGGATTTGAATCGACAGACGGGCCTGGCCCGCCGTATGGCCCGGTTCGATTGGCTGAAACGCCAACTCGGCCGCGGCCTCCTTCAGGGAGCCCACAGTCAAGAAGTGGGGATTGCTCACCGAATCTGCCATTGCACTCCAAGCTAGCGAGCCGGCGGCATTCAGTATGCCTCCGCATCCGGCGCCCCATTGCGACGCCCCGACCGGCGGCAGGCGCCGCGCCAATCGCTTTCTGGGGTGGCACTCCGATACGATTGATGCAGAGCGCGCGCAATATGGGAGGCCCCTCCATGTTCGGTCACAACATACGAGAGATCCGTTTTGGATGGGCACTACTAGCTTGCTCACTTGCACTTGTGGTTGCGGCGTGCGGTGGTGGCGACTCAACGGACACCACGACCCGCAGCACCACCGCCGCCACGAATGCCCCGGGCGGAACCAGCGGAGGTACGGCGGCGCCGACGGACGAATTCGAGCCGCAAACCTTCGAGGTCGGCCACGAAGTGTGGCACTCCGGCTTCAGGATCGAAGTTCACGGCGGCGAGCTTTCGCGAACCGAGAACGCATTGTCTGGTCGAGTGACCCATTCCCTGATTCTGGACGTGTCCTACGAGAACCTCGGCTCGTTCGACACGTTCTTCGACGCCCAAATGGCTGTCGTGGCGGATGGGGACAGCTTCGTCTATGAGAACTTCGGTGGCGACAGTGTGGCCAGCGGGCTTGCGAGCAAGGCGGAGCTGACCTTCCGGGTCGAAGAAGGATTCGACTCCTCTGGAGCTCAGTTGATCATCGGTTCCGGGGATGAGGCGAAGGCGACGGTTCCGCTCGGCCCCGGAGGGGGCGAGCTGGTTCCGCTGGAGCCAATGGATGTAGACGTGGCCGGGACGCTGTCTATGGAACTGATCGATCTCGAATTCACAGGAGGTGATCTGCGCTACGACGTGCTGGATAAGTACCGGCAGGTTGACGACGGAGAGTTGGCGCTGACTCTGACATTCGACGCCACCAGCCGCAAGGGCGGCAACTGGAGCGTCTTCGCAGACAACTTCGCCCTCGTCGTACCCGGTGGCGATGCGATCGGGGCCGACGGCGCCCAACTCGAGAACCTCGCCGGGAGCGACGCCGGGACCACGACGTCGGACATGGCGATCCGTTTCCTCGTAGATGACCCGGCCTCCGGGACGTACTCAGTGCGGTTTACGCCGGGCAATTGGTTCGTCGGCGACGACGAAGTGACCGAAGGGACATTCGAGTTCACGCTCGACTAGCTGGGCTCCGGTCGCCCGCCGCTTCAGCGGCGCTTGGCGTCCCGCGGGTCGTCGACAATCACGGATACGATCGGCGAGTCGGGCTCTCCAACGCCTAAGGCGTCGACGAGGCGGGCCGCCAATTCCGGCTTCGTCAGCACCGGGCTCGGGAGCAGGTCATCGGTGAGTTTGACCAAGATACGTGCCCGATACTCCTTGGTGGGTCCTGCCATGTCAGCTCCTTGCTTGCAGGTCCAGAACCTTGGTGTCCGGCTTCGGATGGCAGGACACCATGACCGCTCTCGTCGCTCCCTTCCTGGCATCGGCCACCGGGGCGTTCCTGTTCCGGCAGCACTTCGCCAACCTGCCCGGAGAGTTGTTGGAGGCTTCACAGATCGACGGTGCTTCGCCGATCAAGTTCCTCACCAAAGTCCTGATCCCGATCTCGTGGAATGTGATCGCGGCGCTCTTCGTCATCCAGTTCGTCTACACCTGGAACATGTTCCTGTGGCCGAGTCTGATCATCAGAGATGAGTCCCGCCAGGTCGTCCAGGTTTCGCTGCAGACACTCACGAATATCGACGGGGCCTTGACCTACGGGCCGTTGATGCTCGCTGCGATCATTGCCTCGATTCCGCCGGCAATCGTCTTCCTCTTGATGCAGAAGCGGTTCATGAGCGGCTTTGCCATCGGCCAGGACAAGTAGGCATCCACCAATCGAGGGCCTCGCGGCTCGCGAGATGCTGCACCTTCCGCGGCCGTGGGAACACAGCAAGGGCTTGCGCGATAGTGCCCATTCCGGGAAACTCACAGAGAAAGACCGTGCCGGCCCACCTTCTCGAGGGAATGGTCGAGTCGCGGTGCCGGCGGTGAATGGTGGCCGCTTCAAGATTCGCCAGACCGTCAGTCTTGGCTATGGGGAGCAACCGGTGGATATGGGATCAGCTCGCAGACGCACTGCGGTCACTCTGACGAGCGTGATGCTGGTGGCTGCAGCCCAACTCGCGATTCCGGACGTGGCACGCCCGATGGAGGTCCCGCCGCGAGCCTCAGAGGTCGTTCGATTGGTACCGCGTCAAGACGCTGAAGTGATCGAAGCGCGCCCGGATCTGAACAGGGGTGAAAGCACCATCCTGCGGGCGAAGGCCTCCCCGAAGCGTCTGTCATTCATCAAGTTCCGGGTGCCGGACGGCACCGATCCGATAACAGACGCCAGGCTGCGCTTCAGCGTCAGGTCACGAGTGGATACTCGTGTCGCCGTGCACCGGGCAGCCAGGAAGTGGTTCGAGTCCACCGTGACGTACAACACGGCTCCGCGGGTCATGGGGCAGTTCGTCACCATCGACGTCCCGGCGGGAAAGCGCCGTTGGGTCACGGTGGACGTAAGCCGCTACGTGGACGGCCCGGGCACGTACAGCTTCGCCATCGTGGGCTTGAGTCCAGGAACGGCGATCGTCGCGAGCTCGGAGAGCGATAGGTCTCCCCAACTCGTGCTCACCGCCGAACCTCCGAAGGACGTCGTTATGGTCGCCGCCGGGGACATCGCGTGTTGGCCGACAGACCCGGCTTTCAACGGCGGCCAGGGAACGGCAACCAGTTGCCGCCAATCCCACACGTCGGACCTGATCCTGGCAGTCGATCCAGATGTCGTCGCCGCGCTCGGCGACCTCCAATACAAGAGGGCCACCCTCGCCGACTTCGCTCTGTCGTACGACCCGTCGTGGGGAAGAGTCTTCGACCGGACCCACCCGACGCCGGGCAATCACGAGTACTACACCCCACACGCCGCCGGCTACTTCGACTACTGGGGGCCGCGAGCCGGGAACCCAACCAAGGGTTACTACAGCTACAACGTGGGAGCGTGGCACGCCGTGGTTCTAAACACGAACTGCGAGACGCCCGACGTCGATTGCACCGCCGGAGGAGCCCAGGCGGCCTGGCTGCGCGCCGATCTCGCCGCATCCGCCGCGGAATGCACAATCGCCTACGGCCATCATCCACGTTTCTCGAGCGGATACCACGGCAACGAAAACGGCCTTCACGATCTCTACACCATCCTTTATCAGAACGGGGTTGACATATATCTCGCCGGGCACGAGCACAGCTACGAACGGACGGCACCACTCAAACCCAACGCAACGGTCGCCGCCGACGGCATTCGCAGTTTCATCGTCGGTACCGGGGGCAAGGAACTCCGCAGAGACACGGTGAACCCCCGCAGCTACACCGAGGCGTGGGACGATCACACTTATGGGGTTCTCCGCCTCGACCTGCTGCCGGACTCCTACGAATGGGAGTTCATCAACGACGGATCCGGCACCTTCACCGATGTCGGAACGGGTTCATGCCACTAGAGAAACAACGCCTTCTCGCCGAGGCGTGCGCGGCCGTAATCTCGTAACCCACACGCCAATCCTTGCGCCTCCCATCCGAAATCGCACTCATCACGGTGTCCGCCGGTCGCATCAACTTCGGCGCGCTTGAAGCACAGTTCCTGGAGTTGCCCTCGAGTTCGAGAAGTACAGCAATCGCAAGCTGCGACGCCATGTTGTCCGGCGCTGGTGGCTGTGGGCCCTGCGCCCGATCGTCATTCGCCTCACTCCGAGCACCCGCCGTCCCCTATTCGAACAGCCCCATCTGCGGCGCCAGGTCGAGCGCTACCAGAAGGCCATCCGGCGGGAGTCGCGCCTCATCATGAACCCGACCGCGGAAATCGGGCCCAACCAGCCGCCCGAATAGCGCGCCAGACCGCTACGACGCCTCGACCCAGCCGGTGACACTGGCCAGATTCCCATCCGGATCGCGGAAGTGCGTCGCAAAAAGGTGCCGGTTCCCCTCACTGAGGACGGGTCGCGGCTCTACTTCGAAGGGGACACCGCGCCGGCCCAGCCGCCGATGAGTCTCGAGGACGTCATCAACTGAGAACACGACCTCGGTCAGCGACGCCACCATGTTCTCCGGGGGCACCTCGCTGAGGATCAGTTCCGTCGAGCCGGCTGCGAAGAACGCGAAGCTCTCAGATTGACGGATCAGCTCGAGCCCGACTGCGTCCCGCCAGAATTGGACGGCGCGCTCGAGATCTGCACAACGCAGAATGACCCGTGCTATCTCCATACCCGACACGCTACCCGGGTCGCCCGACCCGAGCCTGCCCTACGGCAGTCGACCGCTTACACCGGGCCGTTTTGCCGCGGCGGGCTGGCGAGCGAGAATGTGCCCTGTCCAACCGGGATGAGGTGTGTCGAGTCGACTGATGAGCACCAAGCCGGATCCGTGGCGCCAGGTCCGCCTCGCTTTGGGCGCGCTCGGCGGCGTCCTGATCGGCGGCACCATCGCCTACCGCGTCGTGGGCCTCGGCCTGTTCGATGCCTTCTATCAGACTCTCATCACGATTTCCACAGTGGGATTCAGCGAAGTCGGCGACAATCCGGGAACCGCATATCGTGCGGTGACCATGGTGGTCATCATCGTTGGGGTGGGCCTCGCCCTCTACACGTTGGGGCTGTTCTTCGAGGCACTGATGGAAGGCAGAATCGGCGAGCACGTTGGGAGGACGAGATTGCAGAATGCACTTGACCAGCTCCAGGGACACATCATCCTGTGTGGATGGGGCCGTGTCGGCCAGTCGATCTACACGACTCTCCGAACCGAAGGCGTCGACGTCGTCGTCGTCGACCGCCGGCCCGAGGTCGCCGAGGAGATCGCCGGCCTCGTTGTTGTGGGAGAGGCCACCGATGACGCCGTCCTGCGCCGGGCAGGCGTGGAGCGAGCACATGGTCTCGTCACTGCCCTGGACAGCGACGCCGACAATATGTACGTCACGCTCAGCGGGCGATCGATGAACCCCGGCATCGTGATCGTGACTCGGGCGACGACTACAAACGCCGTTCCCAAACTCCGCCAGGCAGGAGCCGACACGGTCGTCAATCCTCACGAGATTGGGGGCACCCGGATGGCGTCCTTCATGACCCAGCCCAACGTCGCCGACTTTCTCGGTGAAGCGATGCACGATGAACGTTTTGAGGTCCAGCTCCGGGAGTTCGAAATCCTCCCCGGCACCGTCCTGGATGGGTCCACCATCGAGAAGTCGGGACTCAAACGCTCCACCGGAGTGACCGTCCTCGCCATCAAGCGACCCGACGGTTCCTTTCTCCACCACCCCCGCGCTGAAACGACGCTCGACGCCGGCGATGTCCCCATCGTGCTCGGCACCTCGGACCAACATCGGACGCTGCGCAGATGGCTCGACGCACCGCGCTGACGTGAAGTAGGTCCGCCACTACCCCAAACCGCGGGGTGCCGTCGTGGATCGATTGTGAGGCCCGGGGCCAGGTCTCCGCGGCCCGCCCATCAAAGATCACTTACTGGGACCTTTGGCTCTAGCCGCGACGTGCGCGGAGGCGCATGTTGAAGGGTGCGGCCCCGGTAAATCAAGCCGGGTAGCCAGAAATCTCTGCGGCGTCGCAAGCGGTGGGAGACGCCGTGGAGCAAAGCGCTGAGGAGGAACAATGCGCACTCGATGGGGAAGGGTGATGATCTTTGCCGTCACTATGGCGATGATCATTCCAGCGGGGGCTTCGGCAGCAGACGAGGGCCGGCACCACCGTCCGTCCGAAGCTGTCGAAATCACACTGCTGCACACAAATGACTTCCACGGTCGATTGGAAACGGACTACAAGTACCGGGGGGGATCTGCCTATCTGGCCGACGCGGTGAACGACGTTCGCGCCGAAGTCGGCGCCGGGAACGTCGCTCTGCTCGACGCCGGCGACGTCTACTTCGCCGCACCGGCGATATCCCAGCTGCTGATGGGCGAGAGCACCATCGACATCTACAACATGATGGGCTACGACGTCGCGGCTTTCGGCAACCATGAGTTCGACAAGGGACAGGACGAACTGGCGGCCCGCGTCGCTCAGTCAGAGTTCCCGTGGCTGGGCGCCAACGTCGTTCTCGAAGGCACCGAATGGGATCTCCCCGATTGGGCACAAGCCTATGAGATCCTCGATGTCGGCGGCATCAAGCTCGGCGTCCTCGGCCTGGCCGGTGAGGAGACTCCAGAGGTCACGCTGCTGGGGACCACGGCAGGTCTCGTCTTCAAGGATCTGACCGAGTCGATCATGCACTACTACGACGAAGTGATGGCCGAGGCAGATGCCATGATTGTGCTCGTCCACATGGGCACTGAAGACAGTGGCCCGTACGACGGCCTCCAAACCGTCGCCCAGGCATTGATCGATGCCGGGAAGCCGGTCGACTTGATGATCGGCGGCCACCAGCACGAGGCGATCTACGACCCCGTCATGGTCGGTGACACGGCCATTGTGGCTGCCGGTTACTACGGTCGCTGGCTCGGCCGGGTTGATGTGGCTATCGACCCGTCCACCAAGTCGCTTTCGGTCGTAGGCCGTGATCTAATGACGATCACAGGCGGTCCCACGGCCGAGGACCTGATGGCGTCGGTCCACGATATGTACGACGAGGGACTGATCAGCAAGAAGGGCGTCTACAAGAGCCTCGTGAAGAAGCTCGAGAACGCTTTGGAGTCGCTGGCGAAGGGCAACCCCAGCGCTGCAATCGGTCGGTTCAAGGCATTCGCCAATGAAGTTGCGGCTCTTAGCGCCAAGAAGATCGATCCCGATGCCGCTGCTGAGCTGATTGCGGTTGCGACGGCGCTAGCCAACGATGTCGACTTCGATGTGGCGGCCCGTGTTGCCTACTGGGCCGAGATCGTCGCTCCGATCGTCAACGAGCCGGTCGCATACACCAACATCAGCCTGACCCGGGACTACAACAATGAGTCGCTGATCGGTGACATCGTCACGGATTCGATGCGGTGGAGCGCCGATCTCTACGACGACGGCACGCTGAACAACAGCGTCGTCGCCGCGTTCACCAACCCCGGCGGCCTGCGCGCCGATATCGTGATCCCCGACGGGGCTTCGCTGCCCCACACGGTCACGTGGGGCGACACGTTCGAGGTGCTGCCGTTCGGCAACACGTTGTTCCTGATGGACCTGACCGGCGCCCAGATCCAGGATCTGCTCGACCAGTCGGCGAAGCTGTACAAGGGAATCCTGCAGACGTCGGGCGCCAGCTACTACTGGTACAACGACACGGGCACCGATGCCCCCACAACCTGGGGTGCCTACGGTGTCGAGATCGGCGGCGAGCCGTTGGAGCGTGACACGGTCTACACCATTGTCACCAACAACTTCCTCGCCGGCGGCCAGGATGGCTGGACGACGTTCGCCGACGGCATCAATCGGTGGGACACCTACTACGACATGCAAGAAGGCTTTGTCGAGTACCTGACGATGCTCGATGTTGTCGATGCTGAGGATATTCCGGGCGAGCGGATCGTCGAACTCGATGATGTCGTGACGATGCTCCACACCAACGACACCCACGGCAGGTGGGAGGCCGACTACTACGGCGGCGGGATGGTCTACCTGGCGTCGTTGATTGCAGACGAGCGGGCCCACAACCCGAACGCGCTGCTGCTAGATGCCGGAGACACGTTCCAGGGGAACTCGTTCGCCTACTTCTTCAAGGACCGGCCGGACAATCCGATTGCCGGCGGGATGAACGCCCTGGGGTATGACGCCATGACGCTCGGCAACCACGAGTTCAACTTCGGCGCAGGCACGTTCGCCACGATGCTGAGCCAGCTGGACGCGGAATTGTTGGGCACGGCCAACTTGGACGACGACGGGAGCTATGGCTTCATCAATGACAACGTCACGGACTACATCAATCTGGATGTGAACGGCAAGAAAGTGACGATTCTCGGGATCACCAATCCCCGGATCTACCGCTACGAATTGCCGACCAACATCCTGGGCTTGACGTTCTATCCGGCTGTCGACGCCGCGGTTGACATGGTTCCCGACATCATCGCTGCCGAGGACCCGGACCTCTTCGTCGGTCTGACCCACGTCGGATACCAGCCATACGGCGGAGAAATCGACAGCGATGAGTTGATCGCGCAGAGCGTCGGTGGACTCGACGTCATTATCGGTGGGCACAGCCACACGACACTGAATCCGGCGGTGATGGTGTCGGATCCGGTGAACAATCCTGAAGGAACGCTGGTCGCCCATGCCCGGCGCTATGCCGGGTATCTGGGACAGGTCAACGTTGGGTTCATCGGCGATGACATCGTTCTGCGGGAGGGGTTCCTGATCCCGACCAGCGAAGCGACACCCGACGCCGAACTATTGGCCTATCTGGAGCCGTACGCGGCCGAGATCGAGGCATACAACAGCACGATCATCGGCCAGACCATGGCGCCGATCGATGCGCTCGAGGCATACACGGAGGAGACCAACGGAGCCAACCTCCAGGCAGACTCCGCGGTGTGGGAGCTGCTCGACAAGGAAGGAGTTGCTGTCGACCTGCACCTCTCGGGGGCAATGTCGAACAGGCTGGTTGCCGAAGGGGCCACTCCGGCTGCGCCACTCGACATCACCAAGGGTGACATGTTCAACCTGATGCCGTACGAGAACTCGTTGGTCGTACTCGAAATGACCGGGCCGCAGATCAAGGAGGTGCTCGAGCGCAGTTATCGCAACTGGTGGTGGTTCAACCAGGGTTACCCGTGGGGCGGCTACTCGCACTACACGACGTGCATGCTGGCCACCGACGCTGGGAACACGATCACCTACACGGGTGATCTTGCCGTCGAGCCGGATGGGAACAACGTGGCTTCGCTCACCCTGAACGGAAGTACAACGCCCATCAGCTTCACCGATGCGACCACGACCTATCTGGTCTCGACCGTGAACTACGTGGCGGCTGGATCGTGCAACTTCAACAACGATGGCGATACGATCTGGCCTCTCGACCAGATCGCCTACGACACGCAGTACTACGTGCGTGACACGGTCATCAACTACGCAGAGGCCCAGGGCGTGATCAACCCTGCGATTGAAGGGAGATTGGTCTTCCCGACCGCGCCGTAGGGATCGATCGAACTACTGACGAACCGGGAGCCCCGCCACGGCGGGGCTCCCCCATCTGTCGGTGGCAGGTTGCCGCGACGAGCCGACGGTGTTTACTCACCTTTCCGGGACATGCGCCCGCGGGCTACAGGTCGCATGCGTCGAACGTACACACCTGCTCGAGCGATGGGGTTGTGCAGGATACTGCAGAGTCCCCGGTCAAAATCGGCCTCTCGCCAGAGGCCGTAGAGTCGCGCCATGACTGACGGACTTCGTGTTAGGGGCCTCCACAAGCGGTTCGGTGACATCGAGGCGTTGCGCGGCATCGACCTCGAGGTGCCCCGCGGGCAGCTCGTCGGCTTCCTGGGCCCGAATGGAGCCGGCAAGACGACGACCATGCGCGGCGTTCTGGGTCTGGTCGCCATGGACGCCGGGTCGGTGAGTTGGGACGGGCGGCCCATAACAGATGACGATCGCCGCCACATCGGGTATATGCCCCAGGAGCGCGGCCTGTATCCGCGGATGATGGTGCACGAGCACATTGCCTACATGGGACGACTCGCAGGATTGGATCGAGCAGCCGCCGACAAGCGTGCCCAAGAATGGGCCGAACGGGTGGGGCTGGCCGACCGGGGCAATGACCTGATTCAGGAGCTGTCCACCGGCAATCAGCAGCGGGTCCAGCTGGCCGTGGCATTGGTGCACGAGCCCGCCCTGCTGATCCTCGACGAGCCGTTCGCCGGCCTGGATCCCGTCGCCGTCGCCACACTGTCAGAGGTCATGGAAGAACAGCTGGCCAGAAACGCCAGCGTGGTGTTCTCCAGCCATCAACTCGAGCTCGTACAGGACCTGGCCGAGCATGTGACCATCGTGGCTGCCGGAGAAACCCAGGCGACCGGCACCGTGAGTGAGCTGCGCGGCCGCTCCCCCATTCGCCATCTCGAGATTCACTGGTCCGGTGGGCCCCCGGACTGGAGCCCACCGAACGGCGAGCGCCAGGCTGCCCCCACCGGAGTGTCCCGCTTCGTGGTGCCCGCCGACACGGATGCCGCCGTTCTGATAGCCAGTGCCGCGGCGAGCGGCGATGTATCCGCGGTCAGCTTTGAACCCCCCGGCCTCGATGAGGTCTTCCTGGAATTGGTGGCCCGATGAGTGTGTCCATGGTCAAAGAGGTGGCGTGGCGGGAGATTCGAACCCGTGCGCGAACGAAGTCCTTCAAATGGATCACCGGCATCCTGGTGGGCGCCGCCATCGCCGGGCCAGTTATTGCCACCCTGGTGCCAGATAACGTGACCGACGAGCTCCGTGAGGTGACGATCGGCTTGGCGGGAGTCGATCTGGGCGTCGAAGACCAGATCCTGGCTTTCGCCGACGGCGGCCTAGAAGTGACCATCGTTGACCTCGCCGGCTTGTCCCCCGAGGAGGTGGAGCAGGCACTTTCCGACGACGACGTCGACCTGGTTCTGGAACCGGGGCCCACGCTGGTCTGGAACCGTTCTACTGACTACGAAATCGCCGCCCTCGTTTCTGCCGCGCTCCAGCAACAGGAGCTGCTGGTGAGGGGGCGGGCTCTGGGTCTGGATCAGGGAGACATTGCAGAGCTGCTCACCCCGACGGCTGTGGAGGAGCGGTTTGCCAACGAGGCCGACGCCTCTGAGGGAGTCACCATCTTCGTAGCCTTTCTTGGGCTCATGGCGGCGTTCATGCTGCCGCAGATCTTCGGCCAGCTGACGCTGATGAGCGTCGTCGAGGAGAAGTCGACACGGGTAATCGAGGTGCTTCTCACTCACTTGCGCCCCAGGACCTTGCTCATGGGGAAAGTCATAGGGGTGGGGGCGCTGGCGGTACTGCAGCTGGTGGTGATCGTCGGCGGGCTGGCAGCGGCGCTGTTGCTGACCGATTTCGTTGAAGTCCCCCCGTCGGTGTGGCGATTTGTTCCGATAATCCTCGTCTCGATCCTCGGCGGGCTGGCCATCTACAACACACTCTTTGCGCTGCTGGGCTCCCTCATCTCCCGCCAGGAAGACGCCTCGCAAGTGATGATGCCGGTCTTCATTCCCCTGATGGCCGGGTTCTTCGTTGGACAAGTGGCTATCACCGGAAACGCCGAGTCATTGCTCGTAAAGGTGCTCACCTTCTTCCCACTGACGGCACCCATGATGCTGCCGCTGCGGGTGGCCCGAGACGCCATCGAGCCCTGGGAGGTGGCTCTCTCCCTCGCCCTGCTGGCGTTTGGCGTGTGGTTGCTGGTCCGCATCGCCGGCCGGGTCTACGAGTTCACTCTGCTGCATACGGGATCGCGGGTCGGCTGGAGCCAATTGATTCGATTGAGCCGTGGAGCCACGCTCGACTGAGGGCGACTCGCCGAATCCGGGACAGAGAGTCCCCAGGGAATCCGCCCGGCTCGATAGCACCGCCACATAGACTCCTCGTGACGAGCAAGAAAGAGACTCGCCATGCCCAAGAACATTGTCATCTGCCTCGACGGCACCGCCAACGAACCAGAGCGGGAGCACACCAATGTCACCCGCATCTTCGACATGCTGGAGAAGGATCCGCTGAGCCAGGTGGCCTACTACGACCCGGGCGTAGGAACAATGGGGGCCCGTACGGCGACAACGAGGGCGGGAAAAGCCCTTACCAAAGTCGGCGGCCTCGCTCTGGGCCACGGCGTCAAGCAGAACATCGCCGAGGCCTACGAGTGGCTCATGAATGTCTACGAAGAGGGGGACCGGATATTCCTGTTCGGCTTCAGCCGCGGGGCGTATACGGCACGCGCTCTCGCCGGCCTGCTCCGAACCGCCGGTCTGCTGGAAACGGGAGCGACCAACCTCATCCCATATGCAATGAAGCTGTACACGGGTGCCCCGCCGGCCGACGGCAAGAAGCCCGACCAGATGACCGACAAAGCGGAGAAGGCGGAACGCAACTACTGGGATGAAGTCCAGCGTTGGGAGAACGTCTTCGGGAATCCGCACTTTCGGCGCTTCGGGAAACCCATTCACTTCCTGGGGGCGTGGGATACGGTCAAGTTCGTCGGATGGTTCAACCTCGTCGGACGCTTCCGGCAGGCCAGGTGGCCATTCACCCGGAATCTCGACGCGGTCGTCCACGGCCGGCACGCTGTTTCAATCGACGAACGACGGAGGTACTACGCCGAGTATCTCTTCGATGCCACCGAGATCGGCGAACCTTCTCGTGATCTGCGTGAGGTTTGGTTCGCCGGCGTCCACAGCGATGTCGGTGGTGGATACGAAGATCACGGTCTCGCCGACGTCACTCTCAAGTGGATGGTGGACGAGGCGATCGCGCTGGGCATGCTGATCCGTCCCAAGAAGTACAAGAGCCATCTCGGCGTGCCGGTCGGCGACCCACTCCCGGCCTCGACAAACGCCGGCACACTGCATCCGAACAAATTCGTGTGGTCGCTGCTCGGATTGGGGTGGCGGCGCCGCAAGATCGAGCGTGGTTCCCTCGTGCACGCCAGTGTCGAAGACCGCATTGCCATGAAGGACGTCGATTACCGGCCGGAGCTGAACGACGTGACGTACGTCGACAAATAGCCGGCGTCGCGGCCGCGCCTCAGTCCGGGCGCCGGAGAGTGATCACCTCAGCGAGCCCGGCGTAGTCGAAGTAGCCGAGGCGGGCCAGCGGACGCAGCCGCTGCCAATCGACCATCCCGTCGACAATGACGTCGTCGCTGATGTGGATTTGCACGACCTTGCCAATCACCATCGTGTTCTTGTCTTCGACCGACGGCGGCAGATCGACGATCTGGATGACCTCACACTCGAGGTTGATCGGCGAAGCGGCAACCCGCGGAGGACGAACCTTCACCGACGGTGCGGCCTCGATGCCGGCCTCCTCCATCTCATCGACACCGCTGGGCAGATTGGCCGACGTGGCGTTCATCACTTCGAGTAGATCGACTGTACAGAGGTTGAACACGAACTCGGGCACCTCCATGACGTTGCGCAACGAGTCTTTGGGGCCGCCATCGACGTGTGAGCCGCTCGGGCAGTACATAACCGCCGGCGGGCCCCCGGCGACCATGTTGAAGAAGCTGAAAGGCGCCAGATTCGGTACGCCGGCACTCGAAATCGTGGAGATCCAGCCGATGGGGCGCGGTGTCACCAATGAGCTGTAGACGTTGTGGGCCATGCCCGGCGGCTTCATCCCGTCTACGGCCGGATCAAACTCCATACTGCTCACCTTTCTCGCCGGGGTCACGCCTGTCGCCGACGCACGGATCCAAGCGGTGTCGAGTGTTCAGTATCGCGGCTGTCCGCTCGGCATGCCGAAGCGCGAGCGCTCCTCCGAATAGCCGGACCAATGAAGAACCCCCGAGCGATGAGCCCGGGGGTTTTTCTGATGCTGCGCCGTTGGGCCGGGATCAGACCTGCGTCACGTCTTTGGCGAACTCCTCGAAGACGGCGACATAGTGGTCGATCTCTTCGTCGGTGTGCATGACCGAGAGGGTCCACTGCTCGTCGGCGCCTGGTGTCATGTAGACGCCGTTGACCATGTGGTATAGCCAGCCGAGGTAGTTGAGGCTCTCGTTGAAATGTTCAGCGTAGGACCGATAATCGACGACCGGTTCGTCGGCGAACATGACACATCCCTTGGAAGAGACTCCAATGGCGTACGCCGGCAGGCCATAGCGATCACAAACGTCCTGGCACCCATCGAGGATCCTTTTGCCGATCTCGTCGAGACGTCGGTAGGCGGCATCATCGAGCACCCGGGTCAGGGTCGCCTCTGCTGCGGCCATCGAGAGCGGGTTGCCGTTGAAGGTCCCCACCTGGGCGACAGTGCCTTCGGCGATCTGAGCCATGATCTCCTCGGTTCCGAGAACCGCTCCGATCGGGGTGCCTCCGCCGGTCGCCTTGGCGAGTGCGACCAGGTCGGGAACCACTCCGTATGTCTCGACGGCTCCACCGGCGGCGACTGTGGCGCCCGTTTTGACCTCATCGAAGATCAGCATCACGCCGTGCTTGCGAGTGATGTCCCGGACGGCCTGCAGGTAACCCTCTTTGGGGGGAACCACCCCGATGTTCAGCATGATCGGCTCGATGATCATGCTGCCAATGTCCCCATTGGCCGCCAGGGTCGCGTCCAAGGCGTCCGGATCGTTGAACGGCACAACAACCGTCATGTCCAACAGCGATTGCGGGATCCCAGCTGACTGCGGCACCGACACCGGTTGGGCCCGCGGGCCGATCTTGGTCGGGTCGGGGTGGACCGAAACCATCACCGCGTCGTGGTGACCGTGATAGGAGCCTTCGATCTTGAGGAGTTCGTCCTTGCCGGTGAAGGCCCTGGCGAGGCGGACCGCGTCCAGAGTCGCCTCGGTACCGGAATTGGAGAACCTGACCTTGGGGAGCTTGAAGCGGCGCGACAGCTCCCGGGCCACCCGGACCGAACTCTCATTGGGGGCCGCGAAGTGGGTCCCCTTTGATGCGGTCTCCGCGATGGCTGCGGCGATCGTCGGATGGGCGTGGCCAACGACCATTACGCCAAAACCGTTGTGGAAGTCGCTGTAGTTGTTGCCGTCGAGATCGACGACCCTCGAGCCGGAGCCCTCGACGATGTAAACCGGATGCGGTAACTGGTCCTGGAATGATGAGGCAACACCGGACGGCAGTACTTCTTTCGCTTCCTCCACGAACTCGCCCGACTTCTTGGTGCGGAGCCGTAACGACTCTTCCATCGACTTTGTCAGGTCGGTTACGCGGTCTGGATTGATGTTGGTTCCCATCCGCCCTCTCGATCGATCTCGGTGAAACACTTTGCATTCGTGATGTGTCACCAATAGCATAGCATTCACGTTATTCGCAAACGAAACCGGCCATCTGTTGTTTGATCAGTAGTCACCGGCACACAAAGGTAGCGAAATCTGAAATGATCGGTACATCCAAGGGGAACCCCGCCGGTGAAGGCGCCAACGCCACGGCCGCCCCCGACCTCGACGATCGTGACCTCGAAATCATCGCCGCCCTCCAGGTCAACGGGCGCGCCAACTATGCCGACCTGGCCAAGGGAATCGATCTCAGCCCGGCAGCGATTCGGCTTCGCGTCAATCGCCTGATCGAATCGGGGGTTCTCGACATCGTGGCCGTGACCGATCCCCTTCGAATCGGTTTCACGGTTCAAGCGATGATCGGCCTGACGATCGACGGGGATATCGAAGAACTCAGCGCCCGAATCGGGGCACTCGACGCCGCCGTATACGTTGTGATGACCGCCGGCCGGTTCGATCTGATCGTGGAGGTTTTGTGCACCGACAACGATCACTTGCTCGAAGTCATGGCTGAGCTGAGGGCTCTCGACGGAGTGGCTTCGCTCGAAACCCACACCTACCTGAGGTTGACGAAGCAGACGTACGCCTGGGGCATTCCTCCGGGAGGACGCAAATGATGGGGCGGCTCCGGCGACATGCCTACCCTGCATTCGGCGGCGAAGGCTGTGAGTCGCACGGCCCGTGGAGAGAACTGACGTGACGATCGGGAATCGGCGACAGTTGGGCGAGGTGAGCCTGGTCCAACTGCAACCGCAGGGCTTGATCATCGAGACCCCCGGTGAGACCCCAACTGGATCGTTCTACGACGCGAGCCGCCGGGTCGCGGTTGATCGCCTGAGAATCACGCCGTCCGGGATCGAAGCCACTCTGCCGAACGGAGAGAGTGTGCTCGACATCCACCATCTCGATCACCCCGCCAAGGCGTACGACGACGACGATCTGGTCAGCCTCGGATTTACGTCCCACTACAACGCCATGCGCGCCGAGTTCGGACAGCACATGGTCGACGGCATCGCCGGCGAAAACATCATCATCGACAGTCCGAGCGAGATATGGCCGGAGGACCTCACCGGAACCGTCGCGATCGAGAATCAGGACACCGGGCAGTTGGCCACACTGAACCT